>Ga0209674_100249_pt1 | contig 45253 bp, 43 predicted proteins | sample AraplaCvi_mMS_r2_FD_184279 | JGI IMG/M metagenome (GOLD analysis project Ga0209674, IMG submission 184279) | Arabidopsis root microbial communities from North Carolina, USA - plate scrape CL_Cvi_mMS_r2 (SPAdes) (version 2) | ecosystem: Host-associated > Plants > Roots > Endosphere | place: USA... | reverse complement strand
CCACACAAGTCACCTGCGCACACTGTCAAAGATCAATCACTTGCAACCTTCTCTTGAAGATCGCCCCGAAGCATTTCGTCCCGGGTGAGCCGCCCATTCTACATCCCTTCATGCTTCCGTCAACACCCTTTGCGATGAATCTTTTGCTTGGGGAGTTGCCGTTCGCGAGAGGTGCGTCGGCGGGGTGGCGAATATTAGGGAGTGCCTGCCGATCTGGCAAGCGGTTTCAGCAAAATATTTTTCAGCGTGCAGCACGATGTTGCTCGCGCTGCACGCTCGCGCCGGAAAAACTCAGGTTTGCGTGAGCAATACGCGCGCGAAGTTGCGCTTGCCCACTTGCAATACCGCCTCGAAACCTGGCGCAAAGATGCGCTGCGCATCTTCGACGACCTCCGCATCGATGCGCACGGCGCGCTCCTTGAGTTTGCGGTTCGCCTCAGAGTTGCTGGCAGTGAGGCCCGCGGCGGTAAGCAGTGCAGGCAAACGCAAACCTTCCCCGGGCACCGCAATTTCAGTCAGCGGAAGCAAGCTCGTGTCGCCTTCGCCGCGCACGACCGCATGCCAGCCGGCAATCGCTTGTTCGGCTGCCTCTACGCTGTGAAAGCGCGTGGCGAGTTCGCGCGCCAAGCGCAACTTGGCGTCACGCGGGTTGAGCTGTCCGCTCGCAACGTCGCGCTTCATTTGCGCCAGCTCGTCCAGCGAGACGTCGAAGCTCAGCAGTTCGAACCAGCGCCACATCAGCTCATCGCCGATCTTCAATGTCTTGGTGACGATATCGATGGCTGGCTCGTTGATGCCGATGTAGTTGCCCAGCGACTTGGACATCTTGTTGACACCGTCCAATCCCTCGAGCAGCGGCATGGTCAGCACGATCTGCGGTGGCTGGCCGTGATGCTCCTGCAGCGCGCGCCCCATCAGCAAGTTGAACTTCTGATCGGTGCCACCGAGCTCCACGTCGCACTTGAGCGCCACCGAGTCGTAGCCCTGCACCAGCGGATAGAGGAATTCATGGATCGCGATCGGCTGCTGCGACGCATAGCGCTTGGCGAAATCGTCGCGCTCAAGCATGCGTGCAACCGTGTGCTGGGCAGCCAGCTTGATCATGTCGGCGGCGGTCATCTGCCCGAACCACTCGGAATTGAAGCGCAGTTCGGTCTTCTCGCGATCCAGAACCTTGTAGACCTGCTCGGCGTAGGTTTCGGCGTTCGCCAATACATCGTCGCGGCTGAGCGGCTTGCGCGTGACGTTCTTGCCGGTGGGATCGCCGATCATGCCGGTGAAATCGCCGATCAGAAAAATCACGGTGTGCCCGAGATCCTGGAACTGACGCATCTTGTTGAGCAGCACGGTGTGGCCCAGATGTAGATCCGGCGCGGTCGGATCGAAGCCGGCTTTGATGCGCAGCGGCCGCCCGAGCTTGAGGCGTGCGGCCAGCTCTTCCTGCTTGATGATCTCGTCGGCGCCGCGCGCGATGGTGGCCAGCGCCTGCTCAAGCTCGTTCATGATGTCCTCGTTGGTGTAGTTGCCTAGGCAGCCATAAAGGTGATGGCCACCGTCAATAGCGTTAATTGTGCGTTAACCAGAAAACCCGCGCAAATCCTTGATGCAAAAGGCATTGACGCACTTTGCACAAGCTCGTTATGGTACGCGTCGGCTGATACTTTGTAACCGCAGGGGTGCGGTGGTGAAGATGCATAAGAAGAACAAGGTTAACTAGCGATGGCACAAAGCAAGCAAGATCCGCGCATCGCACGCAAACTGGCCATTCGCCGCAAGGCTCAACGTCGCCACTCCCACTTCTACCAACGCTGCGCCCATTGGTCGTTCAATCGACAACCGGGCGGCGAGCAGCCGCCTATTCACTGGCATCGCGAGCGCTGGATGCTTGCGGCCACGGCGTTGCTGATCACCGTGCTTTCGGGCTTTCTGATTCCCGCGTGGGCGACGGCCATGAAGCCGACCGCTGTGCAGCCAGTAGAACGCACGTTGATGCCGCTCGCATTGCCGAAAGTCGTAGCGCCCACGCTCAAGGCACCGGCCGTGGAAGATTGGCGCGTCGTACAAGTGCGCCCCGGACAAACGCTTGCTGATATCTTCCAGAGCCAAGGGTTGAGCCTTTCCGATCTGCAACGCGTCGTGGATAACGCCGGCGACGCAAAAACCGCTTTGCACAATATTCGCCCCGGCCAGGAATTCGATTTCCTGATTGGCCGCAACCACAGCCTCGAAGGCATCCGTTTCGACAAGGACGAATCCACGCGCGCCGTCATTCGTCTCGATGGCGCCACGCCGAGCATGAACATGGTCGCGCGCTCGGTGGAAACGCGTGAGCAGATCGCCCATGGAGTGATCGACGATTCGCTGTTTGCCGCTGCCAACAAGGCAGGCCTGAGCAATGCGATGGTGATCAAGCTGGCCGATCTCTTCAAATACGACATCGACTTCGTGCAAGACCTGCGCGTAGGCGATAGCTTCACCGTCATCTACGACACCGTGTACCGCGATGGTGCCTATTTGCGTGAAGGCGATATCGTCGCGGCCGAATTCGTCAACCAGGGACAGCGCTACACCGCGTATCGCTTCAAGCGCGCCGACGGCACCTACGGCTGGTTCAGCGAAGACGGCCGCCCGATCCAGAAATCCTTCCTGCGCATCCCGGTGGATTTCACGCGCATCTCCTCGCCTTTCAGCGCCGCGCGCATGCATCCGATCCTCGGCTTGATGCGCGCGCATAAAGGCGTGGACTATGCGGCGCCGAGCGGCACGCCCATCCATGCCGCCGGCGACGGCGTGATCAAATTCCGCGGTTGGATGAATGGCTACGGCAATTTCGTGATCATCCAGCACAACGGGCAGATCAGCACGGCTTACGGCCATATGTCGCGTTTCGCGAGCGAGCGCGTGGGTCAGCATGTGCATCAGGGCGATGTAATCGGCTACGTCGGCATGACCGGCCTGGCCACCGGCCCGCATCTGCACTACGAATTCCGCGTCAACGGTATGCAGCGCAATCCGCAGACCGTCACCTTGCCCAAGCCCGAGCCGCTGCCTGGCGCGCAACTGGTGCAGTTCAAGAACGGCGTGGTCAAGCCGCAACTGGCGCGGCTGATGGAGATCGACAACAACTACAAGCTCGCGCGCGCCAAGTCCACCACGCGCAGCGATGACTGAGCCCGCGGATAACACCTCGGGTCTTTACGTTGGCCTGATTTCCGGTACCAGCGCGGACGGCATCGACGCCGCGCTGGTGCGCTTCGAAGACCACCAACCCCGGCTGGTGCACGCCCTGACGCATGCATGGCCGGAAACGCTGCGGACGCCGATCCTGCGTGTCGCACAGAACGAAACCACGCTCGACCTCGATGCATTCGGGCGCCTGGACGTGGCCATCGGCGAGACCTTCGCGGAAGCGGTCGCGGCCTTACTCGCACAAAGCGCAACGCCCGCGTCAGCGGTGCGCGCCGTTGGATCGCATGGACAGACCATTCGGCATCGGCCCACTGGAGAACACCCTTTCTCTTTGCAGATCGGCAACGCGGCGGTGATCGCCGAACGCTGCGGCATTGACGTCGTAGCGGATTTCCGCAGCGCGGATGTCGCGGCCGGTGGACAAGGCGCACCCCTGCTCCCCGCCGTGCATGCCATGTTGCTCAGCACACCCGGCCGCACGCGCGTCGTGCTCAATCTGGGCGGTATCGCCAACATTACGGTGCTTTCCGCCAAGGGCGACGTGTTCGGCTTCGACACGGGGCCGGCCAATGGACTGATGGATGCGTGGTGCCTGCGTCATCGCGGCGAAGCGTTCGATCGCGGCGGTGCGTTCGCGACCAGCGGACAAGTGAGCGAATCGCTGCTCGCGGAGCTGCTGCATGATCCCTACTTTGCCCTGCCACCACCCAAAAGCACCGGACGCGAGCATTTCCATCTGGCGTGGCTGGATGCGCGCTTGCAGGCGACATCGCTTGCACCGGCAGATGTGCAGGCCACCTTGCTCGAACTGACTGCACGCAGCATCGCAATGGCGATCGACGCGCACGCCAAGGACGCCTTCGACGTCCTGCTGTGCGGCGGCGGCGTGCACAATCCGGTACTGACGCAACGCTTGCAGGAACTGCTGCAACCCCGCGAGCTCGCCAGCACCGCGGACTACGGAGTCGATCCGGATTATCTGGAAGCCACCGCCTTCGCCTGGCTGGCACGACAACGGCTGCTTGGCCTGCCGGGCAATCTCCCCGCGGTTACGGGTGCGAAAGGCTACCGCGTGCTTGGGGCGGCTTATCCGGCCCCACGCGACGCGCGCTGATCACTCGAGCATTTCGCTGATCTGCGCGCTGGGCGCAAGTTGCTCCGAACGCGCCATGGCCAGCGCCTGCACCGCTTCCTGGAAGGCCGCACGTTCGCTGGCGTCCCAGTGTCCGCCAAAGGAAAGGTCGGACGGCTCCAGCAGGTTCTCGGCGAGCATGCCGTTGTTTTCCGACACACCCAAACCCTGCCGCAACGCCTGCAGCACCACGTCGTTGATCGACCACTGGCGCGCCTTCGCCAGCAGCTTGATGCGCTCTGCCATCAATCGATCAATGTGACGAATCATCAAATCCGGCATAGGACGGTCGCTCCGCTACCACACTGCCCTGTGCATCGATCCTCGCCAACTGCATCGTTGCCTGCAATCACCATCGTGGGGATTCGTGGATCAGTTCGCAGTCGCGATGTGAGCGTTTTCAGCTCTTTCCTAGCTTGACGGGACAGCCACCGGATCAAAGCGTCGCCAAAGACAAATGAACAGCACCATCGCCGGCAGCATCGAGCACACGGTAATCACGAAATAACCGCCATAGCCCATCGTGAGGACGATGCCTCCGGCGAAAAAACCAAGCACTTTGCCGGGCAGGTTCACCAATGAACTCAGCAGCGCATATTGCGTGGCCGTGTGCTGGCGATTCACCAGCAAGGAAAGGAAAGCCACCGTCGGCGGCCCCAGCATGCCTTCGAAGAAGTTCTGGCCGGAGATGGCCAAGGTCAGCATCGCCAGCTGGCCTTGGTGGCCGATCAGCAAGATATAGAGCAGATTGCTGATCGCGCCCAGCACGATGCATACGCCGAGGGATCGCCACGCGCCCCAGCGCGCCACCGCCGCGCCGCCGGCAAACGCACCCATAATGGCGATCCAGACGCCATAGAGCTTGGTGACCGCGCCGATTTCGGTCTTGGAAAAGCCCATATCGCGATAGAACGGCCCCATCACGCCACCGATGATCGCCTGCTCCGGAATCTTAAAGAGCAGGATGAACGCCAGCGTCAACAGCGCGAGCGCCCAGCCGTAGCGTTTGAAGAAATCGGTGAAAGGATCGAGCACGCTTTCGCGCATCGCCTCCCGCCACGAAGACGGCAAGAGACGACGCACATCCGGTTCGCGCATGGTCAGCGTGGTGATCACCGGGATCGCCATCGTCACGGCCATGAGCACGTAGATCAGCGCCCAGCGAATGTGATCGGCCAGGATCAACGCCAGCGCACCGGAGACGAGCAGGCCGAGCCGATAACCCAGCGAATAGGTGGCCACCAAGGCACCTTGCGCCGAAGGCGGCGCGATCTCGATGCGATACGCATCCACGGCGATGTCCTGCGTGGCACCCATGAACGCGACGAACAGCGTGGCGGCGACGAACAACGGCAGCTGATGCGGGGTGAGCATCGCCATCACGAGCAGCCCGACGATCACTCCAAGCTGCGCCAGCAGCAACCATCCCCGGCGCTGACCGAGCCGTGTGAACAGCGGCAGCCGCCAGTGATCCAGCAAGGGCGCCCACACGAACTTGAATGCGTACGTCATGCCGGCGCTGGCGATCATCGTGATGTCCTTCAACACGATGCCGTTTTCCTTCAGCCAGAACGACAAGGTGTAGGACACCAGCAGAAACGGCAGGCCGGAAGAAAAACCCAGCAGGCACATCGTCCACGCGGCGGGCTGCGAGAATGCCTGCCAGATGGATGGCTTGCGCGCGGCCGAAGCCGCTTCAGTCGGCATAGTCGACCGTGTACGGCGCGTGGTCGGAGAAACGTTCGTCGCGGTAGACCGAGCAATGCTTGAGCCGTTTTTGCAGTGACGGCGTCACGATCTGGTAGTCGATGCGCCATCCCACGTTGTTTTCGCGTGCGCGGCCGCGATTGGACCACCAGGTGTATTCCACCGCCGTCGGCTTGATCGCGCGAAAGCTGTCCACCCAGCCGCGCGTGTCGATCAAATCGTTGAGCCAAGCGCGCTCCTCCGGCAGGCAGCCGGAATTTTTCTGGTTGGAGCGCCAGTTCTTGATGTCGAGCTCGCTGCGCACGATGTTCCAGTCGCCGCAGAGTACATAGTCACGTCCGCTCTTGAGCCATTGGTCGAAGATCGGCGTGAGTCGGTCCATCGCCTTGAACTTGAACTGCTGGCGCTCTTCGCCCGATGAACCGGAGGGCACATAGAGCGAGACAACGCTGAGATTGCCGAACCGCGCTTCGATGTAGCGTCCTTCGTTGTCGAACTCATCCCAGCCCAATTGCGTGAGCACTTTGTCCGGTTCGCGCTTGGCGTAGATCGCCACGCCGCTGTAACCCTTCTTGCTGCTGGCGTCGCGATAGAAGCAATGATGCCCATCGGGGCGGAACATCGGATCGGCAAGCTGGTCTTCCTGCGATTTGGTTTCCTGCAGGCAGACCACATCGGCGCGCTGCTGGCGCAGCCATTCGAAGACACCTTTGGTGGCGGCGGAGCGGATGCCGTTGGCGTTCAAGCTGATGATGCGCATGAGCGTTCCTCGTGGGGACGGGCCATGATAGCAATCGAGCATGGCGCAAGGGACGCGCTACCATGGCACACCCTGCCACCTTGTCGAAATCTCCATGCACGATTACCAGCGCGACTTTATCGAACTCACCCTGCAACGCGACGTGCTGCGCTTCGGCGAATTCACGCTCAAGTCCGGCCGCGTCAGCCCGTATTTCTTCAATATGGGCCGCATCGATTCCGGCGCGGCGCTCGCTCGTCTCGGCCGCGCGTACGCGGCGGCCGTGGTGAATTCCGGCTTGCAGGTGGACATGCTGTTCGGCCCGGCCTACAAGGGCATTCCGTTGGCGGCCGCCACGGCCATCGCGCTGGCCGACCAGCATGGCCGCGATCTGCCGTGGGCATACAACCGCAAGGAAGCGAAGGACCATGGCGAAGGCGGCGTACTGGTCGGCGCGCCGCTTACCGGCCGCGTGCTGATTGTGGACGACGTGATGACCGCCGGCACCGCCGTGCGCGAGTCGCTGGCCCTGATCCGCGCGCAGGGTGCCACGCCCGCCGGCGTGCTGATCGCGCTGGATCGACAGGAGCGCGGCCAGGGCGCGCTTTCCGCAGCGCAGGAAGTGCAGCGTGATTACGACATCCCGGTGGTCGCCATCACCAGCTTCGCCGACGTGCTGGCCTACGTCGGCGAGCGGCCCGACCTGGCGGAGCAGCATCCGCGCATGCTGGTCTATCGCGAGCACTATGGCGTAAGCGGCTGAGCTGTCCCGCGCCGCCAGTGAACCCAGTCACGTTGGCGCACTCTAGACATCGAGAGTGTCAGAAGCGGTCGTTATACTGGGTCGAACGGGAGGGGAATCATGCGTCGACTCGCGCTTAGCGCAGCCATCATCGTCTCGCTAGGCCTGGCTGGCCTGGCGGTCGCCCAAAACACGCCCGGCGGGGTTCGCTACCGCTGGGTGGATGCCAGCGGCCTGCCCCATTACAGCGACAGCCTCACCGAGGATGCCCTGAAATACGGCTATGACGTCATCAACAGCAGCGGCATGGTGACGATGCACGTACAGAAACAACTCACGCCCGCCGAGCGCGCTGCCGCGCAAAAGAAAGCGGACGAGATCGCGGCGCAGAAGCGCGCGCTGCAGGACCAGAAGAACAAGGACATCCTGCTGCTCAATACCTATTCCGACGAGGCCGCGCTCAAGAACGAGCAGCAACAGGTGCTGGACAATCTGGACGAGCAGATGAGCACCACCCGCGTGAACCTACACAGCCAGGATGCCGCGCTTACCGACCTGCTCAACCGCGCTGCCGACGACGAACGCGCGAAAAAGCCGGTGCCGAAGTTTCTCTCCGACCAGATCGCCACGCAGCGCAATGTCGTGGCCAACGAACGCGCGCTGCTCGAACGGCAAAAGGCAACGCGTGACGCGACGGTGCAGCAGCAGGCGCAGGAGCTGCAGCATTTTCGTGAACTGAAGACAGCGGAGAAGGCCGATCGGGGCTACTGATGCTTTGCGGATGCAGCGCGCCCCGCAGCCCGTAGTTGGTTTGCGTCGCGTACCCAACGCAAACCATTGTTGGGTTATGCCCGGACCAAGTCCGGGATAACCCAACCTGCAAAATCCGTCAGAACGGCAGCTTCAGCGACGCATCCACCGCCAGTATTTGCGCGCGGAATACGTCCTGGATGCGCTTGAGTGCTTGCTCGTTGTCCGCATCGAAGCGCAGTACCAGGATCGGCGTGGTGTTGGACGGACGCACCAGGCCCCATCCATCCGGCCAGTCGGCGCGCACGCCGTCGATGGTCACCAGCGTGGCTTCGCCAAAATTCGCTTTTTCGCGGAATTTCTCGATGAAACGGTAGTGTTCACCCTCGGCCATTTCCACCTTGAGCTCCGGCGTGGAAACCCCTTTGGGACATGTGGCGAAGATATCTTCCGGTGTGCGTCCTTCGATATCGCCGGCCAGGATTTCCAGCAGGCGCGCACCCGCGTAGATGCCATCGTCGAAACCGTACCAGCGTTCCTTGAAGAAGAAATGTCCGCTCATTTCGCCGGCCAGTTCCGCGCCGGTTTCGCGCATCTTGGCCTTGATCAGCGAATGGCCGGTGCGCCACATCAGCGGGCTGCCGCCGGCATCAAGAATCTGCCCTTTCAGATGGCCGGTGCATTTGACGTCGTAGATGATCGTCGCGCCTGGCTGGCGCGACAGCACGTCACGCGCAAACAGCATCAGCGTGCGGTCGGGGAAGATGATCTCACCGCTGCGCGTGACCACGCCAAGGCGATCGCCATCGCCGTCGAACGCCAGGCCGAGATCGGCGCCGGTCTGTTTCACCGAAAGAATCAGATCTTCCAGATTGTGCGGATCGGACGGATCGGGATGATGGTTGGGGAACGTGCCGTCCACTTCGCAATACAGCGGAATCACTTCGCAGCCGATGCCTTCGAGCACCTGCGGCGCCACCGCACCCGGAATGCCGTTGCCACAGTCGACCACGATCTTCAGCGGGCGCTCGGTCTGCACATCCGCGGTGATGCGCTCGATGTAGTCGGGCACTACGTCGACCAGGCGCAGCGTGCCGCCGCCATCGGATTCGAGTGCGCCGGTGATGATGCGCTGGTAGAGATCCTGGATGGCGCCCTCAGAGAGGGTTTCGCCGCCGACCACGATCTTGAAGCCGTTGTAGTCCGGCGGATTGTGGCTGCCGGTCACCGCCACGCCGCAGCCGGTATTGAAGCGATAGGCGGCGTAATAGACCACCGGCGTCGGCACGGCGCCGACGTCGATCACGTCGATACCCGCCAGGCGCAGGCCATCGGCCAAGGCACCCGCCAGTTCCGGACCCGACAGGCGGCCATCGCGACCGACCACGATTTCGCGCAAACCCTTCTCGCGCATCACCGTGCCGATCGACTGGCCAAGCAGCTTGGCGACGCCAGCGGTAAGGCTCTTGCCCACCACGCCGCGCACGTCATAGGCGCGGAAAATCGCCTGATCGACATCGATCTGCGTGGGCGCCGCGGGCGCCGGCTTTGCGACAGGTGCCGCGGCGGGCTTGGCGGGTTCGGGCTTGGGTTGGGCTTCCACGATGTCCGACAACGTCTGTTCCTCGAGCGTAGGCGCGTGGCGGGGCTTGCCCAGATGCGCAAACAGCCAGAATAAACCAATACCACCGGCCAGGCCCACCAAGGTGAGAAGTGCCGCGAACGGCCACGATGGCGGCAATACGATGTAGGCGCCCGGCAATACCGCCACGACCTGGAAGTTGCTACCCGCGATGGGCTTGCCTGCGGGTTCGACATCCACCGCGCGCGTATTGCCGTGCGCCATCAGCTCGAGGTTTCCGCCGCGATCGGTGCTTTGGTAAAGCCGCAATCGACCGCCACGCACGGGAATGGCATCGAAGCGGTCGGCAATCGGCGCGAAGGGTAGTTCGATCCATGCCCACGCAGCGGGCTTTTGCGACGGTCCCAGCGGCGCGACTACGGTTAGGCGCCGGTCGCCCAGCCCCTTGAGCGCCGCCTGCATCGGCGGCGTGCCTTCGGCATCCGGCGCCGACATCAGCTGCGCGGCTTTCGCATAGCCGAATTCTCGGTAGTTCGCATGCAGCACTTCATCCAGGTTGCCGCTGTAGAGCTCAATGTCGAGTGCTTGCGGCAGGCGCTGCTTTATCGCTGCGATTATTTGCGGCGCACTGCCCGGCAGGCCGCTGACGTCCATACCCGCCACCGCCTGATTCACGGCACTGCGCTGCTTGTCGATTTCCTCGCTGAGCGCTTGCACCGCCTGATCCTGCGCCATGTGCACGTGCTCCACGGCGCTGCCTTGATCGGCAATCAGCCATGTCTGCCAGGCGCCGAAGATGGCCAGCGCCAGCAGCAAGGTGCCGCCGGCCAGCATCAACAATCGCCCCCACTGCACATTCGGCAAACGCGCTCGTGCGCTGCTCACTGCCATGCCCCGTTTCCCCGCAGCCTCAATGTTTTCCGGTGGAGCCGAATCCGCCTTCGCCCCGCTGCGAAGGTACGAATTCGTCAACCATCTTCAGCCGTGCCTGTCCCACCGGCACCAGCAGCAATTGCGCGATACGCTCGCCCACCGCGATGGTGTAGGGCTGCGTACTTCGATTCCAGCACGAGATCATCAACGGCCCCTGGTAATCGGCATCGATTACGCCGACCAGGTTGCCCATCACCAGCCCGTGTTTATGACCCAGGCCCGAGCGCGGCACGATCAACGCGCACCAGCCCGGATCGCCGATGTGGATCGCCATGCCGCTGGGCACCAGCGCGCTTTCGCCGGGTTGCAGCGTGAGCGGTTCGGCCACGGCGGCGCGCAGATCCATGCCGGCGCTGCCGACGGTGGCTGCCTGCGGCATGGGAATGCTGTCGCCCAGGCGCGGGTCGAGAATCTTCACTTCGACATCGATCATCCGCGCACCGCCTTGTAGCGGCTGGCGACGCATTCGATGAGCTGGCGTGCAAGCGCGCACTTGTCGGCGCGCGGCAGTTCCAGCGAACCGTCAGCCCAGTACAGCGTGATGGCGTTGTCGGCGGTTTCGAAGCCAAGACCCTCGCCCACCTGGTTGGCGGCGATCATGTCCAGGCCTTTGCGTTGCAGTTTGTCGCGCGCATAGATTTCCACGTTCTGCGTTTCGGCGGCGAAGCCCACCAGGAACGGATGCGGCTGCTTCGCCGACAGGCTGGCCAGGATGTCCGGATTCTCCGCCAGCTGCAGCGTGAGATCGGCGCCGTCATGTTTTTTGAGCTTGTGCGCGGCCACCGCGTTGGGACGGTAATCGCCCACCGCGGCCGAGCCGATGTAGATGTCCGCGCCTTGCACGGCTGCCGTCACGGCGGCATGCATTTGCGCCGCGCTGCGCACATCCACGCGTTTGGCCACGCCTGCGGGCGTGGCCAGGCTGACCGGACCTGCCACCAGCGTCACGTGTGCGCCGCCTTGCGCCGCCGCTTCGGCGACGGCAAAGCCCATGCGTCCCGAACTGCGATTGCCGATGAAGCGCACCGGATCGATGTCTTCATAGGTAGGTCCTGCGCTCACCACCACCTTCTTGCCGCGCAGTACCTGCTCGGCGAACGAGGCGACGATCGCCGAACGCAACTCGTGCGGTTCCAGCATGCGGCCCGAGCCGATCTCACCGCAGGCCTGGTCGCCGGAAGCCGGCCCCAGGATATGCACACCCCGCGCGCGCAACGTGGCGATGTTCGCCTGCACGGCGGCATGCGCCCACATCTGTTGATTCATGGCCGGCGCCACGTACACCGGCGCCGCGGTGGCCAGGCATAGCGTGGTCAGCAGGTCATCGGCATGGCCGTGCGCGAGGCGCGCGATCAGGTCGGCGCTGGCCGGCGCAATCAGCACGCGTTCGGCCCAGCGCGCCAGTTCGATATGGCCCATCGCCGCTTCGGCCGATTCATCCCACAGGCTCACCCGCACCGGTTCGCCGGACAACGCCTGGAACGTAGTGGGCGTGACGAAGCGGGTCGCGTTCTCGGTCATCACCACACGCACGCGGGCACCCAGATCACGCAAGCGGCGGACCAGCTCGCAGGACTTGTAGGCGGCGATGCCACCCGACACTCCCAGCAAGATGCGACGTTCAGCAAGACTCATGGCGTAAGCGGGACCCGACGTACGAATAGACGGCTAGCTTACCGGATTCACATAAACCAACTGCTGTCCGGAAAGCACCCCGAACGGGATGCTGATCACATGAGTATTCGACAGTGGCCCGAAAGCGAACGACCTCGCGAAAAACTATTGAAGCATGGCAGTGCCCATCTTTCGGACGCCGAATTGCTGGCCGTGCTGCTCGGCAGCGGCGTGCGCGGCAAGGATGCCATCACGCTGGGCCGCGAATTGCTGATGCAAGCCGGTGGCTTGAATGCCCTGCTCGCCCGTCAGGAAGGCAACATCCGCGCTGCCGGGCTCGGCCCGGCCAAGCGCGCGCGCCTCGCTGCCGCACTGGAGTTGGCGCGCCGCAGCCTGGCCGAGCAGCTTGCCGAGCAACCCTCGCTGCGCAACCCGCACGATAGCGGCGACTACCTCAGCGCCCGCTTGCGACACCTGCCCTACGAGGTGTTCGCCTGCCTCTATCTGGACAACCGTCACCGCGTGCTCGCCTTCGAAGAACTGTTCCGTGGCACCGTGGACGGGGCCAGCGTGCACCCGCGTGAAGTGGTGCGCGCCTGCCTGAAGCACAACGCCGCTGCCGTGATCTTCGCCCACAACCACCCGAGCGGCGTGGCCGAACCGAGTTCCGCCGACCAGGCGATCACCCAGGAACTCGGCCAGGCGCTGCGGCTGATCGGCGTACGGCTGCTGGATCATCTGGTGATCGGCCACGCCGCGCCAGTGTCCATGGCCGCTCGTGGATTGCTATAGCGGGAACCCTAGCGCCGAGGTCGCGGCTCAACGCACGATCCAAAAAAAACGGCGCGACCGGGAGGGTGCGCGCCGGGAGCCGCATGAGGGGAGGGTATGAGGGATGCGGCAGTCCCGTATCGAGCCGACGGGGGAGACGCCGGAGATACCCAGCTATTGTCGCGTTGCGCCATGACTACCGTGTGACACGGGCGGCTGCCTGTCCCAGGTTTCCATTCCGCCGGCCTGGCCCGACAGACCCTGGCAAGACTTATGCACACAACGGCTCTCAGGTCACTTAGAGCCATATCACCGAAAAGCACATCAAGTTCACATTTTAATCCACTGATCTTTAAAGATTAATTGCGTGACAAACAGGTTTCCGATGCGCCTTCACGCGTTCTTGCATACACCCCCTTCACTTTCCCCACAGACTTATCCACAAGTTCGTCCACTGCGCTGCAGCAGCGGCGCAGGCCCCTGGATGACGGCCTTTTGGGGGTGCGTAGAAGGCTCGGGCGCGACGGTCTGTTACGATGCGCGGTTCCATCCCGATTCGATCCCCTCCTGTGAAAGAAGCGCTGCGCGAACTGGTCCTCACGGCGATCCGGACTCTTCAGGGCCAGGGTTCCCTGCCCGCCGACATCGACCTGCCCAACTTCGTCATCGAGCGCGCACGCAGCCGCGACCATGGCGACTTCGCCACCAACGCCGCCATGCTGCTGGCCAAACCGGCACGTGCCAAACCGCGGGAGCTGGCCGAAAAGCTGGTTGCTTCCCTTCCCCCCAACGGGTTGGTGGGCAAGGTGGAGATCGCCGGGCCCGGCTTCATCAATTTCTTCCTGGCCCCTCACGCCTATTACGCCGAGGCAGGTCGCATCCTGTCCGAAGGCAACGTCTATGGCCGCAGCCACAGCGGCGCCGGGCATACGGTGGGCGTGGAATTCGTATCGGCCAATCCGACTGGGCCGCTACATGTGGGGCATGGCCGCAATGCTGCACTGGGCGATTGCATTGCGCGCCTGTTCGAAGCCACCGGCTGGAACGTGAAGCGCGAGTTCTACTACAACGATGCCGGCGTGCAGATCCACAACCTCGCCATTTCGACGCAGGCGCGCGCGCGCGGCATTGCTCCTGGCGACCCGGGCTGGCCGGAAGACGGCTATCGCGGCGACTACATTGCGGACGTCGCGCGCAGCTATCTTGCCGGCGAAACCGTTATTGCCGATGGCCATGCCGTCGTCGGCGCCAAGAACGCAGACGACCTGGAGGCGATCCGCCACTTTGCCGTGGCCTATCTGCGCCGCGAGCAGGATCTGGACCTGCAAGCCTTTGGCGTCAGCTTCGACGTGTATTTCCTGGAATCCTCGCTCTACACCGACGCGAAAGTGGAAGAAACCGTGCGCGAGTTGATCGCCCACGGTCACACCTACGAAGAAGGCGGCGCGCTCTGGTTGCGCACCACCGATTTCGGTGACGACAAGGACCGCGTGATGCGCAAGTCCGACGGCACTTACACCTATTTCGTGCCGGACGTGGCGTACCACCGCAGCAAATGGCTGCGCGGCTACGAAAACGCCGTCACCGTGTTGGGCTCGGATCATCACGGTACGCTTGCCCGCGTGAAGGCCGGCCTGCAGGCATTGGACTGCGGCATTCCCAAAGACTGGCCGCACTATGTGCTGTACCAGATGATTACCGTGATGCGCGGCGGCGAGGAAGTGAAAATCTCCAAGCGCGCGGGCAGTTACGTCACCCTGCGCGATTTGATCGACGAAGCCGGCCGCGACGCCACGCGCTACTTCCTGATTGCCCGCAAGGGCGATTCTCAACTCGTCTTCGACATCGACCTGGCCCGCTCGCAAAGCAACGACAATCCGGTCTACTACATCCAATACGCCCATGCCCGCGTGTGCCGCGTGCTGGAAGAACTGGCCGAGCGCGGTCTGCCACCGGTGGATGCGCAGGCCGGCATCGCGCAGATGACGCGCCTGGATACCGAGCACGAGCAAATTCTGCTCAACGAACTGTCGCGCTATCCGGAAGTGGTGGAAGCGGCGGCCAGCAATCTGGAACCGCACCTGATCGCCCAATACCTGCGCGAACTCGCCGGCGCGCTTCACAGCTACTATCACGAGCACAAGTGGATCGTGGACGACGCCGAGCTGCGCAATGCGCGCATCACGCTCGCTGTCGCCACCCGCCAGGTGATACGCAACGGTTTGGATTTACTGGGTCTCAGCGCCCCGGAGAAGATGTAAATGGCAGCACGCAAGGGCAAAGGCCGACAGGCCGTGCGCAACAGTGGCGGCGGATTCCCGGCCTGGGCGGGCATCCTCGTCGGCATCCTGATCGGCGCCTTGGTGGTGGTCGTGCTGATGCGCCATTCGCTGGTGCCGATGACGCCCAAGGGCCCGCAACCCAACCCCGAAGCCACCGCGCAAACCGGCAGCGACGAGGGCCTTACCCCCGCAGCCACCAACACCGCGCCCAAGAAACCGCAGTACGACTTCTATTCCGTGCTATCGGAGAAGGAAGTGCGCATTCCGGATTCGGAAATCAGCGCGCAGGCCAAGGCCGAACAACAGCAGCAACTGGCGCAACAGAAACAGCAGCAGGCGGCCACGCCGCCGCCGCCGAAACTGCCGCCCAACGCACCGCCGGCCGTCACGCAGAACATCACCGCGGCGCCGCCTTCCGCCGTGGCGCCACCGCCTTCAACCGGTCCCAGCGGCTATCTGCTGCAGGTAGGCGCATTCCCAAGCGCGGCCGATGCGGAAACGCTGAAGGCGAAGCTGGCGCTGCAGGGTTTCGTCGCCAACGTGCAGTCGGTGAACGTCGGTGGGCAGACCTATCACCGTGTGCGCCTTGGGCCGTTCCGCTCGGCCACCGATCTGGAGTCGACCAAGCAGCGGTTGTCGGCAGCCGGGATTTCAGCGATAGCGTTGAAAGCCGGCGGCTGACGTAGGCCGGGGTGAAAACCCCAACCTATGAGTGTCGGCGCTTCAATCGGATCAGCCCTGAAATATCGTCATCGCCATGCCCCTGCTGCATCAGCTCGGCATAGTCGCTCAATGACTGCTCGATCACGTTGCGCGATGTCCCGGCCTTCTCGGCAATCCCGCGCACGATCTGCAGATCCTTGTGCAACAAGGCCAGCTTGAAGCCGACACTGAACTGGTTCTTCAGCATCGTCGCACCGCGCTTTTCCAGGAACCAGTTGCCGGCAGCGCCCGCACCCAGCGTGGGGATCAAACGTTCCGGATCTAGCCCCAACGCCTCGCCCAACGCGAGACCTTCGCATACCGCTTGCGCAATGCCGGCTACCAGCACCTGATTGATCGCCTTGGTGGCCTGCCCGGCACCGACGTCACCGAGATGCGTAATGCGCAGCGCATACGCTTCCAGCACCGGCCGCGCACGCTCCAGCACTGCGGCATCGCCGCCTACCATGATCGAGAGTTTGCCGTTCTTCGCCCCTTCCACGCCGCCGGAAACCGGCGCATCCAGGAAGTGCGCGCCGACTGCGGCGAGGCGCGCCGCGGCCTGCTTGGCGGTGTCGGGCGCGACGGTGGAATGATCGATCACGATTGTGCCGGGCTTTACAAGCGGCGCGAGCGCGTCGATCGTGTTCAACACATCTGCATCGGCCGTTACGCACAACGCGATCAAGTCGCACTGCGCAGCAAGCTCGGCCAGTGTGGCAGGTGCGAGAACGTCCAGCGTTTTCGCGAGTGCTTCTGCCTTTGCATGCGTGCGGTTGGCCACCGCGTGCAACAGGCCGTGTTGCTTGAGGTGTCCGGCCATGGGTTCGCCCATGGCGCCCAGGCCGATGAATGCTGCCTTCAAAGTCATGCGTGGTCCTGATGCAAATTGAGCGCGCGATGCACGTCGTGGGTAACGAACGGATTGTCCGGCGTGGGCGGTTCGAGCCATTGCGGATGACTCAAAGTATGCCGCATATCGGTCAGGCCGCTCTGCCAGTGCTCGTGCATGGTCGCGGCGCTGAACTCGTAATCCTTGTAGTGGCCTTCGTACGGCTTGTCGCGATAGATCAGGTGGATGAGATTGGTCAGCGCACCGTTGGCGTAGCGCTCTGCGCGTCGGTAGGCCGGATCGTCGCGCTGGCTTTCCGGCACCAGCTCCATCAGTTGATGCAACAGACGCTGTTGCTCACGGCTCTGATGCATGTATTCGGTGACCAGGCGCGTGCGGCTGGAATACTGGATGTCCTTCGAGCGCTCGGCCACGCTGCCCATATCGCGCGGCAAGGCACCGACGGCGCTCCACAGGTCGACCTGGAAAACCAGTGCGTCGCGATGCGGCCGTTCCGTCAGCACCTTGTACAGCGGCGTGTTGGAAACCATGCCGCCATCCCAGTAGTACTCGCCATCGATCTCCACCGCAGGGAAACCGGGCGGCAATGCACCGGACGCCATGAAATGTTCGGGTCGAAGCTTGTCGTGGCGATTGTCGAAATAGGCGAAGTTGCCGGTCCGCACATTCACCGCACCGACGGACACGCGCAAGCTGCGCGCATCATTGATGCGGTCGAAATCGGCCAGCCGTTCCAGCGTTTCGCGCAGCGGGGCAGTGTCGTACCAACTGGACGTAGCGGGCGTGCCGCGCCATTGCAGCACCGGCGGCGGCATGCGCGGCTGAAAGAAGCCCAATTGCCCTTCGGTGATCGCGCGCCACGCCGCGAACATGTTGACGCCTTCGCGCAGCACCGAGGGCATGTTCATGCCCTCCATCCACGGAAAGCCCGGCGCATGAGGTAGTAATGCGGACTTGCAGATGGTTTCCCAGAATTCGGTCAACCGTTCCACGCGATGTTCCGGCGCGTTACCGGCAATGATGGCCGCATTCAGCGCGCCGATCGAAATGCCGGCAATCCAGTTCGGATGCAGGCCGGATTCGGCCAACGCCTGATAGACCCCGGCCTGGTATGCGCCCAATGCACCGCCGCCCTGCAACACCAACGCGGTGACTTTGTACGCATCCTGCGCCGGATGGCGGGAAACCGTCTCAGCCTCGGACGAGGTCTTCTTCTTCGCGTCCATAAGTCTTTCCTATATAGGCTTCTTCAGCGAGATAGTCGTAAACCACCGTGCCCAGGTCGAGCGTGAGATCGGTGATGTAGTGCACGGCCGATTCCACTTTGAGCACAGGCAGATCGGCGACCGGCGCCAACGCATGGGGATGCAATTCCAGCGATGCCGGGCCGCTCCATGCACCTTTCAAGGTAACGTTGGTCGTGTAGTAGCGCACCAGCTCGCAGATACGTGGCGTGCCGTCGACATGCGGGATGATCTTCAACAGAAAATTGGGTGCGGCAAGCCCCGCCAGAATCGCATCGGCATCCGCCGGACGATGCTTGAAGCCCATGGTGGCCTTGGCGACCCGCACCTTGCCGTAGTCGAGCGTGCCGACCAATGTATCGATCTCGGTTTCCAGGATCGGCGTGGCGAGTTTCTTCGGGAAACCCCACAGCTCGCGGCCACCCGCAATCGGTGGATGATCATTGAGATACATCGCATGCACGTAACCACCGCGTTCGCCGCGAAAACTCACCGGAATCACTTGACCCGATTCGGTGTAGTCGCCAAATCCCGTGGAATCGGGCATGCGGATGAATTCGTACTTCACCACCGGTTCGATGATTTCCAGTGGTTCCGGCACCACTGCGCGCAGCGCATCCATGTCGGTGCGGTAGGTAATGACCAGGAATTCGCGGTTGACGAAACGATACGGCCCTTTGGGAAACGCAGGGCTGGTCAACGGCATGGCGAAGGCGTTGGCTTTGACGTCGGCGATTTTCATTCTCACTTCCTTTAGCGGATGTTGAGCATGCCCTCTTGCCCCGTCCGGCGGTCATTCCCGCGAAAGCGGGAATCCATCTTCGCCTTCGGCATCAGAGCAAGTGGATTCCCGCTTTCGCGGGAATGAAGGCCGGGCAAGACAGGGCATGCTCGGTAGCCTGCTTTACTGCATGTACCAACCGTGGCTCACGACCACGCTCTGCCCGGTCAGCGCCGCACTCGGGAATGCCGCCAAAAACAGCGCCGTCTGTGCGATGTCCTCGACGGTGGTGAACACGCCATCCACCGTATCCTTCAGCATCACGTTCTTGATCACTTCTTCTTCGCTGATGCCCAGTTCTTTGGCCTGCTCGGGAATCTGCTTTTCCACCAGTGGCGTGCGCACGAAGCCAGGGCAGATCACATGCGAGCGCACGTTATGCGCCGCGCCTTCTTTCGCCAACGTGCGCGCAAGTCCGAGCAAACCATGCTTCGCCGTGACATAAGCGGACTTCAGCTTGGACGCTTCATGCGAATGCACCGAACCCATGTAGATCACCGTGCCGCCACGGTTGTCTTTGTACATGTACTTCAACGCGGCCTTGGTGGTGAGGAAGCCACCATCCAGATGGATCGCCAACATCTTTTTCCAATCCGCAAAGGCGAACTGATCGATCGGGTTGATGATCTGCACGCCGGCGTTGGAAATAAGCACGTCCAGGCTGCCGAACGCTTCCACGGCCTTGTCTGTGCCGGCGTTCACCGCCTCTTCGTTGGTCACGTCCATGGCGATGCCGATGGCTTTGCCGCCGGCCGCCTTGATCTTCGCCGCCGCCGCGTCCGCCGCCTGCTGGTTGATGTCAGCGATCGCCACCGCCGCGCCGTTCTTCGCATAGAGCTCGGCGATCGCCTTGCCCAGGCCGCTGGCCGCACCCGTGATCAATGCAACCTTGCCGTCGAGACTTGCCATGTGCCACTCCTTCGGATGGATAAAAAAAGCGGGGCGGCACATTGGATCGCCGCAGGATGTTTCGACACGCTGACGAAACATCCTGTGGCGACGTCGCTAACGCGCGCCCTCGGAGAGGTAGGTATAGCCGGTGAGACCTTCATTCAATGTTACAAACAGGCCTTCCGCTTGCTCGCCGTCGATGCCTGCCGCCGCAATCCGTTCGCGATAGCTGCGTCGCAGTGCTTCCAGGTCATAGCCGACGTAGTCGAGCATCAGGTCGGTGGTGTCGCCGCGACGCTTGTGCGCGAATACATAACTGCCGCCATCCACGCGCACGTTCACCGCATCGGTATCACCGAACAGATTGTGGATGTCGCCCAGTGTTTCCTGATACGCACCGACCATGAAGATGCCGAGCCGGTATGCCTCGCCTTCCTGCAGCGAATGCAATGGAAGGCTCACGTCCACGCCTTCGGCATCCACGTAATGATCGATGCGGCCGTCCGAATCGCAGGTAAGGTCGACCAGCACGCCACGCCGCGTGGGTTGTTCGTGCAAGCGCGTGATCGGCGCGATGGGGAAAATCTGATCGATCGCCCATACGTCCGGAATCGATTCGAACACCGAGAAGTTGACGAAGTACTTGTCGACCAGCTTTTCGTCCAACTCGTCCAGCGCCTGGCGATGCGAACGCTCCGCCGGCAGCAACCGCGCGCGCACGGCATTGGCGATCGCGTAATACAGTTCGTCCAGCCGCGCGCGCGCCGCCAGCGACAACTGGCCCAGTGCGTACAGCGTCTGGCCTTCCTGCAGGTGATGCTGCGCTTCGTGGAACAGTTCCAGCGGCGGGCGCGTGTCGAGTTCGTCGTGCACTTCGCGCAGATGGCGCAGCACGGCGGGTTCATCGTTATCGGCAGAAGACAAACTGCCGATCGGCACGGTTTCGACTTCGCTGACGTTCACCACCATCACGGCGTGATGCGCGGTCATCGCACGACCTGCTTCGGTGATGATGTGCGGCGCCTGCAACCCTTCCGCTTCTACCGCTTCGGCCAGCGATTGCACGATCGTGGCGGCGTATTGCTCGATCGAGTAATTGATGGAGTTGTGGCTGCGCGAGCGGGAGCCTTCGTAATCCACGCCAAGGCCGCCGCCCACGTCGACGATGTCGAGCGGCACGCCCATGCGCGTGAGTTCCACGAAATAACGCGTGGCCTCGCGCATGCCGTTGGCGATGTCGCGCACGTTGGAAATCTGCGAGCCCATGTGGAAATGCTGCAGCTTCAACGTGTGCTTCAGGCCCGCCTGCTCCAGCCGCGTCACCAGGTTCAGCACCTGTGCGGGTGAAAGACCGAACTTGCCCTTGTCGCCGCCGGTGTTCTGCCATTTGCCCGCGCCGATGGAAGCCAGCCGCACGCGCACGCCGAGCAGCGGCTCCACATTCAGCGCCTTCGCTTCAGTGATGACGTAATCGAGTTCGGATGGCTTTTCGATCACGATATGGATGCGCAAACCGAGCTTGCGGCCGATCAAGGCGAGGCGGATGTATTCGCGATCCTTGTAGCCGTTGCAGATCACGATGGAACCGGGACGCGCCATGGCCAGCACGGCCATCAGTTCCGGCTTGGAACCGGCTTCCAGTCCAAAGCCGTGCGCACCGGCCGCCACTAGTTCCGCCACCACGCCGCGTTGCTGGTTCACCTTGATCGGATAGACGGCCGTATAGCCGCCCGCGTAGTGCCACTCGCCAATCGCCTTGGCGAACGCGCCCTGCAGACGCGCAAGCCGATCGGCCAGGATGTCCGGAAAGCGCACAAGCAACGGCAGGCGCAGGCCTTCGGCGCGTGCGCGCTCGACGATGTCAGGAAGGGAAAAGCCAGGGCCGCTCGGGCCATGCGGACGAATCACGATGTGGCCGGCGTCGTTGATGTCGACGTAGCCATCGCCCCAGTAAGGCACGGCGTAGGTGTGGCGGGCGGCATCGATGGTCCAGGCATTCGCCATGACGGAATCTCCTTGTAGGGGACGACGTCGTCGCAGCGGCGAGCCTTGACGAACACTAAGCCCGCCGGCCGGAAGCCTCGCACGCCGCGGGACCGGGAGAGCCTGATGGCCGCCAGGGTTGGCAGCCGAACGCCTATTGTAACGGGCGGCTGCGACAATTTGAGGTCAGCGCGCGCTTGCGCCCTCTCCCCGGGGGTGAGAGGGCGCTACAGGCGGCACGGCAAAGACGGTTACCGCTACAATCGCTTTCCTTTAATCACGTTCTCCAGGATTACCTCGTCATGTCGCAGCCCAGCTGGTTCACCGAAGCACACCAGGCTTCCGGTTCCTCCATCGGTTATCGCGTTGAAAAGCTGCTGCATGCCGAGAAAACGCCGTTCCAGACGATCGAGATCTACCAGACCACCGACTGGGGCAACCTGATGGTGATCGACGGCTGCGTGATGCTCACCAGCCGTGACAATTTCCTCTATCACGAAATGATGACCCACCCGGCGCTGTTCACCCATGCGCGCGCCAAGCGCGTGGTGATCATCGGCGGCGGCGACTGCGGCACGCTGCGCGAAGTACTCAAGCACGAGGAAGTGGAACACGCCGCGCAAGTGGAAATCGATGAGCGCGTTACGCGTCTGGCCGAACAGTATTTTCCGGAGCTGTGCGAATCGAACAACGATCCGCGCGCGGAACTGCTGTTCATCGACGGCATCAAGTACATGGCCGAGGCGGAACCGGAATCGCTGGACCTGATCATCGTCGATTCCACCGATCCGGTCGGCCCGGCCGAAGGCCTGTTCAACGCGGCGTTCTACACCAGTTGCTACAAGGCGCTGCGTCACGGCGGCATCCTGGTGCAGCAGAGCGAATCGCCGCTGGCGCACCTGGAGCTGATCAAGTCGATGCGCGCCGCCATGCGCACGGCCGGCTTCAGCGCGGTAAAGACGCTGCCGTTCCCGCAGCCCTGCTACCCCACCGGCTGGTGGAGCTGCACCATGTCGCGCAAGGGCGGCGATCTGGCCGGTTTCCGCGAGCGCGGTGCGCTCAGCAAGAACTTCCCCACCCGCTACTACAACGCCGATGTCCACAAGGGCGCGCTGGCGGTGCCGGAATTCATGCGCGAGGCGCTTGGGGAATAACGGGAATCGCCCATCGGGAATCGTAAACAGCCATGCGCGAACTGCCGCCAGCATGGCTGCCATTCGCCCTTGCGATTCCCGATATCCGATTTACGCCCCCTGTTCGACGGTCCCCGCCTAAAACAAACGGCTGCGCACCTTCGGCAACACCACGATCACCAGCGTGGCCAGCGGACCAAACAGCAATGACAGCAGGAACCACAGCACCCCGCTGCGGTTCTTGCCCTGCGCCAGACCGGCATTGATCAAGGCCAGGGTGCCCCATCCCACAAACCACGGTGCGTTTGCCTGGGTCAACATCGAAAACGACTCCACAGCTATCTCCTGCGTTCCTCGTGGGCGGCGGCCCTGCATGCTACAGGAGCTTGCGTGGCATGCCCAACGCGCACGTTCAGCGAAGAAGCCTGACGTTTACCGTTCAGAACCCTCTCAATCCGCCGCGGTTATGCTGGCGGCTTTTATGACCCACGGAGCAACCCCCATGCGCGGACGGCGCCTTATCGCCCTCATCCTGGCCGGTGCACTGAGTGCAACGGCCGCAGCCGCCGCACCCCAGGCGGCCCATCACAACACCGCCAAGGCCGCGTCGTCTCGCCAAACGGCGCTTATCGCCTTCCAGAACGACCTTATTAATGTGCTGGTGCCCAGCGGCGATGCGGATCGCCTGCTGGCCGCCGCCCTGCTGGCCCGTCCGCTGCCGAACCCGAGCAAGCTGAACAGCTTCCACGCCCTGATCGAGCGCGCCAGCCGCGTCGACAACGCCGGCCCCGCCATCACCTGGGCGCGCCTGGCCGATTGCAGCGCCGACACCCAGTCCTGCCCGAACAGCGATGCGGTAACCCAGCTCACCCAGCAGGCGCCGGACAATGCGGCCGTGTGGCTGGTGAAACTCAGCCAGGACGTCGGCACGCTGAAGAAGGACGATGCCCGCCAGGACCTGAGCAAGGCCGCATCCGCCAAGCTCTATGACGACTACAGCGGCGCCGCGCTGAAAGCATTGGCCAACGCCGCCACCATGTTGCCGCCGCCAGCCGCCACGCTCGATCCGAACTCCGATGCCGGCGCGAACGGCCTGCAGGTGCTGATCGCGTATGGTTCCGCCGCCGGCATGCCGCAGCCGGCCCTACGCGATACCGCCACTTATTGCGAAGCGCAGGCGCCCAAAGACAGCGGCGTCAAGGATGATTGCCTGAAGCTGGGCCAGCTTCTGGAATGGGGTTCCAGTCCGCTGGCCCGTTCGCTGGGCCTGCACCTGCGCGAAGTACTCAACACCGATGCATCCCAGCAACAGGATGCGCAGAACGCCCGCCGCAACCTGGTCTGGCAAGTGCAGAACTTCGCCCAGTTGTCCTTGCGCGCGCAAAGCGACAAAGCCCAGGCGCAGCACCTGCTGGCGCTGGCTCGCAGCGGCGGCACCCAGATGAGCCTGATGCTGGCCGCACTGCATGATGCCGGCATCGCTACCGATGCGCCGGCGGATTGGCAGCCGACGAAATAGCCGCAAATCGCCATCGGAAATCGTCAGGAGCGGCGCTCCATCTGTTTGTCCCCGCGCCGCTCCTGCGATTTTCGATCCCCGATTTACGATTCCCGGCCACCCGGCTACCCTTGACCCCACCTCAAGCCAACAGGGGTAGCTGATGCTTACGGTACTGGTAGCAAGCAGCAAAGGCGGCTGCGGCAAGAGCACGCTGGTGACCCAGCTCGCCTCGCATTGGGCACAGGATGGCAAACGCACCGCCATCGTCGATAGCGATCCGCAAGGATCCAGCTACCGCTGGGCAAGCCTGCGTCCGGAACATGTTCCCGGTGTGCTGGCGGTAGAAGGTGGACGCCGCGCGCTGGAAAAGCTGCCCGAAGACACCGATCGCGTACTGGTCGACACCGCAGCCGGTTCGCACGAGAAGGAACTCGAACCCTATCTCGAACAGGCCAGCGTGGTGCTGGTGCCGGTGTTGCCTTCGTCCTTCGATCTGCACGCCACGCTGAATTTCCTTCAGCACCTGCGCAGCATCAGCCGGATCAAGCGCGGCAAATTGCCGGTGGCGCTGGTGGGCAATCGCCTTAAGCCCTGGACGCACGCCAGCCAGGACGCCATCGCGCAACTGGCCGAGCAATCGCCGTTTCCGGTGGTGGCACAATTGCGCGACACCCAGGCCTACGTGCTGCTGACCTCGCTGGGCAAGGGCATTTTCGATTACGGTTCCGAACAAGTGCGCGGGCATCAGCAGGATTGGAACCCCTTGCTGCGCTGGATCAAGCGCCAGCATTGATCGCTGCCGCTACGATGAACCCAAACCTCCACCAGGAGAACTCACAGTCATGCACGAACTGATTCTGTTGCGACACGCCGAAGCCCAACCCGCCCCGCCCGGCGGCGAAGATGTGGTGCGTCGTCTCAGTGGCCGCGGTGAACAGGAAGCCCGCGCTGCCGGTACATGGCTGAAGAAGCACGGCAAACGGCCAGATCGCGTGCTCTGTTCTCCCTCGGAACGCACCTGCGCTACCGCGAACCTTGCGCTGTCCGAACTCGAACGCGCGCCGGAAATGGAAACGGCGTCGGAAATCTACAACGCCACGCCCGGCGAGCTGCTGGCGTTGCTCGACCAGCATGGCGATGCGAACACTGTAATGTTGGTGGGCCACAACCCCGGCATCGAGCGGCTGGTCGCATTACTGGTGGAAGGACGCTCCGACGACTTCCGGGGCATGCCGCCGGCCGGGTTGGCGGTGCTTCATTTCGACGGCGGTCCGCTGGAACCGGGCAACGCGCGGCTGGATGCGTTCTGGTCGCCATGATGAAGGATGCCCTGCTCCATTCCGCGTAGGCGACACGATGCATAGAAGGTCCGCAGGCAATGTTGCCCGACGCAACAGGTACGTGTTGCGGTACCTCATGCTTTTGCTGTTGCCATCGCCGCTGTTTGCGGGGACCGGCGCATCCGGCTACCGCATCAACCCTGCCGCTTCCGAAGCCACGTTCCAGGTTCGCCTGTTCTGGCTGGATAACGTCAACGGCCATTTCACGCGTGTCGATGGCGATGTCGCCCCCGGGCCACATCCGGAAAGCTGGGTCGTGAACGCCACGATACTGGTGGACAGTGTGGCGATGCCTTCACAGCGCATACGCAAAATGGTGCTGGCACCTTCGTTCTTCGACGCCGAACACCACCCGGTCATCCACTTCATTTCCAATCCCATCGCCCAGTCCGAACTGACCGGCGGCGGCACCCTTACCGGCTACCTCACGCTGCGCGGCATTACCGCGCCCATCCATTTCGCGATGGAACCGCAGCGTTGCGAACAGCTGGCGGCGGCGCCATGCAGAATCCTGCTGCGCGGCAATCTTCAGCGCAGCACCTTCGGCATGACTAGCAATCGCGTCGCCATTTCCGACCGCGTTGACCTGAACCTCAGCATCGCGCTTCAACGCGAAACACGCTAAACCACAGTTATGATGGCGCTGCTCGACCGCCTCTCGCCTGCGGGTTTGCGTGGATCAGGAAAGTGAAAGCCATGTGGAAACATAAGCGTACGGCGCCAGGATGCACCCCCATGTCTTGCAGCGCGCCGGATGCGTCCGCGCGGGCGCCACACATGCATTGAGCACACTCTCCATGCACACGCGCCGCAATCTCTTGCTGATCTTGCTGCTGGCATCCCTGCTACAGGGATGTGCGCTGAGCCGTGCGCAAATACGCCATGCCGATGCGGTCGTTGCCGCCAGCGTCGATCGCCAAAGCACCTGCGCCACCGCCGACCATTGCCCAACGCCATCGCCGCTGCTCGATGCCGCCGAGAAAGTGCTGGCCGAGTCCACGCCCGACAAACCGGTGCACGTGGTCACCCTGCTCGACGATAGCGAAGCCTCGTTGGCCGCGCGCATCAGCCTGATCCGCGCCGCGAAAACATCGATCGACGTGCAGAGCTACATCTGGGACGAAGACGACCTGGGCGAGCTTGCGCTCAACGAATTCATCGCCGCGGCACGGCGCGGCGTGCATGTGCGCATCCTTGCCGACCAGCTGTTTTCATTCCAGGATCCGGCCACCCTCGCGCAACTTGCACGAGCGAGCCCCAACCTGGAAGTGCGCCTGTACAACCCCACGTTCCACGCCGCGCGCACGCCGCCATTGGAATTTGCGGCCGGCGTGCTGTGCTGCTTCATGAAATTCAACCAGCGCATGCACAACAAGGTGCTGGTGATCGACGACACCATCGGTGTTACCGGCGGACGCAACTATCAGGATCGTTATTTCAACTGGGACAACGATTTCGATTACGTCGATCGCGACATCATGGTCGGCGGCCCGGCTGCACGCGAGATGGCCAAGGCCTTCAATCTGTTCTGGAACCACAAGCGCGCCGTGCCCATCACGCATCTGCGTGACGTCAACAGCCTGATTCTGCGCAACCCTTCGCCGCCGCCGTGGCCTGCACCACGCTATGTGTATCCCGCGCGCGTCGCCGCCGCACAAGAAGAGGCGGAAGATCAGGCATGGCTGGCCGAGCACGTCGCCAGCAACAGCCTCTATACCAGCAAGGTGGAGTATTTCAGCGATCTACCGGCCAAGACCGAACAACCCACCCGACGCGAAGCGCGGGAATACACCGCACACCTGATGCGCCTGGTCAGCAACGCGAAGAAAGAAGTGGTGCTGCAGACACCGTACCTGGTGATGAGCCGGCGTGCGGAAAAAATCTTCAAGAAACTGCATCGCGAAGATCCTTCGCCGCAAATCATCGTATCCACCAATTCGCTGGCTTCCACCGACGCGTTTGCGGTGTATGCGGTGTCCTACAAACACCGTAAAACCTATCTCACCCGCTACGGCTTCAACATTTACGAGTTGAAGCCGCGCGCCGAACTGGCCAACGACGCCTACATGCAAGCCAATGTCGAGGATGAAGACGGTGGCGCGCCGCTGGTGGCCGGCGCAACCGGTTCGCGGCGCAAGCATTATCCAGGCACCGAGCGGCGTCCCGGTTTCTTCGGCAGCCAGGGCAGCCGCAATCGTCCTGCACCACTGATCAGCCCGGGCCGGCGCTTCGGCCTGCATGCCAAATCGCTGATCATCGACGATGACCTCGGGATGGTCGGCTCGCACAATTTCGATCCGCGCTCCGATCACTACAACACCGAATCGGGCGTGATCGTGTACGACCAGCGTTTTGCCGCGCAATTACGCGATTCCGTGCTCGAAGCCACGGAGCCGCAAAACGCCTGGGTGATCGCCCCGCGCAAGCCGGTGATCCCGGTGCTTGGCCAGATCAGCCAGTTCATCGGCGACGTCTCCGCCAAGCTGCCGTTGTTCGATATCTGGCCATTCCGCTATGCGACCAGCTACGACATGAAACCCGGCACCGATTGCCCGCCGATGCAGCCGAACAACCCCGACTTCAGCCGCTGCTACACGGCGGTGGGTGATTTCCCGGACGTGGCGATTTCAACCAAGCTGATTTATACGCGGTTGATTACGGCATTTGGCGCCGGTGTAAAAGGCGTGTTGTGACGCGCGATTGCGCATCACTCAAAACATCTGCTCATACATGAAATAATGGCATTGCTCCATGCCAAGCCCCCGATACGTCTGCTGCGCGCGCAAGTTCTCCGTTTCCACATACAAGCGCAAACCCACCGCGCCCGCCTGCTTCGCACGCTGCGCCACATCGCCATGCATCGCACGGAACACACCGCCGCGCCGTGCCTCCGGCGCGACGTACACGCTCTGGATCCACCAGAAATCGCCGTTGCGCCAGTCGCTCCACTCATACGTAACCAGCAGGCAACCCACGGCGCGCCCATCATGCTCGGCCACCAGATAAAATCCACGGCGAGGCTCATCGAGCACCGCTGTCACGCCCCGCAGCAACACGTGCAGATCCAGCCGCTTTTGTTCGGTTTCCCACGCCATCGCCACGTTCCATTGCGCAATGGCGGCGATGTCTTCACGTTCCGCGGGACGAATAGTCAATAACGACACTGTGTACTCCTGTTTTTCGTTACGGCTTGCGCCGCGCACGCGAAGCGCCCAGCTTGCGCGTGAGCGTATTGCGGCCCACGCCCAACGCCGCTGCCGCATGCTGGCGATGCCCGTTGTTGGAAGCCAGCGCGGCTTCCATCAGCACGCGATCGAGCGTTTCGCGTGCGCGTGCATGGATATCCGCCTCGCCCCGCTCCAGCGCGCGATCGGCCCAATCGCGCAACGCATCCGTCCAATCGCCACGTTGCGCATCGGTGGATTTGCCCAGGTCCGCCGGCAGGATTTCCGTACCCGCCGCGATCACCGCCAGACGTCTGCACAAATTTTCCAGTTCGCGTACGTTGCCCGGAAAATCCCTTTGCGCAATAGCCTTCAGCGCCGCTTTGGAAAAACGCTTGGGCGGAAGCTTCAACTCCTGCACGGCCGTGGCGAGAAAGTGCTGCGCCAACATCGGAATATCGCTGCGCCGCTGCCGCAACGGCGGCAGCTCGATGCGCACCACGTCGAGTCGGTGCTTGAGATCCGCGCGAAATTGCCCCGCGACGACACGCGCATCCAGATCCTGGTGCGTGGCCGCGACGATGCGCACGTTGCAACGAATCAGCTCTCGCCCGCCGACGCGGTAGAACTCCCCGCCCGCCAGCACGCGCAACAATCGCGTCTGCAGAATCAGTGGCATGTCGCCGATTTCATCCAGGAACAGCGTGCCGCCTTCAGCCTGTTCGAATCGCCCCGCCACCCGGCGCGTGGCGCCGGTGAACGCGCCCGCTTCATGGCCGAACAATTCGCTTTCCAGCAGCTCGCTGGGAATCGCCGCGGTGTTCAAGGCCACGAAGGGTTTGCCGCGGCGCGCGCTTTCCTCATGCAAGGCGCGCGCAACCAATTCCTTGCCGGTACCGGTTTCGCCGGTAATGAGCACATTGAGATCGCTGGCGGCCACGCGACCAATCAGCCGGAACACTTCGCGCATCGGCACGCTTTCGCCGAGCAATGCGTTTGCCGGCGCGAGTGCTACGACAGACACACCTTCCGCGTTCGGCACTTCCGCCAACGCACGCTGCACCGAAGCGAGCGCCTGATCCAGATCAAACGGCTTGGCAAGGTAATCCACCGCGCCCGCGCGATAAGCCGCCGCCGTGGTGGCAACGTCCGTGTAGGCGCTCATCACGATCACCGGCCCGATGCCTTGCGCGCGCAGCTCATCCAGCAGAGCGAGCCCGCCATCGCCCGGCATGCGCACGTCGGTGATCACCAGCGCCGGCGTCGCCTCGCGCAACGCCTTGCGTACGCTGGTCGTCTCTTCGAACTCGCGCACCTCCAGGCCAGCATCACGCAGCGCTTCGGCCAATACAAAGCGCACGCCGCGATCGTCGTCGACAATCCAGATGCCGGCGCGATTTTCGGATTTAGCCATGGACACGCCCCGTCGATGCTGCAGCGCCTACGCGTGGCGGCAAAGGTAGATAAAGCGAAAACACGGTTTCGCCCGCACGGCTCGCGTAGCGCAACTCGCCGCCATGTTCATGGGCTATTTCGCGCGACAAGGCAAGCCCAAGCCCGGTGCCATCCGCACGTCCGGAAACCAGCGGTTCGAACAAGGTATCGCGCAGCGCTGCCGGCACGCCGGGGCCATCGTCCATCACATCCAGCCGCAGGGCGCTGCGGAACATGCGATCGCCCAACCGTACGCCATGCTCGACACGACTACGCAACGTGAGCGTTTGGGCGCCGGCTTCGATCGCGTTGCGTGCGAGATTGAGCAACACCTGCTGCAGGCGATCGGCGTCGCCTTCCACATCCGGCAGGCTTGGATCGTAATCCTGGCGCAGGCGCGGCGGCGAAGGCTCTGCGCGAATCAGTTCGCCGACCCGTTCCATCAGCTGATGCAGATTCACCAAGGCCAGATGCGGCGCGCCATCGTGATGCAGCAGGCGATTGGCCAACACGGTAAGCCGATCCGCTTCCTTGATCACCATGCCCGCCAACGATTGCATGTCCGGATCGTCCAGCCTGCGCTGCAACAACTGCGCAGCACCGCGCAAGCCGGCCAAGGGATTCTTCACTTCGTGCGCAAAACCGCGCAGCGTCGCCGACAACGGCGACACGGTGGACGGCAGTTCCGCCACCGTATGCATCTCGACCAGCAGATCGCCACCTTCCAGCGGCTGCAAGGCCACATCCACCCGCTGCCCGCTCTGCACTCCCGGCAACAGCAAACCCCGGCACTGCACCGAACGCTGTTCCGCTAGACTGCGCTCGGCCTGCGCCACCAGCCTCGTGTCCTGCAACAGGCCCAGCAACGACTGCCCCTGCGCATGCCGCAACCCCAGCCCCAGCAATTCCGCCAGCGCCGAATTGATCCACTGCACCCGCAATTCCCCGTCGACCACCGCCAACCCGGTCGACATCTGCTCCACCCAGCTTCGGGACTGCTGCTCGTTCATTGCACCATCATGGACAATGCGCTGGCTTGGTGCAAATTGCTTGATGGCACAAGGGGTTTGGGGCGGCGGTTGTGTGGACGGAACTCCATATGTCGGGGACACCTTACGTTGTCGCAAAACATGTCGGGGACACCCTTACGTTGTCGCAAAACACTTAACCGTGTCGCGAACAAGTAACCCTGTCGCAACGCAACAGTTTTCCAGTATCTAAATCGGCTTAGACGCCCCGCAAGGCCCCGCATCCCCCAAGGTAGCGACTGCCGAATGCCTGCGATAAAAAGCCCGCAAGGGGGAGCCTGCGGGCTTTGGGTCATCCATCTTTATGCTGCTTAACGAGGGAGGGAGGTCCGGTTAAGCGATGGGACTGATGTCTCACGACATGGATTAACTATACCCATAAGTTCATTAATAAAGCATAACTTAGCGGGAGGCATCGGTGACGTTGACTACGAACCCGATTGACGAGGCGGTTATGGGTCGGAAGCGGACAGTTTCGCTGCGCCCTTTTTACGTCGCCAACGACCCTGCCGGCAACTATTCCCCAATGGCCAGGCAGTGACGAAGCGCCGATTCAACCACTCTCTTCTCAAGGTCCTGCTTTGCCCCGGCCAGGACCTGTCTGAGGACGGGTATCGCTTGTGGCACGGGTCTTTTTTCAATGGCACTGGCTACCCACATACGCGTATTCAGGTAGTCGCTTTCTAGGCCCGAAATCACTTCCGTGGGGTACTTTGACATGAAGTGCGGGAGCAGGCTTGTAAGCCGCTTCTGGGCACGCCAGATGTCATCAATTGCATCCCCGTCCCAGGATTCGTCACCAGCCTCTATCGAGATGCGCTCTTTGCTCAATTCGTCGAGCATCCGCATGACATCGGCAACTTCTTCGGCGCCGCATCGCTGAGCAATACCTGGTGGAAGGTCCTCCGAATAGTTCAGGAGGATCGGCGAAAGGCCCTTCGTTTCTTCTTTGATCAGCTCTTCAAGCCTTCCCACAGCATCTCCTCTATTTGCAACGTCCACCTAAACTAAGTCGGAAACTCGATATATGAAGCCGGAACATGGTCGGTTAGCCAAACTCCGTTCTTGGACTGATAGAAAATGTATCCGGTGCGCCACATATCGTCAGCCCAAAACGGTTAGAACCACGGGCTGCCCGTGACGGCCGCCAACCGCGGTTGCCGTAGTTGCTTCTCGAGAGAGATGGACATGATGCCTCGCACCCTTTAGCAGCCCAGATTGATGGATCGATGGCAGGAATCGCATCGCTGTCCCGTGGTAGAGAACTGCCGGTGGCTTAAGGGGCGCAAGCTCTAGATCAACCTCGACGGAGTGCCCTTGATTTGCGCGGATTTTTCGGCCGGACAAATCGAGGGTGAAACGTTGCTTGTCGCTGCTACTGACGATAGTCAGAACATCGTCGGCGGTCATTCGGTGACCGTTTGCGTTGGCGAGACGAACAAGCTCCTGTAAGTCTGCCCACCCGTTTGTATCGAGGCTTAGCCCGATCGACTCCGGCTGGTGCCTAAGCACCAAGCTGAGGAACTTGCTTGTGGCGATAAGGCCTTTGTCCACGTCGTCTAGCATCCTACCGACTATGGACGCGCTTCGGAAAGGGGATTCGATGAAAATGCGTACATCCACGGCTATTGCCGTTGTTGTAGGCGCGTTGGTCGCGACGCAGGCCTTCGGTGCAGACGTGGCCGGCGCTTCCAAGGGGGATCAGGATTTGTCCGCGCTACGTGCCTTGTGGAATAACTATGAGCATGCCGTAGCAGAGAAAGACGCCTCGGCGTTACTGAACATGTATGTCAGTGCAGATGTCCCTGTGAGAGGAGGCTTTGCCCCCAGCTCCTATGCGCTTGTCACCGCTGCGAACAAACAGCCTGTACCGCGAACGCTTCTGACCACAGCAAAGGAAGACGTCGCCGGCGAAGTGAAACTTCCACCCGATGAGACCGAAAATCTCGACGTTCACTCCGATGGGGAGGTCGGCTCGATCTCGTTCGATTACAAGGCGAAGGTGGGACACGGTCGCATCATCTGGACAACTGTCCTTACTAGTGATGGATGGAAAATTGCTTCCGTCGTCTATTCGATCAACCTGCCCGCGGCGGATCGCGCGAGAACTTCCGGGTGACATAGCCAAGGATTCGATAAGGTCCGCTCCGGGTCGGAAGCGGACCTTTCCGCTATGTGGGCAACCCAAGTGTTCCTACTAAGAATGTCGTCCAAGCGACTCGAAACTCATCCTCTGAGCGGGTGACGCTGTCCGGCGTAAAGATGCCCCTCTCTTGCCAGCCGATCACGAAGTTTCCGCTCTCATCCCGACGCCACTTCGGACCATCTCTGAGGTTCTGATATCGACCAACGTTGGAGTCGACTCCAGGAACGGGATGGGATTGAAGGTATGACTGCACATCACGCTGCGTAATGGTGAATATCTTCGACCACATCATTGGCTCGCCCTTTTGAATGTATCCGTTCGACATGGCCCACGCGTAAGGATCGCCATTCAGAAGGACGTCTATCTGTTCATCAATTGGTCGAATCATTCCGGCCCCTCATTCTAGATTTGCGTCCGCTTTGGGAAACGGACATTGCAGTTTGCATAGCAGTAGACGGATTAGGACCGCTTCCTGCTTGCGAAGAAGACCCTTATCTCAGCACCGTACCTTAAAGACATATCCACGATTTCAGTCGGATTAGTAAGTTCGGTCCAGCTAAGATCAGTCCCGATACTGATCTTAATGTGCGTGCCCTGGAACCGACCGGGGACTGTCGATGCGACCCAAGCCAAGCACACATCGATCTCCGCAAGGCTACAGGTGACAGATACATAGAGACTTAGATCATGAGGGCGAGCGCCGCCCGACCTTGCCGTGAAGTGCCTCAATGCGATCTGCTGGGCCTCTGGATCAAGGCCTTCGATAACAACGTGATAGGCGACGTTGTCGGACGGGTTAGCTGAAGTCATAGTGATACGGCTGCCCAACGATTGTTAGCGTCCATTTGCTCCCCTAGTTCGCGAGTATCCGCTCCCGTCGAAAGCGGACATCCGATCAGTGCTCGGCCCACTGAATATCTTTGGCGATTTCGGCGCGAACTTCGACAACCGTCCGGCCATCCTTGACCAGCCCCCAAAATTCGCTGTTTGGCATCCGCAGCGCGCCTGGAACAAGGCCGACGTCTATCTCATCGACGAACACGTCAAAAAGAGCCACTTGCCCTTCAGATGCCGGCGGCGGAATAGGTTGCACCGTCAGCGATTCCGGCCTCAGGTATCCAATCACCTTGAACTTGCACCACATCTCCTAAGCCCCTCCTTAGGTCATCGACGACTTTCGTCATGTCCGCCTCGGGTCGGAAGCGGACATAAGGCCTATCCTACTTTCGTCCAATTCAGTCAGTCGGCATTGATAGGCGTGTAATCAGCGGCATCCCACTCCCCGCTGTTGACGCGCGCAGCCAGAGCCTCAACTTTTGCCTTTTCTGCAGGAGTTTTGGCTGACTGAACCTGTTCGGAAAGAAGCGCTTTGTACGCCACCTTCAGAGCATCGGCAGGCGAAACGACCAAATCGGGCTTTACACCGACGTGTTCCCAGTTGGTCTTTGTCACAGGATTGATCGCGCGACCTGACGGCACATTGGCAACGAAGCCATGCACCAACGCAACTGGGCCGCCTGGATTTGCACCGCCTCCAGTCACTGCGCCAACGAGCGTGGCGCGCTTCTGGGTCTGGAAGTCATAGGCGCATTCCTCGCCACCTGAGAACGTACGCGGTGACGTCAGAACGTATACGGGCCCCACATAACGGGGACCCACTACTGGAAGGGTCCAGAACTGGTCCGTCGTTCCGTCCTTGCGCCAATAGATATCGTTCAAGTGTCTGCCGTCGTTCTCGGCAAAGAAGTAACTTAGGAAAAGTGCAACTGTATGTGGATCCCCTCCGACATTCTGGCGAAGGTCAACGATAACGCCGCTTGCCCCGGACACCAGCTCCATCGCCGAGGCGTATCGCTGAGCCGCGAAATCGGCCGGCATGAACTCCCGAAGGTCGATATAACCGATGTTGCCAGGCAATCGCCGGACGCCAGCTATGCCTCCAGAGCCTTTGTCGACCCAAGCTCTCTCGTCATCAAGCTCGGCTTGCGTTGCTTTTCCTTGTTCCGCGTCGTCTGAGGGCGGCTGAAAGGAAGGGGCATAGTTGACGCCGAGATGGTGATCGTTGCCCAGCGTTCGCAGGTCCTTCGCCAGATGATCGGCAAATACCTTCGCGGTGGTATCGCCATCGTAAGTACCAGCGAGCAACTTCTCCTTAAGTTCACTGGAAACGCGCGCTGCGACGTCTGGATAGACGTAGTTAGATGAGAGTTTTTCAGCGAGACTTCCAATGACCGCCTGTCGTACCTGGGGCGTAACCTTAGAGTCGGGCGACGAGGGCTGAGCGATTGCAGACGTTGTGAGAACTGACGCTATAGCGAGCGCCACCATGCGCTTGATCACGAGATCCCCCTGATTGTCCCTTTACCAGGCTCGAATACTACAAGGATCGGCCCGGTTTGATATCTGTGTCCGCTTTGGGTCGGAAGCAGACAATGAATCTGCGATCGAAAGTGAAGCAGATTTCTGGTTGCGCGGATCCAAGGCCCTGCAGACGAGATCACTTCATTGCGATCACTAGCGCAGTTACGCCATCGACTTGGCTGGTCGCGATGCGATTGCAATATATCCGGTAGGAGGCTGACGGGGGATCGTGGCAAGGAGATGGCGGATCACCATCGCTTCACGCTGGCAGCCGACATCCAGGTCTACTTCTGCGACCCGCAGCATCCCTGGCAGCGCGGCTCGAACGAGAACACCGACGGACTATTGCGACAGTACTTTCCCAAAGGCACTGATCTATCCGTGTACTCGCAAGCTAAACTCGATGCCGTGGCCCGACGGTTGAATGAGCGACCGAGGCAAACGCTAAACTTCGAGACACCGGCCGAACGATTTCAACAGTATGTTGCAACGACCGGCCGAAGTCGCAACCCAAAGCAGACCCTTTATTAGATGGTTCGAGGTCTCCAGCGTGACCGAAAAGGCAGCGCTGCTAGCCTATTCCGCCGACATCTCACTGCGCGCCTGACACCAATAGCGATCGGTTCGACACCCATGCCATTGAGCATCAACTTCCTGGCGTCGCATTTCAACGCCGCGGCAGGACGAGTAAATCCGCCGCTTCCTCTGCATCATTCATAAGCGTTTTACGAAGCGCACCCATCTGCGCACGCATCGTCAGACCTCGGGCAAGGTCGACGGTCTGGCTCGCCCGCACAGCGACGGGAAAGTCGGACGGGATTTCTCCCGCGCTGATTCCGTCGCAAAAACGGCGTTCCACGAGCGCTACGCCGGCAGATGCGGCGTCCTTCAGGAACTGCCTGACCTCAGCGTCATCCACGAGTGGTGCGACGCACACGAGTAAACATCCTGGCGCCGATCCTTCCTCGGTCGCAGCTTCTACGGCGTGCCTCAGAAAGCTGGCCAGCGAGTCGCGAAGAGTTCGTGGCGAGAAGAGGGCCTTCGCAGCGCGAGCGCCTTTCACCTCTGCATATGCCTTAAGCGCGCGCAAGAATATTGTCCGCTTGTCTCCAAAGACGGCATACAGGCTTGGCCGACCCACGCCCATCCCGGCGACGAGGTCGTCAATCGTCACCCCGTCGTAACCCTTCGACCAGAACACCTGAGTCGCTTTTTCCAGCGCCCCCTTCTCGTCGAAGCTGCGTGGTCGTCCACGTGGCTTAGCGTTATTTTGAATCATGTAGTTCAAAATTCTTGACTGTGACTATTACGAGTAATATTATACCAAACAGTTCTAAATTAAAGGCAGGAGGAGAGTACGCATGGAACATTCGATCGCCCTCGTCACCGGTGCGACCTCCGGGCTCGGTCATGCGGCAGCCCGCCTTCTTGCCGAAGGGGGCTGGCGCGAGATCATTATCACTGGGCGCAGCCTGGCTCAGGTCCAGGAAACCGCCGCACAACTCGCGGCGGAGACCAAACGAAAGGTCTTCACACCATTGGAGCTGGACCTGGACAAGCCGCTCAGCGTTCAGTCCGCGCTCGCCGAGCTCGTCAAGCAAGGTCGGCCGCTCGATTTCTTGCTGCTCAATGCAGGGATGGTTCCTGGCAAGGCGCGGGTGATCACTGCGGCGGGCATCGAGGCTTCTCAGGCCCCGCTGATCGGCCATCATCAACTGACTATAGGGTTGCTCCGCGCGAAGCTGCTGAGCGCCAACGCGCGGATCGTTATCGCCAGCGCGGAGCCTGCTCGGGGCGGCGTGCCCATGTTCAAGTACACCGATGCGGCCGCCTTCGCGGACAAATACTTCGGGGGTGACCAAACCACCGCTGTCGAGGCCCTGATTCGCAACGGGCCGCACGTGAAGTACTCGCCGAACAATGCGTATGCCGATGCGAAGCTCATTGTCGCTTGGTGGGTCGCGGCGCTGGCGCGCCGGCTACCCTCTGGCATGGCCGTGTACGCCGTCTCGCCCGGTGCGTCGAATGCCACCAAGGTGGCGCGAAACGCCGGACCGTTGTTGAAGTATCTGATGATTCCGATCGTGAACCTCATCCCCGGCATGAATCAGACGCCAGAGACTGCGGTCCGTCGCTACCTTCAGGCGTCGGAGTTAGGAACCGACGCCTCAGGGCAATTCTACGCATCGGCTCAAGGGAAGTTCTCAGGCCCAATGGAAGTGCAGCCCCAGCCACACCTCCACGATGGCGCCAACCAGGAAGCCGCTTGGCAGGCCGTCGTCAATGTCTCCGGCATCGACTTGCCTCACCCAGATTGGTTGAGGGAAGGGTCCGGACGGAGCCCCGATCGCGGCGAAATTGTCGCGTGATTCGATCGGCAGGTGATTGTCGGGCTACGGGATTGTCCACGGGGTCTTACGGCCTTTGAAACAAATAGTTCAAAACTAAGTCGACTGCGCTCCGCACTTTATTTTAGAACAAAACAGTTAAATATTAACCGGTCGACTCAGCGTCGCGAAGGAGAAAGCATGAAAAGGTATGACGGAAAACGGGCAGTGATCATCGGGGGCACCAGCGGCATGGGGCTCGCAACGGCGAAGATGCTGCTTGACGAAGGGGCGCGCGTTCTCGTGACGGGTCGCTCGCAGGCTGGCTTGGAATCGGCGGAGCAAGAACTTGGCGGGAGTGCCATCGTGGTTTCGAGCGACGCGCGTTCGTTGACTGACATCGACGCTCTCGCCACTCGGGTGAAAGGTGAATTCGCCACCTTCGAACTGCTTTTTGCGTTTTGAACCATAGATTGGCCGCGCCTTAAACCATAGTTTGGCCAGCGTAGGAAGGCGCGCTTGCATGCGGAAAGAGTTTTCGGGCCCGGGACAGCTAGCCAGTCAAAAATGTATACAACGTACGCGCTTTTGTGTACGTTGTACGCATGACCAAGGATCGCATTCTTTCGGCCGCCAAGGCGGTGCTCGAACGGGAAGGCGTCGACCGGCTCACCATCCGTAAGGTTGCCGAGCGGGCCGATCTTTCGCCGATGGCGCTCTACCGCCATTTCGCGGACAAGGACGCGCTTCTCAACGCCCTCATGGAGGACGGCCTCGCCGCCTGGACGAGCATCGTGCGCGGCATCCGCGCGCGCGATCCGTTGGATTGGCTGCTCGCGCTCGGGGAAGCGCATCTCGATTTCGCTCTTACACAGCCGCATCGCTACGACGCGGCGTTCTTTCTGCCCGCGCCCGCGGCACGCCAGTTCCCCGACGACTTTGCGGCCGGCCGCTCGCCTGCGATTGCCATGGTGATTGAGCGGATCGACCAGGCGAAGGCCGATGGACGGCTTTGCGACAAACCTACTCTCGAGATCGCTCTGGCGCTGGTGGCCGCCGGGCACGGCTTTGTCTCCATGTATCGCGCCAACCGCTTCGCCAGCGAAAAGCAGTTCAAGGTGCTCTACCGGGCGGCAAACCGCCATCTGCTCGATCTCCTCAAACCGTCAGGGAATCCGAAATGATCGCAGTGCTGGCCGCCATGTTGAGCGGCATCATGTTTTATCTGTCGCAGGGTTTCGACAACGTCTGGGTACTGGCCTGGTTCGCGCCCGCGCCGCTGTTGTGGCTCGCCTATGGCAGAACACTCACGTGGCAGTTGCTAGCGGCGACCGCTGTCGCGGTGCTGGCAGGCACGGGCGGGGCCTATGTGCTGCAGTCCCCGTACCTCCACCTGATCCCCCCAGCGGTCATCATTCCGACTCTGGCAATCTATGTCGCGCTGTTTTGCGGCGCGGTGTGGTTTGCACGTTTCATACAGCGCCGTGCGTCACCGCTCCTCACCCTGCTCGCATTCCCGGCCTGTTGGACAGCCCTCGAATTCCTGATGCAGCTGCGATCCCCGAACGGTACCTACGGATCATTGGCCTACAGCACGATGTCCGCACCCATCCTGATCCAGAGCGCATCACTCTTCGGGATGTACGCCGTCACGTTCCTGATCTGTCTCCTTGCCAATACGCTGGCCATGACGATGCGAGCCAGACGGGATACTGCCGTCGCTATTGGTCTGGGCCTCGTGCTCTGCGTGGTCAACGTCACGTTCGGGGCCATGCGTCTGGCGCGAGCGCAGCCCGATGTTGTGCGAGTCGCGGGGATCGTCGATGAAACGGCAGGCGCCGCTGCTTGGCGCGCGCATTCCGTGTCGGATGCCCTCGCCATTACTGAAACCTACGCAAGAGAGATACGGCTGGCAGCCCGGGAAGGCGCGCGATTCGTCGTGACGCCGGAAGGCGGCATGGCGTCGATCCCGGATGCGCAAAGCTCGATCGTTGCACCGCTCGTCGCAGCCTCCAAGGACACGGGCGCTCAGATCATCGCTGGCTTCGGGTCCAAAACGCCGCCGGCTGATTTCGCGCTTTCGATCACGCCCGATGGGCGGATTCAACGTTTCGACAAACGCCATCCCGTGCCAGGCCTCGAGGACCGCTTCACCCCGGGACACACTTCGGGCTTGCTGGGGGACGCCCGTGCCATGGAGATCTGCAAGGACATGGATTTCCCCGGCACCATTCTTCTCGATGCCGCAAAGGGCATCCGCCTTATGGGCGTGCCGTCCGGCGACAAAGGCAGCGACGGATGGCAACACGGGAGCATGGCAGTGATGCGCGGCGTCGAAGGCGGATTCGCCATGGTGCGGCCTGCCCATGACGGCCTGGTATTCGCCAGCGACGCGCAAGGGCGCCTTATCGCACTCAAGAAGACGGCGCCGACGGGACCGACCATGATCGTCGCCGATCTGCCCCTCGGCCCGGGCGCGACGCTCTACACGCGGATCGGCAATCTCTTTCCCTGGCTGTGCGTGGTCTGCTCGCTTGGGCTCGGCGCAGGAATGGCGAGTCGGCGCTGGCTGCGAAACGAAGACAGACGCCAATTGGCAGCATGATCACTTAAACCAAGCAGCCTCCACGAAGGCCGGGGCGGTTCATACATGGTTTATCACGCTACAGGAGAAGGCGTGCGGGTATGCATTGCCGTGGCGGGCAGCCAGAAACAAGCGGAAAAGGTCCTCAAAAGCAAGGTCGAGGAGTACTTCCATCGTGCGATCGAATCATCGCCAATCACCGCTAATGGCAGCGACGAGGTCATGCAGATGCTTCATTGGATTCCTGACACCGTCAAAGTAACTCTCGGAAGTATCCCCCTTGATGCGCATGGGCGATCACTCGAAGTGAGGCCCCGTCGATGAAAAAGTGGAGCGAATGGAACCGAATTGGAGATTGGACATGAGGAATTCACCAAAGCGGCGATCGAGGTGACTCGAAGTACCGCGTGCCGAAAGTTTGTTCATTTACTTTGATCATTCCGTAATTCGCTTCGGGCGTATAGGAAGCTGTTCGAAGACCCTACCTCCCATCCGATACTCCTCTAGCGGGTCGACATACGGGGGAACAATCGGATGGTTGTCGTCGACGGGAATCTCCAGCGGCGGAAGATCGGCTACTCGGGCCTCATAATCCGGATCTTCGCCTTCTCCAACGTAAAGAAGATACAAGGCTTTGCTCAAGTGCTTCGCGATGAGCTGACGATTTGCGACCAACCAAGCATTGAATTGGGTACGCTTCTGAAACCCAACATACTGGAGATGAGAGTCCGTCAAAGTGCAAGCTTTCATCCATATGCGTCGCCGCCAACGCCGCTCCACCTTGCCTCGTCGCCCTGCTGGCGCAGCAACCACAACCGCGACAGGCAAATCATTGCGACGATGACGAAGTAGCTACGGATGTCCTTCAAATACTCGTAGCCGAAGTTCGGCCACCAAGCACCAAAACGGTAGTGCCCGCCAGTCATCCCATAAACCATCTTGCGCAGTCCGACCATGCCAGTCACGTGCATCAGGCTGAACGCCACACTTGTCAGCAGATGCCGCGGCAGGCTGTGGCGCCACGTATCGAAACGGAACGGCCAGCGCCGCTCCATCGCCTTCACGAAGGGAATCAGCAGCAAAATCAGCAACGAACTGCTTGATTCCCAAACCCAGGGCTCCCAGGCCGCCGTGCGCGCATGGTCGATCCGCGCAACGATGCCATTAAACACCGTATTGAGGGTATACAGGACGACCCAGAAGGCAGCCTCGATCGGTGGGCGCCAACGCTGAAAATCCCTGTATCCAACATCCGCCCGCTCGTTCATCCCGACGATTATACGTAGCCGTGGCGAAATCCCCATGTGGCCCGTCCCACACCGTAGTCGATTCATCCCTCGCCACCCCCAATCCGTCACCACGCACTGGGAATGGCGGTAACGCAAGCCCATGCTGGCCTCTGTCAATCCAGTTCGAGGCGATGCGATGAAAAGACGCGACCTACTGAAAGCTGCCGCCACCCTTCCACTATTGCCTTTGCTGATGCGCAGCGGCACGGCCTTGGCGCATGGCGTCGGAACGGTGGCGACCAACTTGCGCTCGCGGGTGCGTCCGGGCCAGCCGGGCTGGCCGGCAGCCACGGAATGGGACCGGCTGAAACGGCAGGTCGGCGGCCGGCTGCTGAAGCTGGAGTCGCCATTCGCCTCTTGCAGCACGTCGCAGACGGACAGCGTGTGTGCACAGGTGCTCAAGCAACTGGACAACCCTTTCGCGGTGGGCGACAACCCCGAACTGACTCAGACCAGTGGGTGGGCCGATGCCTGGACCTCACAGCCCAGCGCCTACGCTGTGGCGGCGAAGAGCGCCGCCGACGTGGTCGCAGCCATCAACTTCGCGCGCCAGCACCATCTACGATTGGTGGTGAAAGGCGGCGGTCACAGCTACCAGGGTACCTCGGACTCGGCGGACTCGTTGCTCGTGTGGACGCGCCACATGAACCAAGTGAAGCTGCACGACGCCTTCGTGCCGCAAGGCTGCGCCGGCTACATAGCGCCGCAGACGGCTGTGGACGTAGAGGCGGGAGCCATGTGGATCGACGCCTACAACACCGTAACCACCCACGGCGCTCGCTACGTGCAGGGCGGTGGCTGCACCACGGTAGGCGTGGCCGGACTGGTGCAGAGTGGTGGCTTCGGCAGCTTCTCGAAGCGCTGGGGCACGGCAGCGTCCAACCTCCTGGAAGCGGAAGTCGTCACCGCCGACGGCCAGGTGCGCATCGCCAATGCCCGCTCGAACCCTGAGCTGTTTTGGGGTCTCAAGGGCGGCGGTGGTGGCAGCCTAGGCGTGGTCACGCGACTGACGTTGCGCACCTTCGAGTTGCCCGAGTTCTTCGGCGGGGTGAACTTCACCATCAAGGCAGACTCGGACGCGGCCTATCGCGCCTTGATTGCTGAGGCGGTGAGCTTCTACCAGCGCGCGCTGTTCAATCCGCACTGGGGTGAGCAGATGAAGTTCTATGGCCGCAACGTTCTGGAGGTCTCGATGATGTTCCAGGGCCACTCCAAGCAACAGGCCGAACAGATTTGGACCCCCTTCATCGAGTGGGTGCAGGCCCGCAAGGACTGCCAAATCACCAAGCCGTTCCAGGCACTGGCGGCGCCGGCCAAGCACCTGTGGGATGCCGAATTCCTGCTCAAATACCTGCCGGACGCCATCGCCATGGACGACCGCCCAAACGCGCCGCGCGACCGCTTCGCGTGGGCCGGTGACCGGGAGCAGGCGGGCTCGTTCATCCACGGCTACCAATCGGCGTGGCTTCCGGCCACTTTGTTGCAACTAGATCAGCAAGCGAGACTCGCCGACGCACTGTTCACCGCCGCGCAGCACTGGGGCGTCTCGCTGCATTTCAACAAAGGCTTGGCCGGCGCATCGGTTGATTCGATCGATCGAGCCCGCGACACAGCCACGCATCCACAGGTGCTCGACGCTTTTGCGCTCGCAATCAGTGCCAACGGTGGTGATCCTGCTTTTCCCGGCATGCCGGGCGCAAAGCCCGATCTGGCCAAGGCGCGGCGCGATGCGGCCGCCATCGAACATACGATGGTCGCGTTGCGTGCCGTGGCGCCGAATGCGGGCTGCTACGTCTCGGAAAGCGACTACTTTCTGCGCGACTGGCAGCAAGGATTCTGGGGGAGCAACTATCCCCGTCTCGCCGCGGCAAAACGCGAATACGACCCGGATGGCCTGTTCTTTGTGCATCACGGGGTCGGCAGCGAGGACTGGAGCTCAGACGGCTTCATTCGATTGCGGAGGTAGAGGGTAAATCCACATGCGCCCAGTTTTCGCGGCGACGCGTGGAGTCGAGATTCGAACGTGCCGACTTTCCTCGAAACCCCGCTCAACATTGACGCAATAAATCGGGACCTGTCCGCTTCGGGTTGGGAGCGGACATCCCGTTCGTTTCACTCGCGCGCCCTATCTTTGCGAGTCCTAAAAAAACCATCCGGCGTACCAAATTACGGGTGAACCTTAGTCTCCAAATCGCCGACTACGTTGCCGCCACTGTCAATCGTCTGCAACGACGGGGCGCCACCCGGTTGAAGGCCGGGATGTGGTGACAAAATCAATTACTGCCCAGGCCGAAATTCCATACGGCCTGGAGAGTGAGCATCAGTACTCCCATCCCGATCATCCCAGCATGTGCTTGGCGGCTCAGGTCGGTTGAGCGCGCATACAGCATTAAAGCAATCGCGATCGCGCCCGCTTCAAGCAGAAAGTCGGCCCAAGGCGTCGCGTAAAGGTGCAGCCCAAAGTGAGGCCCCTGACGCCATAGCGGCATCCAGCTGGTGAGGTAATCGACTGCGACATGCGATAGCACAAGTAGGCCAGCGCCTAGCGCGAGCGAAGCGCGGCGAAAGATCAATGCGGTGATGAGTGTGAAGATGATGCTCGCGCAGAGCACACCCGGCACGGTATGCGTATCCGGTCCAATACTCAGTGCTGGAACCAGGTTGCCGACAACATCGTGTATGTCCGGTTCGATCGAGGCGAACAGCAGCCACGCCATCGGCAACGGCTTCAGCCAGCGACGAGCGCCAATCGCTATGGCGTAGTGACCCATGTACATTAGCGAGGCTTTCGGGTGAGACGGCGATGAATCAGGCAGATGATGACGCCCGGAAGCACGAAACCGAGCAGCATAAGAACGTCGAAATTCAGAATCACGATGCCTCCGCCTGGTTTGTTGAGCTTTTTAGCAGTGCCTGCTTTGTGTGGCGGATTCAGCCGGTCGATGCAACACCCTGAAGACTGCGCGAGCAGCAGGAGTGTTGCAAGATGGCCCGACGACCTCGAACCCGTTACACCGAAAGCCAGAAGGCGCTGATGTGGGACCGCTGGCA
>Ga0209674_100243_pt1 | contig 45996 bp, 41 predicted proteins | sample AraplaCvi_mMS_r2_FD_184279 | JGI IMG/M metagenome (GOLD analysis project Ga0209674, IMG submission 184279) | Arabidopsis root microbial communities from North Carolina, USA - plate scrape CL_Cvi_mMS_r2 (SPAdes) (version 2) | ecosystem: Host-associated > Plants > Roots > Endosphere | place: USA... | reverse complement strand
AACCGGTGAAACGCTGGACACGTTGCTTGAAGTGATCAAGAAGTCTGTGTCGAAGGGTGACGCGGTCCAGTTGATCGGCTTCGGCAGCTTTGGTTCGGGCAAGCGCGCAGCGCGTACGGGTCGCAACCCGAAGACGGGCGAAACCATCAAGATTCCGGCCGCGAAGACCGTCAAGTTCACGGCAGGCAAGGCGTTCAAGGACGCAGTCAACAAGCGCTAAGCAGATTACTGCCAGGCAGTTGACACCCGCCAACGGCGGGTTTTTTTTCGCCCGTTTTTTCGTCTCTGTGCTGGGATCGAGCGAATGCGCCGCGTGGGGACCGGCCCGCGGGCGCTTTGCGGTTGCCGCAGCCGATGCCGCCAACGGCGCTACCGCCTAGTCGTGGCGATGCGGCGTGTCGCCGTGAGTGTGGCTGTGTTCGTGACCGTCGTGATCATGGTGGCTATGTCCATGTCCATGGTGCTCATGATCATGATCATGATCGTCTTCGTCGAAATCCCATGCGGGGAATGGATCGGCGAGCTGCTGCCAGCCTTGCGGTCCCAGCGCGTATTCGTCGCCGGTCAGGAGGCACGCGTCGAATTTCGCCGCCCACAGCGCCGGGTCGATGCCGACGCCAATCATCACCAGTTCCTGCCGGCGGTCGCCGATGCTCGAGTCGTCCGGCGCGCCGTACCAGTCGGCGGCGATTTCGGCGGCCAGTTCGTCGTCGGCGTCCGGCCATTCGCTGCGGTCCTGAGCCGCCCACCACATGCCCGCCGGACCATGCCGGCAAGCGCCGCCCGCCTGCGACAGCGAACCGGCGATGTCGTTGCGCGTCGCAAGCCAGAAAAAGCCCTTGCTGCGCAACACGCCCTTCCATTCCTCGTGCAGCAGCGCCCACAGGCGCTCGGGATGAAACGGACGGCGCGCGCGATACACGAAGTTGCCGATGCCGAACTCGTCCGCGTCGCTGCGATGGCCGTGGCCATGCTCGTCTTCGCTTCGGTTCTGCGGATCGAGCGACGCCAGCCAGCCCGGCGCATTGGCGGTTTCGTCGAAGTGAAAGCGCTGGGTATTCACGATCTGCTCGAGCGGCACGGCGCCGAAGCGGCTCACCACTTGCACGGCGCGCGGGTTGATCCGCGCGAGCAGGCGTTGCAGGCGCATGAGTTCGCCGGTACTGACGAGGTCGGCCTTGTTCACGACGAGCACGTCACAGAATTCGATCTGCTCGATCAGCAGCTCCACCACCGTGCGGTCATCATTTTCCGTCGCGGCGATGCCCCGCTCGGCGAGCGCTTCTGCTGAGCCGTAGTCGCGCAGGACATTGACCGCGTCGATCACAGTGACCATGGTGTCGAGCCGCACCGCTTCCGAAAGCGAGTCGTCGTCAAGCTCGGCGTCCGCAAAAGTCTCGGCGATCTGCGTGGGCTCGGCCGCAGCCGCCGACTCGATCAGAATCGCGTCGAAGCGTTTTTGAGCGGCCAACCGTTGCACCTGCGCGAGCAGATCGTCGCGCAACGTGCAGCAGACGCAGCCGTTCGCGAGCTCGATCAGCTCGGCGTCCGGACGCGAGGCCGCCGCCGCATTGCGTGCGAGCGTCGCCTCCACGTTGACGGCGGCGAGATCGTGGACGATCGCCGCCACTCGCAGGCCGGCGCGATTCGCGAGGATGTGGTTCAGGAGCGTGGTCTTGCCGGCGCCCAGAAAACCGGAGAGCACGGTGACGGGCAATGGCGGCTGGTTCATCGCAGTACGGAAATCGGGAGGATTGGAAGGCGTGCCGGGCGCCGTGTCGCGGCGTGAGTCCAACGACGGGCGAGCGCGGGCAGCAGCACGAAGCCGCATTGTGCATCAAATCGGCAAGGCCAAGCGGACGGCGGCCGCAACCGGCAAATTCCCGCACTGCTTCAGCGTGCCGCCGGCATCAGATTCCATTTGCGCAGAATCGCGGCGATCTGTTGAGCGTACTTGTCGCGCAACGCGGGCGTCTCCGAGTGATACGCGCCTACCGCCTGCCAGGTATTGCCGTACTTGTTCATCTGCCGGCGCAGATGCCATGCGGCGATGTAGACGTTCTTGCACGGCTCCATGAGCGTGCCTTGCGAGATGCCATACTGAGCCAGCGTGGGCAGGTGAACGGAGTTGATCTGCATGACGCCGTAATCGGTCGAACCGTTGGCGTTCTTGTGCTGGGCGTCGGGACGGTTATGCGATTCCTGCCACGCGATCGCGCGCAGAATCAGCGGGTTCACTTTCTGATATTTCGCGGCTTCGTCGAAGCAATCGGCGTGTACCGGCCCGGCTGCGGCCAACACGGTAATTCCTGCCAGAAAGGTCACGAAGGTTCGTTTCATCGGTCAAGACGACTTGGCAAACCGCAAGGGTAAGGGATAGTAAGGCCTGCTATCAGTCATTGTTCAGCCGATTCAAGCCGGCACGCGCAATCTGGCCGGGACATTGGCGGAATCTACGGGAAAACCCGTGCCCGCGAGGGCGAACCGGCGGCTCGAACGGCTCGTATGATACCGGCAGGTCGAGACCCGTCAAGTTGGCTAACAGACATAAGCGAGACAATAGGCGAGACATAAGCGGGAACTGAGCGAGACCTAAGCGCGCGAAAACATAGGGTTTTCTTGCGGCTTTCAACTAGCGGCGCTTTGCCTTTCAAGGGTCCGCGAGCGGGCGTGATCCCTCGCGAAAACTCACTCGGCCTTTCCATTTGTGACAAATCCGACATGAAAAACTGTTACTGTTCCTTCTTTTCGGACATCGGATGGCCAGCATTTTAGGGCGGGTTCGCCCCCCTGGCCCGCCGGCAGACCGACAGACCGGCGGTCTGCTTCCCTGTCCGTGCTGCATGACCGCCGGCGGCTCGCGCTGCCGGCATCGACATTACATTCCATGAGAAGAAATCGTATGGCTTTGCGTCGCGTCGCAACGGCGTTGCTGCTGGCTGGACTGATCACCGCGCAGACCGCACAGGCACAGGTGACACTCAACTTCGTCAACGCCGATATCGACCAGGTCGCGAAGGCGATCGGCGCGGCGACGGGCAAGACAATCATTGTCGACCCGCGGGTCAAAGGTCAGTTGAATCTGGTATCGGAAAACGCGGTGCCCGAGGACCAGGCGCTGAAGACGTTGCAATCGGCGCTGCGCATGCAGGGCTTCGCCCTCGTCCAGGATCACGGCGTACTGAAAGTCGTGCCCGAGGCGGACGCCAAACTGCAAGGCGTGCCCACCTACGTCGGCAATGCGCCGACCGCGCGCGGCGACCAGGTGGTCACGCAGGTGTTCGTGCTGAAGAACGAATCGGCGAATAACCTGTTGCCGGTGCTGCGTCCGCTGATTTCGCCGAACAACACTGTGGCCGCTTATCCGGCCAACAATACGATCGTCGTGACGGACTACGCGGACAACGTGCGGCGCATCGCGCAGATCATCGCCGGGGTGGACACGGCGGCGGGTCAGTCGGTGTCGGTCGTACAACTGAAGAATGCCAACGCGCTCGACATTGCCGCGCAGTTGAACAAGATGCTCGACCCGGGCGCGATCGGCAGCACGGATGCGACGCTCAAAGTGTCGATCACCGCGGATCCGCGCACCAATTCGCTGCTGATCCGCGCCTCGAACGCCGCGCGTCTTGCCGCGGCAAAAACGCTCGCGCGCGAACTCGACGCGCCGACCACCATGCCGGGCAACATGCACGTCGTGCCGCTGCGCAATGCCGAGGCGACCAAGCTCGCGAAGACCTTGCGCGGCATGCTCGGCAAAGGCGGCGAAAGCGGCTCCCCGACCGGCGGCAACGAGGCCAACTCGTTCAATCAGAACAGCGGCGGCGGGATCGGCGGCAACAATTCGACGGGCACGTCCGGCACGCCGCCGCTGCCGTCGGGCGGCCTTAACATGAGTTCCATGTCCTCGCCGATGGGCGGATCCGGCGGCGGTGGCTACGGCGCGAACAATGCCAGTCAGTCCGGCGGTTTCCTCGGCAACGACAAGGACAAGAACGACGAGAATCAGCCGGGCGGCATGATCCAGGCGGACGCCGCGACCAACTCGTTGATCATCACCGCGTCCGAGCCGGTGTACCGCAATCTGCGCGCGGTGATCGACCAGCTCGACGCGCGTCGTGCTCAGGTTTATATCGAGGCGCTGATCGTCGAGCTTAATTCGAACACGAGCGGCAATCTCGGCATTCAATGGCAGGTGGCGAACAATTCGGTTTTTGCCGGCACCAACCTCGCGACCGGTTCGAGCAACAGCATCATCAACCTGACGGCAGCGGCCGCGGCGGCGGGCACGACGGGCGGTCTTGCCACGGCCCTCGGCACGCAGGGTATCCAGCAGGGCCTGAACATCGGCTGGATTCACAACATTTTCGGCGTGCAAGGTCTCGGCGCGCTGCTGCAGGCACTCTCGCAGACGGCGGACGCCAACGTGCTGTCCACGCCTAACCTCATTACGCTCGACAACGAGGAAGCGAAGATCGTTGTCGGTACGAACGTGCCTATCCAGACCGGTTCGTACTCGAACCTGACGAGCGGTAACGCCAGCTCGGCATTCAATACCTATGACCGCGTCGATGTGGGCCTCACGCTGCACGTCAAACCGCAGATCACCGACGGCGGTATTCTCAAGCTGCAGCTGTACACGGAAGACTCGGCCATCGTGAACGGCACCACCAACGCGGCGACCAACCCGGCCGGCCCGCAGTTCACGAAGCGCTCGATCCAGTCGACGGTGCTCGCCGACAACGGCGAAATCATCGTGCTCGGCGGCCTGATGCAGGACAACTATCAGGTCAGCAACAGCAAGGTGCCGCTGCTTGGCGACATCCCGTGGATCGGCCAGCTGTTCCGCTCGGAGCAGAAGAATCGCAACAAGACGAATCTGATGGTGTTCCTGCGTCCGGTGATCATCAGCGATCGCGATACGGCGCAGGCTGTCACGTCGAATCGCTACGACTATATTCAAGGTGTGCAGGGCGCGTACCGTCAGGACAACAACCTGATGAAGGACAACGACGACCCGGTGGTTCCGCCGAAGCCGGTGGGCCCGAGTCAGGGCGGTTCGACGCTCAATCTGTTCGATCTCGATCAGATGCGCCGTCAGCAGATGCAGCCGCCGCAGGTTCAGCCGCGTCTGTCCACGCCGCAGTCCAGCGCGGCGCCGAGCACCGCGCCGGCCACCGTGCAGCCGGCGCCTGCCGTGAACGGCGGCGCCGTGCAAAGCAATCCGGTGCCGGTCGCGCCGTCCACCGCATCGCCAGGAGTCAAGCCGTGAACACGCCGTCCATGCCGCCGTCAGCGTCAACGTCGCCGGCATCGTCGCGGGCCGGATCGCCGGCCGCCGGGTCGCCGGTCGCCGGATCGCCGGCCGCCGGTCTTTCATCCGCGGAGGTGATCGGGCAGGCGGAACGCGCGGCGCCGTCGGCCGTCGCCGCGCGCCTCGTGCCGTACGGCTTCGCGCGCAGCGGCCAGATTCTCGTCGCGCATCAGTACGCCGACAGCCTCGAGGTGTGGATCAGCGAGCGCACGAGCGAAGCCGCGCTCGCGGAAGTCGCGCGCAATTTCGGCGCGGTCTCGGTGGTGCGTCTTCCCGCGGACGAACTCGCGCAGGCGATCAACCAGGCTTACGCGCGCCAGGACGGCAGCGCGGCGCAGGTGGTCGGCGAGGTGGAAGGGGAAGTCGATCTGTCGCGCCTGATGCAGGACATTCCCGAAGTCGAAGACCTGCTGGAATCGGAAGACGACGCGCCGATCATCCGCATGATCAATGCGCTCCTTACGCAGGCCGCGCGCGAACAGGCATCGGACATTCACATCGAACCGTTCGAGAACGCGTCGGTGGTGCGCTTTCGCGTCGACGGCACGCTGCGCGACGTCGTGCGCCCGAAAAAAGCGCTGCACGGCGCGCTGATTTCGCGGATCAAGATCATGGCGCAGCTGGATATCGCCGAAAAACGCCTGCCGCAGGACGGCCGCATCACGCTACGCGTCGGCGGGCGTCCGGTCGACGTGCGGGTCTCGACGCTGCCCACCGGCCACGGCGAGCGCGCGGTGCTGCGTCTGCTGGAAAAAGACGCCACGCGCCTGAACCTCGAGGCGCTCGGCATGGGCCCGGACACGCTCGGCAAGTTCGACAAGCTGATCGGCAGGCCGCACGGCATCGTGCTCGTGACCGGCCCGACCGGCTCGGGCAAGACCACCACGCTGTATGCGTCGATGTCGCGGCTGGAGACGGCGACCACCAACATCATGACGGTGGAAGATCCGATCGAATACGACCTGTCGGGCATCGGCCAGACACAGGTCAACGAGCGGATCGGCATGACCTTCGCGCGGGCGCTGCGCTCCATTCTGCGGCAGGACCCCGACGTCATCATGATCGGCGAAATCCGCGATCTGGAAACCGCGCAGATCGCCGTGCAGGCTTCGCTGACCGGCCACCTCGTGCTGGCCACGCTGCATACCAACGACGCGGCCTCCGCCGTCACGCGTCTGACCGACATGGGCGTCGAGCCGTATCTGCTGGCGTCGTCGTTATTGGGCGTGCTGGCGCAGCGGCTCGTGCGGCGCTTGTGTCCAGTGTGCCGCGAACAGCGCGTCGAGGAAGACGGTCGCGTCCATTGGCATCCGGTCGGCTGCGACAAGTGCGGCCAGTCGGGCTATGCGGGCCGGCGCGGCGTCTACGAACTGCTTCTCATCGACGACGACATCCGCTCGCTGATTCACCGCAATGCATCGGACGCCGACATTCTCGCCGCCGGCCGCGCACAAGGCATGCACACGCTGCGCGAGGACGCGGAGCGCTGGCTCGCCTCGGGACTCACGTCGCTCGAAGAAGTGATTCGCGTGACGGGCGGAGCGTAAGCGCATGCCGGCATTTCGTTTTGAGGCGATCGACGCGGCGGGCAAGGCGCAAAAAGGCGTGCTCGACGCGGATAGCGCGCGCGGCGCGCGGACCAATCTGCGTTCGCAAGGGCTCACGCCGCTCGTCGTCGAACCGGCGGCCACGCGCACGCGCGGTGAGCGCAATCAGCGGCTTTCGTTGGGGCGGCGGCTGTCGCAACGCGAGCAGGCCATTCTCACGCGGCAACTCGCGAGTCTGCTGATTGCCGGCCTGCCGCTCGACGAAGCGCTCGCCGTGCTCACCGAGCAATCGGAGCGCGACTACATCCGCGAATTGATGGCGGCGATCCGCGCCGAAGTGCTCGGCGGCCATTCGCTCGCGAATGCGCTCTCGCAGCATCCGAAAGATTTCCCCGAGATTTACCGCGCGCTGGTTGCGGCGGGCGAACACACCGGCAAACTCGGCCTCGTGCTCTCGCGGCTCGCTGACTATATCGAGCAACGCAACGCGCTCAAGCAGAAGATCGTGCTCGCGTTCACCTACCCGACCATCGTCACGATCATTGCGTTCGGTATCGTCACGTTTCTGCTCAGCTACGTGGTGCCGCAGGTGGTCAACGTGTTCGCGAGCACGAAGCAGCAACTGCCCTTTCTCACCATCATGATGATGGCGCTCTCGGGCTTCGTGCGGAACTGGTGGTGGGCCGTGCTGATCGCCGTCGCGGTGCTGTTCTATGGGGTGCGCTCCACGCTGCGGCAAGCCGGTCCGCGCCTCGCGTTCGACCGGTGGCTGCTCACCGCGCCGCTTCTCGGCAAGCTCGTGCGCGGCTACAACACCGTGCGGTTCGCGAGCACGCTCGGCATTCTGACGGCGGCCGGCGTGCCGATTCTGCGCGCGCTGCAAGCCGCCGCCGAAACGCTCAGCAACACGGCGATGCGCGGCAACATCGACGACGCAATCGTGCGCGTGCGCGAAGGCACCTCGCTGTCACGCGCGCTTGGCAATACGAAGACGTTTCCGCCGGTGCTGGTTCACCTGATCCGTTCGGGCGAAGCCACGGGCGACGTCACCACGATGCTCGACCGAGCCGCCGAAGGCGAAGCGCGCGAGCTCGAGCGCCGCACGATGTTCCTGACGAGTCTGCTGGAGCCGCTCCTGATTCTGGCGATGGGCGGCGTGGTGCTGGTGATCGTGCTGGCGGTGATGCTGCCGATCATCGAGTTGAACAACCTGGTGCAGTGACCTACAGGGTGCGGCCGGGCCGGCCGCGCTTTAGCGAACGTAGATGGTCGGGCCCGCTGCGTTGGCCGGCAGGAATATTTCGGAATGCGCGCCGTTGCGGTCGATCACGATGGAGCGGGCGCGCACTTCGGAGAGCTTCGCGCCTTGCATCAGCGTGCTGCCGAGCGACACGGCATGCGGCGGCTCGCCGCCCACGCTGACAATGGCCGCGGCGCCTTCGCGCAGCGCGAGGATGCCGAACAGATGCACGTCCTGATTGACCGTGCGCGTGAGCTGCCCGCCGAACAGCGTGGCCGCCTGCTCGGTCGAGACCTGCGGGTGCGCGGCGGCTGCGGGCAGCGGCGCGCCGGACATCGTGGTGAGCGTGATGACCCAGTAGGTCAGCGTCGCGCAAAAAACGGCGAACAGCGCGAGCGACAGAAGGCGGATTTGGAGGGCGTTCATGCGCATCATTGTACGGACTATTGTGAAAATTGCGTTGCGTTGAAACCCTTCAACTGCATGACATTAAAATGACCGGCCGGGCGTGTTCAATGGCATCGAAACTGCTGGACGCTAACGCCCGCAGTCAAAAATTTATCTGAAAGAGGTAGCAAGCTATGCAACTGTCGACCACTCGCCGCACAGCAATCGCGGGTCTGCGCAGCCGTCGTCAACGCGGCTTCACGCTGATCGAAATCATGGTCGTGATCGCGATTCTCGGCATTCTGGCCGCGTTGATCGTGCCGAAAATCATGAGTCGTCCCGACGAAGCGCGGCGCGTCGCCGCCAAGCAGGACATCGGCACGGTGATGCAGGCGCTCAAGCTTTATCGTCTGGACAACGGCCGTTATCCGACGCAGGAGCAAGGCCTGCGCGCATTGATCGAAAAGCCCGCGACGGATCCCGTGCCGAACAACTGGAAGGACGGCGGCTATCTGGAGCGTCTGCCGAACGATCCGTGGGGCAACAGCTATCAGTACCTGAACCCGGGCGTGCACGGCGAGATCGACGTGTTCAGCTACGGCGCGGACGGCAAGGCAGGCGGCGAAGGTAATGACGCCGATGTGGGCTCGTGGCAATAGACGTCAGCAGCACGCGTGTCGTGATTCATTCGCCGCTGCGCGCGGCGCAGGCGTTGGCGCGCGCGGCTGACGGAGGCCGCGGCAAGACCGGCGACATGGCGAGCCCGATTGCAAGCCCGAATGCAAGCCCGAGTGCAGGCGTGAGACGCCGGCATCAGACGGGCTTCACACTGCTCGAAATGATGGTGGTGCTGGTGATTGCCGGCCTGCTGGTTTCCCTCACGGCGTTGACGATGACGCGCAATCCGCGCACCGACCTGAACGAAGAGGCGCAGCGTCTTGCGCTGCTGTTCGAATCGGCCGGCGACGAAGCGCAGGTGCGCGCGCGCCCCATTGCGTGGCAGCCGCTCGACGGCGGCTTTCGTTTCGACATGCGCACGGAAGACGGCTGGCGTCCGCTGCGCGACGACCTGCTCAAGCCGCGCCAGTGGGAAGGCGGTGTGACTGGCGTGACGATCGATTATCCGGGTTCGAGCTCGCAGGCGAGCCGCGTGGTGTTCGGCACCGAGGCCATCGACGTGCCCGTGCGCGTCACGCTCTTTTCCGCCGTGGGCCGCGCGACGATCGTCGGCACCGGCAATGGCCGCTACGAGGTGCATTGACATGCGTCGTCGCAGCAGCACGGCGGCGCGCGGCGCCGCGCACCGCGAACGCGGTTTCACGATGATCGAAGTGCTGGTCGCGCTTGCCATCATCGCGGTCGCGCTGGCCGCGTCGCTGCGCGCGGTCGGCGGGCTGGCGAGCGGCGAGGCCGACCTTCACCGGCGGCTGCTTGCCGGCTGGAGCGCCGACAACACGCTTGCGCAGTTGCGTCTCACGCATGCGTGGCCGAATGTCGGCTCGATCAGCTTCGACTGCTCGCAGGGCAATTTGCAGCTGATCTGTACCGAGCAGGTGACGGCGACGCCCAATCCGGTGTTCCGTCGCGTGGAAGTGAAGGTGACAATGCCTGGGCGCTCCGGCAATCTCGCCCAGATGGTCACGGTGGTCGCGAATGAAACAAACCGTTCGCTCTGAGCGCGGCCTCAGCCGCGTCGGCCACGCAAGCCGCCGGAGTCGCGTGAGCCGCTTGAGACGCCGCGGCGCCCGCGGCTTCACGCTCATCGAGCTGCTGGTCGCGATTGCGATCATGGCGGTGATCGCCGTGCTGTCGTGGCGTGGGCTCGACCAGATCATCCGCGGGCGGCAGACCATCACGAACGCGATGGAAGACGAGCGTGTCTTCGCGCAGCTGTTCGACCAGATGCGCATCGACGCGCGTCTGGCTGCCTCCGACGACGAATCCGGCCAGCCCGCCGTGTCGCTCGCGGGCGGCGCCTTGCAGATCGTCCGGCAGATGCACCTGCCGGGTTCGGCGCCGCGATTGCAGGTGGTGCGCTACCGCGTCACCGAGGGCCGCGTGGTCCGCTATGCGTCGCCGCCGCTGGCCAATATCGGCGATCTGCGCGCGGCCTCGCGCGGCGGAGAAGGCGAAGGCTGGTCGGCCGTCCCGCTGATGGGCGGCGTCGGCGCGATTTCGGCGCGCCTGTACGTGCCGCGCGTCGGCTGGACCACGCAGATGAAGGACGTGCAAGGCGCGATCACCGAGGCCGACAACAACCTGAAGGTGCCGCAGCTCGGCAACGCGCCCCTGCCGCGTTCGGTGACCGGGCTGGAAGTGAGCGTGGGCGCGAAGTCGCTTGCGCGGCCCATCACGCGCGTTTTTCTGATTGGAGAATGAGATGAGATTCTCCTTCCATGCTGGCTGTGCGGCTGCGGCTGCGGCTGCGGCTGCGGCTCCGGCTCTCGCTCCGGCGCTGCGCGCGCAACGCGGCCCGCGCGGCGCGGCGCGCAGTTGCGGGAAGCGAGCGCGACAGCCGCAACGGCCGCAACCGGCGCAACCGCTGCAACAGCGGCCGCGGTCACGGCAGCGCGGCGCGGCCATCATCAGCGCGTTGCTCGTGGTCGCGCTGTCGGCGATCCTCGTCTCCGGCATGCTGTGGCGTCAGCAAGTCCAGGTTCGCCGGATCGAGAACCAGCGTCTGCTCGCGCAGGCGCAATGGGTCGCGCGCGGTGCGCTCGACTGGACGCGCCTGATTCTTCGCTCGGAAGGCGATACGTCGGCTGGCATCACGTATCTCGGCGGCGTGTGGGGCGTGCCGATCGCGAAGACGCGGCTCTCCGACTTCCTCGGCCAGATCGGCGAGGTGCGCGCGCAGCAAGGCGCGGCGACCTACCTGTCGGGGTCGATCGAGGACGCCCAGGCGAAGTTCAATTTGCGCAACCTGGTGGCGAGCCCGGCGCCCGGCGTCATGCAGCTCGACGCGCAGCAGATCGGCGCGTATCAACGCCTCCTCGTCTCGCTCGGCGTGAACAGCCAGCTCGCGAAAAATACGGCAGTGCAGGTGCGCGCGAGCCTGATGCAATCGGCCACGCGGTTTCAGACGGTGACGTCGACGTCCGGCACGACCTCCACGCAGGCCATCCAGGGGGGGGCGATGGGTGGCGCAACGAGCGGCGGCTTCACCGACAAACCCGGCATAGAAGACAGCGAGGACAGCGCCGCCCACGCGCCGCTGCAAATGACGAGCGTCGATTCGCTGCTCGACATTCCCGGCTACACGCCGGAGATGGTCGCGCGCCTGCGGCCCTTTGTTACCGTGCTGCCCACGGTGACGGCGGTCAACATGAACACGGCCTCCGCCGAAGTGATCGCGGCGGTCGTGCCGGGCATGAGCCTGTCTTCGGCGCAGGCGTTCGTCGCGCGCCGGCAGACGGTGTTTTTTCATAACGTCGGCGACGTGCAGCTCGCGTTGCGCGGCGCGGGCGTGCAGCAGGTGTCGATTGATCCCAACCAGTTCGACGTCAACACCAATTACTTCCTGATTCACGGCCGCGTGCAGCACGAGCGCGCCGAGGTGGATCGCACGACTCTCGTCTATCGCGACGCTTTGACTCACACTACGCGTATCGTGCGGGTGCAAGACCAACTATGAACAACGCCTTTCCCAGAGAGAGTGGCCTTTGAGCACGCTGATCGTCTTATTGCCGCCGCGTGATCCGGCGGTGCCGTCGCAGGAATGGCAGCTGCCGGACTTGCCGTTCGTGCTGCTCGACAAGTCGGGACGCACGCAGCGGGCCGGGCGCTCGGCGCTCGCGCTGTTGCCGCGCGCCACGTCGACGGTGCTGATGGTCGCCGCGCGCGACCTGCTGATGATGCCCGCCACGCTGCCGCCGCTGCGCGGGCCGAAGCTGCGCCAGGCGTTGCCGAACATCGTCGAGGATCAGCTGATCCAGGACCCGCAAACCTGCCACATCGCCGTCGATCCGCAACCGGCCGCGGGCGGACGTCAGATACTTGCGATCATCGACCGGGGATGGTTCCGCTTCATCTGCGAGGCGTTTTCCGCAGCGGGTCACCGCAGCCTGCGCGCGGTGCCGGTCACGCGCTGCCTGCCGGAGGCGCCGCTGTCCGCGCCAGTCCAGGTGGCCGAAGAAGCGACACAGACGGCGAACGCGCCCGAGCCGGCGCTGGCGGGCGCGGGCGCTTCCCTGCGCGAGGCCCCGCCGAAGCCAGGCGCGCCCAACGCATCTGCCGACGCCGCATCCGAAGTCGTGCCGATGGTAGCGGCCGTGCTCGGCGCGGTCGTGCAAACGGCGCCGGCCATGCTGCTGGAAGGCGCGGCGCAAAGCGGCCCGCCGCGCGTCGAACTGGCGATTGCGCGCGGCGCGCAAGGCGAAGGGCTGGCCGTGCCCGCGAGCGCGGTGAACGCGACGCTCGCCGCCCTCGCCGGCGCGACGCCGGTCTCGCTTCACATGCTGACCGAGGTGCCGGGCAACGAGCCGAGCCTCGGTGCGAGCAGCCCGGCGCGGCTCGCCGCCCATGTGCACGGCGCGAGTCCGTTGCCGTTCGAGCAGCTCGCGCGCCGCGCGCTCGCCTGCCGCTTCGATCTGTGCCAGTTCGAGTTCGCGTCGCAGCCGTGGCGGCTCGATCGCGCGACGCTGCGCCGCCTGCGCCTGCCGGTGCTGCTCGCGGTCGGCGCGCTGCTGGTCGCGATTGTCGGTGCCAATGTGCAGTGGCTGATGCTTTCGCGCCAGCGCGACGCCATCAACACGCAGATGACCGAGCTGCTGCTCAACGCCTTCCCGAAAACGACCGTCGTGCTCGATGCGCCCGATCAGATGTCGCGTCAATTGCAGCAGTTGCGCGTGGCCGCTGGCGAGCTGTCGCCCGACGACTTCCTGTCGCTCGCCGATGGCCTCGCGCGGTCACTGCCGCCCGTGCCCGTCAACGGCATCGCCGCGCTCGATTATCACGACCGGCGGCTCGACGTCACCTTCAAGCCCGAGGTCAAGCTCGATCCGGATTTCGGCAAGCGCCTCGCGCGCAACGGACTCAATGGCGCGGTCGACAGCAATACCGGCAAGTGGACCATCAGGAACGGACAATGAAAGCTCAACTCGCTCAAACCTGGGCCGGCTTCTGGGAGCAGCGGACCGACCGCGAAAAAATGCTGCTGACGTGGGGCGGCGCACTGCTCGCGGTCGTGATCGCGTGGTCGGTGCTGTGGGCGCCCGCGCAGGAGGGGCGCGCGCGGCTGCGTGAGTCGCTGCCCACCTTGCAGCGCCAGCTCGCGCAGATGACGGCGCAAGCCAACGAAGCGCGCCAGCTTGCCGCGGCGGCTCAGGGCGTGGCGCCGACGGGCGGCGCGCTGAAGGACGCGCTCTCCGCGTCGCTGGCCGACCACGGTCTCGCGGCCACGCAGGTCCAGGTGATCGGCAACGCGGTGCAGGTGCAGATGAAAAACGCGTCGTTTCCCGCGTGGACGGCCTGGGTCGACGACGTGCGCCGCCAGTTCAAGGTGCAGGTCGCGGAAGCGCATGTGACCGCGCTGAAGGAAGACGGCCAGGTGGACCTGACGGCGTCGCTGCAGCCATCCACGGCCAAATGAGCGCGCTGCCACGGGATCTCGCATGACTTACTGGATGCGGCGCCTGCGCGCCGCGCTGCCCTGGCTGCTGGTCGCCGTTTTCTCCAGCCTGGCCGTGATGCTCGCGATGTTGCCGGCCGCGTGGATCACGCCGCAATTCGCCCGGCAAAGCGGCGGACACGTGAACCTCGTCAACCCGGCAGGGTCGCTTTGGCACGGCTCCGCCACGCTGATGCTGGCCGCCGGTTCGGACATGAGCGCCGCGACGCTGCTGCCCGGGCGGATCGAATGGCGCACGGCGTTCTGGTCGCTCTTCACGGGCCGCGTGCGCATGACCATGCGTCATAGCGAGGCGATGCCCGACCCGATCACCATCGACGCGACGCCGCGCAGCGCGAATGTAACGCCCGGCACGATTGCCGTGCCGGCTTCGCTGCTGAGCGGGCTCGGCGCGCCTTTCAACACGCTCGATCTGCAAGGCGATGTGCGGCTTTCGTGGTCCGACTGGCGCAGCTTCAATCGCGAGGCGTTCGGCCAGTTGACTGTCGCGCTGACCGACGTGAGTTCGCGCGTCTCGCCCGTGAAGCCGCTCGGTTCGTATCAGCTGGTGTTTCAGGCGGAAGGCGCGTCGTCGACAGTCGAGTTGCGGACCGTCAAAGGACCGCTGATGCTGAGCGGGCGCGGCGTCGTGTCACCGGCTTCCACGTCGTTTCACGGAACGGCGAGCTCCGCGCCCGAGGCGCGCGACAATCTGGCGGGACTGCTGAATCTGCTCGGACGGCCGAGCGGGCCGAACGCGGTGATGTTGTCGTTCGTGCATTGAAGGCCGCGGCCACGCGCTTCGGCGCGGGCCGCACGCGACGCCACGCGATTTACCGGCTTTGCGCCTCGGTCTGCGGCGAGGCTTCGCCGGATTGTGCAACCGGCGTCGTCGCGGGCGCCGAAGCGGATGACGGCAAAGGCGCGGGCGCCGCGACGTCGCCGGTTTCGCGGTTCATCTGCGAGACGTCCCAGCCGCCGCCGAGCGCCTTCACCAGTCCGACCGACGACACCATCCGCTGCCCCGCAATGGTCTGCAGCTTCTGCTCGGCCGTGAACGCGGTGGTTTGCGCGGTCAGCACGTTGAGAAAGCCGACTGTGCCCGCCTTGTATTCGTTCGTCACGATGGCGAGCGCCTGGCGCGCCGACTCCACGGCCTGCTGCTGCACCACGATTTCCCGTTCGAGGATGCGTTGCGACGCGAGGTTGTCCTCGACGTCCTGGAACGCCGTGAGCACCGTTTGACGATACGTGGCGACGCTCTCGTCATAAGCGGCGCGAGCCGCTTCGGTTTTCGCGCGGCGCAGCCCGGCGTCGAACAGGGTCGCCGCGAGTTGCGGTCCGACCGTCCAGAAGCGCGACGGCACGGTCAGCAGTTGCGAGAAAACCGAGCTCTGGAAGCCGCCGGTCGCCGACAAGGTCAGCGACGGAAAAAACGCGGCAATAGCGATGCCAATCTGCTCGTTCGCCGCTGCCGCCTTGCGTTCCGCCGACGCGATGTCGGGCCGCCGTTCGAGCAGCGCCGACGGCACCTGCGCGGGCACGGCGGGCGGCGTCGCGGTGAGCGGCATGGGCGGAAGCGAGAAGCTGGAGGCCGGTTCGCCGACGAGCACCGCAATGGCATGCTCGTCCTGGGCGCGCTGCACGCCGTTGTCGATCGCGGAGGCCTGCGCCGATTGCAACTGCGTTTGCGCCTGGATCACGTCCGAGCGCGCGGCCACGCCCGCGGCGTACTGGTTCTGCGTCAGTTGCAGCGAGCGCTGATAGGCGGCGACGGTCTCGTCGAGCAGTTTCTGGTTGGCATCGAGCGCGCGCAGCGAGAAGTAGGTTTGCGCGAGCGTGGCCTGCGCCGACAGACGCGCGTTGGCGAGATCGGCGGCGGCGCTTTGCTGGCCGGCCTTCTGCGCGTTGACCGAGCGGCCGACCGAGCCCCACAGGTCGGGTTCCCAGGTGGCGTCGAGTTGCAGGCTGTAGCTGTTGTAGACGCCCGAGCGGCTAGCCGTGGTGGAACTCCCGCTCGACGAAGCACCGTTGCCCGAGCGCGTGGCGCCCGCCGACGCGCCGACAGTCGGAAAGTAGGCCGCGCGCGCCTCGCCGACCAGCGCGCGCGCCTGCCGGTACGCGGCGGCATATTGCGCGATGGTCTGGTTGGCGGCGTTCAGCTTCTCTTCCAGTGCGTCGAGCTGCGGGTCCTGGTAGAGGGTCCACCACGCGCCGCGGTCCTGCTGGTCCGCCGGTTGCGCGACTTTCCAGCCGGGGGCGGCTTCCTTGTAGGACGCGGGAATCCCGGCGTCCGGGCGCTTGTAGTCGGGGCCGACCGCGCACGCGGCGACGAGGCCGGCAACGGCCACTGCTACCGCGAGAGTCAGGACGCGAGGCGCAGATGTCCGCGCGGACGGGATTCGGTCAGACTGCATGCATTGTTTCCTTCTGGACGCCACGTGCCGCCAGTGACGGCGCCGGCCTGTACGTGTGCCGGCATGTTAGCGTATGAGCCCGCTGGGCGCGGGAAACCGAAAGGTTAATGCGGGCAGCGAAGAAGGTGTGTTACCGACGATGTCGCGAAGGTTACGTGCTGTTACCGGGCGGTGGTTCAAAACCGCCCTGGCCGCTCATGCCTGCCGCCAAGTCAGCCGCGCGATTCCGCGGAAGTCGCCTTGCGCGCCAGCTTGCCGGCCGCGGCCCGGCACGGTGCTTCACCGCGCGACTGGCAGGCGTTCGCCGCACCATGCGCCGGAGCGGCCGGAGCAGCCGCAGCGCTTGCCGCGCGCACGGGCGCGGCAGCGATTTCCGCGGATGCCCCGTTCGCGCCCTTGCGCCCCCGGCGATGCTCGAACCACGCCAGTACCGCGACCCCCACCGATCCGCCGGGCAGCACGAACAGCACGGCAAACAACGCGAGCTTCCACCAGCGATGCGGGCCCTGGAAGCTGTGCAAAGCGGAATCGGTCAGAGAGCGGCTGAGGCCGCCGAGGGTATTTTTCAGGTACAGCATGGGCGGAACATCCTTAGGTCGCGCCGACTTGGCGGCGCGATAAAAAAGCGGTCAGAACATAGTCTCGGGTGGCGCGGATCGCGTAACTCGTTGCTTAATATAATATTGACTATGCAAGTAAATTTCAAGATACTGTGCGCGATGCACGGCCGCGGTGTTGTTTTTCGGCGGATCGCGCGCCTGCCACTTCGGCCTGCTGCCATGTCCACGAATTCAAGATGACTGACGGTCCTTACAAAGCCGACGAAATCCGGCTCGATACGAGTCTCGGCTATTACTTGTCGAAAGCGCGCAACGTGCTGGTCGAGCGCACCGACCGGGCCGTTAAACCACTCGGGCTGACGGCGCAGCAGATCGGCGTGATCCTGATGCTCGCCGCCGGGCGCGCGAACACGCCGTTCGAGCTGTCGCGCGTCATGTCATACGACAGCGGATCGATGACCCGTCTGCTGGACCGCCTTGAAAAGAAAGGCTTTTTGCTGCGCACGCGCAGCGACGCGGATCGCCGGATGGTGAAGCTGGAGCTGACCCAGCAAGGGCAGGACGCGGCGCGGCAGTTGCCCGGCATCGGCGCCGCCGTGCTGAACGAGCAGTTGCGCGGCTTTTCGGCCGCCGACCTCGCGACGCTGATCGATCTGCTTGGCCGTTTCATTGCCAACGGGATCGACGCCGGCTCCAACGCAGGCTGCGGTTTGTGCGCCGAGGCGGAGCCCTCCGATGCCGGGCTCGACGATTCATCGCCGGAAAATGGCAAGCATTAACTGACTGATGATTCTGGAGGGCGCAGTTGCAATCCGATCTCTGTCTGGGCAGAGTGTGATGGGGCATGTAACCAGCGCTTCGACTGAAGCGATCCACGTGGCGACAATCTTTCCGCGCTGAGGAGAACAACCATGGCCGCTACGGCTACCAACGCTGCTGAACCCGCAGCACAACCGGCCACGCCGCCTGCGGCCGAGCCCGCCCCGCTGACGGGCGGCGCGCTCGCGCTGCTGACCGTCGGACTGGCGCTCGGCACCTTCATGGAGGTGCTGGACACGTCGATTGCGAACGTCGCCGTGCCGACTATTTCCGGCAGTCTCGGCGTCGCCACGAGCCAGGGAACGTGGGTGATCTCGTCGTATTCGGTGGCCTCGGCGATCGCCGTGCCGCTCACCGGCTGGCTTGCGCGGCGCGTCGGCGAAGTGCGGCTCTTCACGCTGTCCGTGCTGCTCTTTACGATCGCCTCCGCGCTGTGCGGTTTTGCGCAGAACTTTGAGTCGCTGATCGTCTTCCGGCTCGCGCAAGGGCTCGTGTCCGGGCCGATGGTGCCGCTCTCGCAGACTATTCTGATGCGCTCCTATCCGCCGGAGAAACGCGGGCTCGCGTTGGGACTATGGGCGATGACCGTGATCTGCGCGCCGATCTTCGGGCCTGTGATGGGCGGCTACATCACGGACAACTACACGTGGCCGTGGATCTTCTACATTAATGTGCCCATCGGCCTTTTTTCCGCGGGCTGCGCGTTCGTGCTGCTGCGCGGGCGCGAAACGAAGACCACGCAGCAGCGCATCGACGCGGTCGGCCTTTCCTTGCTCGTGATCGGCGTGGCGTGCCTGCAGATGGTGCTCGACCTCGGCAAGGATCGCGACTGGTTCAACTCCACGTTCATCGTGACGCTCGCGGTCATCGCGGTGATCTCGATTGCATTCATGCTGGTGTGGGAGATGACCGAGAAAGAGCCCGTCGTCGATCTGTCGCTCTTCAAGGACCGCAACTTCGCGCTCGGCGTGGTCATTATCTCGTTCGGCTTTATGGCTTTCTTCGGCTCGGTGGTGATTTTTCCGCTGTGGCTGCAGACCGTGATGGGCTACACCGCCGGCCTCGCGGGTCTTGCCACCGCGCCGGTCGGCATACTTGCGCTGTTCCTTTCGCCGCTGATCGGCAAGAACATGCACCGGCTGAACCTGCGCGTCATTGCGAGCTTCGCCTTCATCGTGTTTGCATTCGTGTCGCTGTGGAATTCCACCTTCACGCTTGATGTGCCGTTCAACCACGTGATCTGGCCGCGCCTCGTGCAAGGCATCGGCGTGGCCTGCTTCTTCGTGCCGATGACGACCATTACGTTATCGAGCGTGCCGGACGAACGGCTCGCGAGCGCATCCGGCCTGTCGAACTTTTTCCGGACGCTGTCCGGCGCGATCGGCACCGCAATCAGCACGACTTACTGGGAAAACGACACCATTCGCCATCACGCTCTGCTGGTCGATAACGTCAACGTGTACACCGCGAACACCAACGCGTACACGAATGCGCTGGCCGGTGTGGGTCTTTCCGGCGACAGCATCACCGCGCAGCTGAACCAGGTGGTGACCGCGCAGGCTTATATGCTGGCCACCAACGACTTTTTCCGCATTTCGTGCGCGGCCTTCCTCGTGCTCGCCGTGCTCGTGTGGATCACGAAACCGCGCAAGGGCGTGGGTCCTTCAATGGGGCACTGAGCGCGCCGGGCGCTGCTTACTGACTGGCTGCCGCGCCGGCCGACGGCGTGGCCGACTGTCCTTGCTGCGCCTCCGGGTGCAGGGCGGCGGACGCCGGCTGCGACGGTTTCGCGTCGTTTCCTTGTGTGCCGGCCGCTGTGCCGCGCACGTACTGCTTGAAGTCGGCGCCCGCTTCCCACGGGTTCGGCTTGCAGCCGAGCGATCCGTCGCAATGCGCAGCAAAGCCGATTGTCGCAGTGCCGTCGGGATTGGGCGTGCGGGTGATCTGATACGCGAGCGCGCGCTTGCCGCCGTCGGGGCCGGCGGTCTGGATCAGCGTGTCGGTGGCGGCTTCGACCTTGTATTTCGAATGGCTGGTCACCCATGTTTGCGCGCGCTGCCACCAGAGGTCGCACTCAGCCTTGTTCGAGCAGGTGAGCGGCGTGGTTGCAATCTGCATGACGTCGGGATCGACCTGTCCCTGCGTCGAGCATCCGGCCGCGGCCATGGCCGCAATGGCCGCGATGGCGACGCTGGCGTCGCGCAATGTGGGCAACAGACCTTTATTCATCACGTTGATCTCCCTCTCGCTAACGTGTCATGAAAGTTTGGACCGTCTTGCGCGGAGCGTGTTTCGTCTGGATCAGAGAAACGTGGAAAGGCGCGAATAATTTGCCGACGAGGCCGCGGTTCGCCGACGTTCTGCGTAGTCGTTACCGCGAGGTGCAGCAGGCAATAAAAAAGCGGCTCGGGGAGCCGCTTTACTGTCTTGCCGCAAATGAGCCGCAAATGAGCCGCAAGCGGGCCGCAAATGAGCCCGAGCTGCACTCACACGCTGAACCGGTTCAACGTATACGCCCGATAAGCCGCGACGAACGCATCGAACGAGCCGATCTCCTCGCGCTCCAGCTTCGCCTGTTCCTCTAGCGACTGCGCGGCAAGATCCGCGAACGCTTTCGCCGTGCCCGCGTCGAGCGGATGCGCGCGGAAATACGCCGCGTGCGCCTCGCTCTGCTCAAGACCGAATTCGAGGAAGCTTTGCTGCTTGTCGCGCATCGTCTGCAGCACACGTGCGGACGGCGTCAGCGACGGATCGGCCAGCTTCGCCCGCTGCACGGCAACGGAGCGCGCGTGCGCGTCGCCGCCGTGCAGCGCGTCGAGCGCGGCTGCCGCGGCGTCGATCTTTGCGAACAGTTCGTCGGCCCATTCGGTCATCGCCACAGCCTGGCCGTCGCGGACCAGTTCCAGGCCGGGCTTGCGCCCTTCCGTCGTGACGCGCGCGAAGTTCTGATTGGCTTCGCAATACGCGGGCGGCGGCAGCGGCGCGCTGTCGTCGAGCGCGCACACGAGCAGGTAGGCGTCGAGAAAGCGCGACGTCTCCAGCGAAATGCCGACCGGCTCGAACGGATCGATGTCCATGCAGCGCACCTCGACGTATTGCACGCCGCGCGCGGCGAGCGCATGCAGCGGACGCTCGCCGGGATAAGTCACGCGCTTCGGACGGATCGTCGAGTAAAACTCGTTTTCGATCTGCAGCACATTCGTGTTGATCTGCACCCACTCGCCGTCGCGCTGCGTGCCGATCGCCTCATACGCGGGATACGGCTGGCTCACGGCTTTGGCGAGCGCGTCGAGATAGCCGGGCAGCGTGTCGTAGTCGGCGTGCAGCGCGGCTTGCGCGGTGGTGTTCGAGTAGCCGAGGTCGCTCATGCGCAGACTCGTCGCATACGGGCGGTACAAGGTGTCGGCGTCGAAAGTGTCGAGCGTGTGTTTGCGGTCGCGCAAAAAGCGGCGGTCGAGCGCGGGCGACGCGCCGAACAGATACATCAGCAGCCAGTTGGTGCGGCGGAAATTGCGGATCAGCGCGAGATAACGGTCGGACTGAAAATCGACGGCGCTCGCGGTGGATTGCTGGTCCGCGTGCAGGAGCCGCCACACTTCTTCGTTCAGCGAATAGTTGTAGTGAATGCCCGCGATGCATTGCATCGTGCGGCCATAGCGCAGCGCGAGGCCGACGCGGTATACGTACTTCAGCTTGCCTATATTCGACGTGCCGTAGTTCGCAATGGGAATGCCTTCGTCGGTGTCGGGCAACAGCCCCGGCATGGAGTTGTTCCACAGAATCTCGTCGCCGAGTTCCGCATAGACGAAACGATGCAGCGTATCCAGTTTCTCGAGCGTCAGCGCGACGTCGTGCTCAGCGGGCGTGATCAGTTCGAGCAGCGCTTCCGAATAGTCGGTGGTCAGCGACGGATGCGTCAGCGCCGAACCCAGCGCGCGTGGGTGAGGCGTCAACGCGAGCTGGCCCGCATGCGTGACGCGCAGGCTTTCTCTTTCTATGCCGCGCAGGCCGCGCAGCAGCGCTTCGCGCTGCGGCCCGGAAGTGAGCACGGACAGGCGGTGCGAAAACGCGTCGGTCGTGCGGGATGAGGTCGTGTTTGGCATTGATGCGGGTCGGGCGTTGTCGGCCGCCATGTGCCGCGCGGCTGCCGGCTGGCAGCCCCGTGCGGTCGACAACGTTCGGCAAAATTTTCAGTAGCGGGCACTTTAACATCTCGCCACCGCGCCTGCTTGAGGCCGCTTCAGCGGGCGTTTGCGGGCCGCCGGCACGTGTGTTTGCCCGCCGCAAGTGCGGATTTGGCCACACGGTTTCCAGGTTATTCCGGGCATTTATTCTGGACGTTTCGCCAGCCGGAGGTTCAGTAGCGTGCCGGGCTTCGCGCTTCGCGCTTCGGGCTTCCGGCTTCCGGCTTCGGCCTTCAGGCTTCAGGCTTCAGGCCTCGGCACGGCGTCGCTTTTCGTCAAAGGGCTCGATATCAGCCGCCGGTGCGCCTAACCGCCGCGTGCGGCCCCGGCTCGGTCCGCCACCTCGTTCCACAGATGCATGGCCGCATAAGCGCGCCACGGGCGCCACGCGTCGGTGCGGGTGCGCTGCTGCGTGGGCCGCACGAGCGACGGGTCGCGCGCACAGATCGACTGCATCAGCACGAGGTCCCACGCGGGCCACGCGTCGGGATCGCGCCACGCACGCATCGCCACATATTCGACGGTCCAGGGGCCGATGCCCGGCAGCGCGAGCAATGCGGCGCGCAGCGTGTTGGCGTCAGCGGCGGCGCTGTCGAGCGGCACGTCGCCGCTCGCGACAGCGTGCGCAAATCCTTGCAGCGCGGCGACGCGTTTGCCAGGCATGCCGATCTGCGCGAGGTCGGCGCGCGCCAACGCTTCAGGCGTGGGAAAGCGCCACGCGGTGTTCTCATGCGCATGCCCTTCGATACGCTCGCCCGCCCGCTGGACCAATCGTCCGATGATGGTGGTCGCGCCCTTCACACTGATCTGCTGGCCGACGATCGCGCGCACCACTAGTTCGAAGCCGGACCACGCGCCGGGCACGCGCAGTCCGGGCGCCGCCTCGACGAGCGGCGCGAGCCAGGGGTCCTCGGCGAGGGCCGCGCCGATCTTCTTCGGGTCGGCCTTCAGGTCGAACATTTTCGCAATCGGCGCGGCGAGCGCGCCGGCGTGACGGCTGACCGGGCCTTCGAGGCTCGCCACCAGACAACGCTTGCGCGGGTGCGGGCGCACGCTCAGCGTGCCGCTCTCGCCGGCCCATTCGATCGCGCGGCGGTATGCGCCGTCTTCCACGGCTTCCACGCCGGGCGTTGCGCGTCCGCCGAAGAAGCGCAACAGGCGCGGCCAGTCGAACGGCGGTTTATAGGGGAGTTCAAGGGAGGTGACGTCGTCGAGCGTGCTCACGCAGCGTGATCCAGTTTGGTGGCGAGGGTTGAGATGGAAGCGGTGCCGGCATCGTCGGCGCAAACGTGCTGGGCGTGCTGCGCCTCGGCGTCGAGCAGCGCGACCTTGCGCGGCAAGCCCCAACGATAGCCGGCGAGCGCCCCGCCCTTTTGCACCACGCGATGACACGGAATGGCGAGCGCAACCGGATTGTTCGCGCACGCGCTGGCCACGGCACGCACGGCGCGCGGCGCACCGACGGCTTCGGCAATCTCCGAATAGCTGCGCGTTTCGCCGTAGGGAATGCGCCGCAGCGCGTCCCACACCCGCTGGCGAAAGGCCGTCGCCGCGATGTCCAGCGGCAGCTCGACCTGCTGACGCGTGCCGCGCAAATAGGCGTCGATCTGCGCGATGAACGGTGCGAGCCGCTCGCCGTCCTCGAGCAGTTCCGCATTGGCCAGTTCGCCGCGCAGTTCGTCGATCAGACAAGCGGTGTCGTCGGCGAAACCGATCTTGCAGATGCCTTTCTCCGTCGCGGCCACCAGCACGAAGCCGAGCGAGGTCGGCGCGCTCGCGTAGCGCACGGTCAGCCCCGCGCCCTTGCGGCGGTATTCGGAGGGCGCCATGCCCAATTCCGCGGACGCGCTGTCGTACATCCGCGAAGGCGAATTAAAGCCGGCGTCCAGCGTGGCGCGCGTGACGTCAGCGCCGCTTCTGAGCGCATCGCGCAACGCAGCGCCGCGCCGCGCGGCCTGATATTGACGCGGCGACACGCCCACCACTCGCTTGAACAGCCGCTGCAGGTGGAACGGGCTGACATGCACGGCGTCGCTCAATTGCGCGAGCGTAAGGCGCTGCTGCGGATCGGCGTCGAGCGCGGCGCACGCGCGGTTGACGATATCGAGTTCGCGCGGCAAGCCGCCCGGCTGACAGCGCTTGCAGTCGCGAAAGCCGGCGGCGCGGGCCGCGGCGGCATCGGCGAAAAAGGCCACGTTCTCACGACGCGGCTGGCGCGATGCGCACGACGGCCGGCAAAACACGCCCGTGGTCGTCACGCCGTAGAAGAAAGCGCCGTCCGCGAGCGGATCGCGGCGCGTGACGGCTTCCCAGCGTTCGTCGTCGGAACGCCAGGCGGCGCTGCGGCGGGTCGTGTCGGTTTCTGTGGGATGAGGCGTGCGGTTCATGATGATGTCCGATAGTGCTGTCGATGAGCTTATTCCATGCTCACCAATGTAGGCCGCATCCCGACACGGTACGCTCCGGATCTTGCTGTGTCATTGCGCTTCCTCGTAGGCAGCGGGTAGCCCTGAGGCGTCCAGGAAGTGGCCCTGCGCGCCCGCCAACGGGTCGTTTTGCCCCAACCTGCGACAAATTTCCACGATGTCGGGTTTTCCCCTAAAAAGTTATTGCGTCGCACCAAGCGCGTGTGTATATTAGTACCTGTCTCCTCCATGTCTCCTCCTGATATGGATTCAGCCCGCTCCACATAGAGCGGGCTTTTTTTCGTCTGTACATTTGGTTCGTCCGGCCGATTCCGGCTCCGTCAACGCCGGCCCCGCTTTCTCCTAAACTGGCTGTTCACCGTCAGAATGCCAGCCTCAGGAGGCCTTCCAATATGAAGATTCATATCCGCGAGATCGATCATGTGGTGATCCGGGCGGCCAATGTCGACGCCATGGCGCGCTTTTACTGCGACGTGCTCGGTTGCAGTCTCGAGAAGGAGCAGCGCGAGCTTGGTCTCACGCAATTGCGCGCGGGGCGCTCGCTGATCGACCTGCTGCAGGTGGGCGCGAAGATCGACCGGCCGGAGAACGGGTCGCCCGGCGCAGCGCGCAACATGGATCACGTGTGTCTGCGCGTCGAACCATTCGACGCCGAAGCGCTCAAGGCGCACCTCGCCGCACACGGCGCGCGTCTCGGCGAAGAAGGGGTGCGTTATGGCGCGGACGGCTATGGGCCGTCGCTGTATCTGTTCGACCCGGAGGGCAACATGGTCGAATTGAAGGGGCCACCGGAGGCCGCGCGCGTGACGTCGCTGTGACCGTCTCGCGCGGGTCTGGGTAAGTCGCATGGGCGAAGCTCAGGCTTCCGCGGCTCAGGCTCGGGGCCATAGCCCAGACGCCGCAACTCAGGCGTTGGCGGGCGCCTTCAACACCGTCCAGTCGATCTTGACCGCGTCGGCCTCGGCGCTGCCGAGCCACGCTTCGCCGTCCTGCACCGTGCATTGCAGGCGCATCGTGCGTTCCGCGAGCGAGCCGAGCTCCGCCGCCACATTTTCGCCGAGCGACCACACCGTCACATTGCGCATGCGCTCGACCTTGTTGCGCACGCCCTGCCACCAGATATCCGAAGTCCGGCCGCCGTAGGCGATCACGACCACGTCGTTGGAGCGGCCGCTCGCCTTGGCGATGCGCCGCTCGTCCGGCTGGCCGACCTCGATCCAGGTTTCGATGGCGCCCGTCAGGTCCTTTTGCCAGAGATCCGGCTCGTCCACGTCCGACAAGCCCTTGCAGAATTCGAGCCGTTCCTGCGCGAAGAGCGCGAACGCGGCGACGCGCACCATCATCCGCTCGTCCGTTTCCGACGGATGACGCGCGATGGTGAGTGAATGATCGGCGTAATAGTGCCGGTCCATGTTGGCGATCTGCAGTTCCGCCTTGTAAATCGTCGATTTGAGAGCCATGCCGTTGCTGAACCAGACGCTCGCCCCACCGGAGCGAACGGAAAATGAGTCGTCGACGGCGCGCTGCCGTTTTCCGTGCTTGTTATACATATCGGGTCCCTCCCGCGCTCCGAGGCGTCTGCCTTATACACGGGAAGGAGCATTTATCGAGCCACGGCCGCTTCCGACGGCGCGCCGTAGACCTCGCCGGCCGCCTCCCGCAGCGCCTCCAGTACGACGGAAGCCGCCGGCGACAAGAGGTGCGACTGGCGCGTGATGATACCGAAAGTGTCCATCCTGCACGGTAAATCGATCGGCAGACGCTTCAATACACCGTACTGTTGGTACTGACCCGCCACTTCGTTCGGCAAAACCGCCAACATGTCGCTCTGTAGCAGCAGGCTGGAAATCGCGAGGAAGTTGTTGGTATTCACCACGTTTTGCGGCGGATTCAGGCCGATTTGCGAAAACATCAGATCGAACCGATGCCGCAGCACGCTGCCGGGCGGATGCAGCACCCAGCTCGCGTTGACGATGCCGCGCAAGGTCAGCCCGGTCTCGTTTTCGAGCGGATGGCCCGGCCGCGCGACAACGCACAGCGGCTCGTCGGCGAGCGGCTCATAGCGGACTTCGGTCTTGAACTGGTTCTGCCGCTCCAGCACCCGGCCGATCATGATGTCCAGCTCACCCTCGGCGAGCCGCGGCAGCATCACGTCGGAGGTTTCGACTTCCGCCCACATTTGCAATTGCGGATAGCGCTCCTTCACGCTCGCGATCGCGCGCGGCACCATGGTCGCCGCCGCCGCCGCAATCACGCCAATTCGCACCTGTCCCGCAAGCCCCGCGCGCAGCGCCGAGATTTCGTCGTGCGCGTGGCTCAGGTTAGAGAGCACCATGCGCGCGTGGCGGATCATCACCTCGCCGTACAGCGTTGCGTGCATGCCGTGCGGCGTGCGATCGAAAAGGCTCACGCCCAGCATGTCTTCCAGCTCCTTAAGGAGCCGCGAGGCCGCCGGCTGCGTCATGCCGAGCACGTCGGCGGCGCGCCGCACGTTGCCCTCTTCTTCCATGGCGGCAAGCAGCAGCAATTGCCGCGTCTTCAGCCGCGCCCGCACGAACCAGTTCGAGTAGCTACGCGTCATGGCCTGTCTCCAGCGTCTTTGTCGTTGGCTGAATGATGCCATACCGGAATTGTTATCGGGATAGCTCAAAAAGGGATTGGAAAGTTATTGCCCCCGCTCATACCATTCGTGGACTTTCATGCATCTCACGTGACGCCCTTCCGTCGATGAACCGCGATCCGCTCGTCCCGCTCGTTGCCAGCCCGCTGCGCCATTACATCAATGGCGGCTGGGAGACGGGCGCGACCACGGGCGTTTCGCTGAATCCGTCAGATCTGGACGACCCGGTCGGCGAATATGTGCGCGCCGACGTGCGCCAGACCGACAGTGCGATTGAAGCCGCCAACGCGGCGTTCGACGAATGGTCGCTGAGCTCCGGTCAGCGCCGCGCAGACGCGCTGGACGCAATCGGCAGCGAAATGCTCGCGCGCCGCGACGAGCTCGGCCGTCTGCTTGCGCGCGAAGTCGGCAAGACCTTGCCCGAGGCGCTCGCGGAAGCCACCCGCGCGGGCCAGACGTTCAAGCTGCTCGCCGCCGATGCTCAGCGCGCGTACTCGGAGCCGGTCGCCTCGGCGCGCGCGGGCGTCGAAATCGACATGACGCGCGAGCCGCTCGGCGTGGTCGGCATCATCGCGCCGTGGAGCGCGCCGCTCGCGATTGCCGCGGCCAGGATCGGCGCGGCGCTGGCGCATGGGAATTGCGTCGTCTTCAAGCCGGCCGAGTCCACGCCGGCTTGCGCGGCGGCGCTTGCATCCATTGTGAGCCGCGCGGGTCTGCCGGCGGGCGTGTTCAATCTCGTGATGGGCAGCGGCCGCCAGGTCGGCGCGCGGATCGTCGCGCATCCGCTTGTCGCGGGTGTCAGTTTCAGCGGCTCGGCGGAAACCGGCACGCGTGTGCTGCAGGCCGCCGCGGCCCGGCAGGCGCGCGTGCAGCTGGAGATGGGCGGCAAGAATCCGTTCGTCGTGCTGGCCGACGCCGACCTCGACATTGCCGTCGATGCGGCGTTGACCGGCGCCTATGGCTCGACCGGCCAGCGCAGCACGGCGGCGGCGCGGTTGATCGTCGAACGCGCGATGTATGAGCCGTTTGTCGATGCGCTGCGGGCAAGGCTCGCCCAGCTCACCGTCGACCACGCGCTCAAGCACGGCACCGACATGGGCCCGGTCGCGAACGCCGCGCAGCTCGAGCGCAACCTCGACTATGTGCGCATCGCCGCGCAGGAAGGCGCGCAGCTGCTGCACGGCGGCCGGCGCCTCGAACGCGCGACGCGCGGCTACTTCTTCGAGCCCGCGTTGTTCGCGGGCGAAGCCGAACAGCGGATTGCGCGCGACGAAATCTTCGGGCCGCTCGCGGTCGTGCTGCGCGCCGACGATTACGAGCACGCGCTGCATCTGGCGAACGACAGCGCCTATGGCCTGTGCGCCGGCATCTGCACGCGCTCGCTCTCTCGCGCGCGGCATTTCCGCCGTCATGTGCACAGCGGCCTCGTCACGATCAATCTGCCGACCACGGCAGTCGAGCATCACGCGCCGGGCGGCGGGCGCAAGGCGTCCGCGTACGGCTCGACCGACGCGGCGTTCTGGACGGCCGTGAAAACGGCTTACGTCGCGAGCTGAGCCGGTGATGCACATGCACATCGCCGCCGGCATCGATCCATTCACCCGCTTTTCAAGTCCCGGCTAACGCCGTGTATCGCCTCGCTGCACATAAATGAAATCAATGCAGCTTTTCAACCTCAGGAGACAGACATGACCAGCAAGCTTCGCCGTTTGACGCTGACCGCGATTGCCGCGGCCACCCTTGCCGCGCCCTTCGCGATGCAGCTTTCCGCCCATGCCGACCAGCCGCTCAAAGTCGGCTTCCTCGTGAAGATGCCGGAACAGGCGTGGTTCATCAACGAACAGAAAGCCGCGACCGCGCTCGGCCAGAAGGACGGTTTTTCGGTGGTGAACATCGGCACGCCGGACGGTGAAAAAGTGCTGTCCGCCATCGACAATCTCGGCGCGCAAGGCGCAAAGGGTTTCGTGATCTGCGCGCCCGACGTGCGCCTCGGACCGGCAATTCAGGCGCGCGCCAAGCGCTACAACATGAAGTTCGTGACGGTGGACGACCAACTGGTCGATTCCAGCGGCAAGCCGCTCGCCAACGTGCCGCACCTCGGCATGTCCGCGTTCAAGATCGGCAACCAGGTCGGCCAGGCGATCAGCGACGAAATGAAGCGCCGCGGCTGGAAGCCGGAAGAAGTCGGCGCGCTGCGCATCACGAACTACGAGCTGCCGACCGCGAAGCTGCGCACCGACGGCGCGACGCAAACGCTGCTCGCCGGCGGCTTCAAGAAAGAGAACATTTTCGACGCGCCGCAAAAGACGACCGACGACGAAGGCGGCTTCAACGCATCGTCGCCAGTGCTCGCGCAGCATCCGAACATCAAGAAGTGGGTGATCTTCGCGCTGAACGAGGAAAGCGTGCTGGGCGGCGTGCGCGCGACCGAGCAGCTGCATATTCCGGCGGCGGACGTGATCGGTGTCGGCATCAACGGCGCGGGCGAAGCCTTTGCCGAGTTCCAGAAGAAGGAGCCGACCGGCTTCTACGGCACGATCGCCGTCAGCTCGACGATGCATGGCCGCGAGAGCACGGAAAACCTCGTCGAGTGGATCAAGAACGGCAAGCAGCCGCCGGCCGACACGCAAACCACCGGCAAGTTGATGGTGCGCAGCAACTGGCAGGACGTGCGCAAGGAACTCGGTATTTAAGCCGCGTTTCGCTTTCGCACGCGGCGGGCCGCGCCGCAGTTCGCCAGATCGCGCATTCGCATCTCGCGTGAAGCGGGAGCGGCCCGCACAGCCTGTTCACCACTGAGGTTTTTTGATGATGTCCTCACACACTGCGTCTTCCGCCGGCACTGCCGAGCCGGTGCAAGCGCCCTCGCCTGCGCTCGCGTCCACCGAGCCGTATCTGCAACTCGACGGCATTACCGTGCGTTTTCCCGGCGTGCTCGCACTCGACCAGGTGTCGCTCGAAGTGCGGCCCGGCGAAGTGCATGGCCTGATGGGCGAAAACGGCGCCGGCAAATCGACGCTGCTGAAAGTGCTCTCCGGCGTCAATCAGCCGGCTGCGGGCACGCTGTCGCTCGGCGGCGTCGAGCAGCAGTTCACGACGACGAAAGCGGCCATTGCGGCGGGCGTCGCGATCATCTATCAGGAACTGCATCTCGTGCCCGAGCTGACGGTCGCGGAAAACCTGATGCTCGGCGCGCTGCCCAATCGCTTCGGTGTGCTGGACGAAAAGACGCTGGCGGCGCGCGCGCTGCACGAGCTCGAACGGCTCGGCGAAAAAATCGACCCGTCGCAGCAGGTGAAGAATCTGTCCATCGGTCAGCGGCAGATGATCGAGATCGGCAAGGCGCTGATGCGCGACGCGCGCGTGATCGCGTTCGACGAACCGACCAGTTCGCTGTCGTCGCGCGAGACCACGCAACTGTTCCGGATCATTCGCGCGTTGCGGGCCGAAGGCCGCGCGATCATCTACGTCACGCATCGCATGGACGAGGTCTACGAGTTGTGCGACCGCGTGACCGTGTTCCGCGACGGCCGCCGCATCGATACGTTCGACGCAGGCGCGGGCCTCGACCGCGATCGTTTGATCAGCTGCATGGTGGGCCGTTCTATCGCGGACGTGTACGGCTATCGCACGCGCGAACTCGGCGACGTGCAGCTCGATGTGAAAGGCGTCATGGGTCCGGGCCTGCGCGAGCCCGCCACTTTTTCCGCGCGCAAGGGCGAAATTGTGGGCTTCTTCGGGCTCGTGGGCGCGGGGCGCTCCGAGTTGATGAAGCTCATCTACGGCGCGGTGAAGCCGACCGCCGGCGAAATCACGCTCAAAGGCAAGCCGGTGCGCTTTGCCACGCCGCGCGACGCGGTGCGCGCGGGCGTCGCACTCTGTCCCGAAGATCGCAAGCAGGAAGGCATTGTCTCGATCGCTTCGGTATCCGACAACCTCAATATCAGCTGCCGCCGGCATTTCAGCCGTTTCAACGTGCTCAACGGCCGCAAGGAAGCGCAGACCGCGAAGGAGTTCATCGGCAAGCTCGCCATCAAGACACGCAATGGCGAGACGCCGATCGGCACGCTCTCGGGCGGCAATCAGCAGAAGGTGATCCTGTCGCGCTGGCTCGCCGAAGAGATCGACGTGTTTCTGATGGACGAGCCTACGCGCGGCATTGACGTCGGCGCGCGCAGTGAAATTTACGGGCTGCTGTATGGACTCGCCGAAGCGGGCCGCACGGTGATCGTGGTGTCGAGCGACCTGGCGGAAGTGATCGGCGTGACGGATCGCGTGATCGTGATGAAGGAAGGACGCCTCGTCGGCGACCTGCCGAAAGCGCAGGCCACGCCCGACGCGCTCATCAAGCTCGCCCTGCCCCGCTAGACATGCCGGCTCGCCTTCGCCCATCGCGGGCCGAACCGAACGCAACTGAATGGCGCCGCTGAACCGAAACCGCGGCATTGAAACGGAACACACATCATGAATACACCTTCAACCGAATCCTCCACGCCGGCCGTCGCCTCGGCGGGCCTGAGCGCGCGCGCCGCGCGCACGTGGGATCTGATCAACAAGTCCGGCATCGTGATGGTGTTCGTCATCCTGTTCGCGGTGCTGTCGTTCACCGTGCCCGACTTCCTCAGCTCGCGAAACATTCAGGGCCTGCTGCTTTCCGTCACGCTGATCGGTTCGATCTCCGTGACGATGATGTTCGTGCTCGCGCTCGGCGAAGTGGATCTGTCGGTCGCCTCGATCGTGGCGTTCGCGGGCGTGGTGGCGTCGACGCTCATTACGGCCACGCATAGCGTGCTGCTCGGCGTGGCCGCGGGTGTGGTCGCGGGCGGCGTGGTCGGGCTCGTGAACGGCGTGCTCGTGGCGCGCTACAAGATCAACTCGCTGATCGTCACGCTTGCGATGATGGAAGTCGTGCGCGGCCTCGCGTACATCACGTCGAGCGGCGACGCGGTGATGATCTCCGAAGAACGATTTTTCGACCTCGGCGGCGGCTCGTTCCTCGGCATTTCGTATCCGATCTGGAGCAACATCATCGGCTTCGTGCTGTTCGGTTTTCTGCTGAAGAAAACCGTGTTCGGCAAGAACGTGCTGGCCGTCGGCGGCAATAGCGAGGCGGCGCTGCTCGCAGGCCTGCCCGTCACCCGCATCAAGATCACGGTGTTCGTGCTGCAAGGTCTCGTTACCGGTTTTGCGGGCGTGATGCTTGCGTCGCGTATGAGTCTCGGCGATCCGAAAACGTCGGTCGGCCTGGAGCTCGGCGTGATTTCCGCGTGCGTGCTCGGCGGCGTGTCGCTGACGGGCGGCGTCGCGACGATTTCCGGCGTGCTGGTGGGCGTGCTGATCATGGGCTCGGTGCAGGACGCGATGAGCCTGATGAATGTGCCGACTTTCTATCAATACCTGATTCGCGGCGGGATTCTGCTGCTCGCGGTGCTGTTCGACCAGTTCCGCCGCAGCAAGCGCGTGCACTAAAGCATTCCGATTGCGCGCCCCGCTCTACACGTTTGCCAACAGGAGATTTCATGGCTGATTCCAACCAGACTAAAAAGCCGCTGCGCAGCCAGGCGTGGTTTGGCCTCAAGGACCGCGACGGGTTTCTGCATCGCTCGTGGATGAAAAACCAGGGCATTCCGCACGACGAATTCGACGGACGCCCGGTGATCGGCATCTGCAATACGTGGTCCGAACTCACGCCTTGCAACGCGCATTTCCGCGAACTCGCCGAGTATGTGAAAAAAGGCGTGCACGAGGCCGGCGGCCTGCCGCTCGAATTCCCAGTGATGTCGCTCGGCGAAACGAATCTGCGGCCGACGGCCATGCTGTTTCGCAACCTCGCTTCGATGGATGTCGAGGAATCGATCCGCGGCAATCCGATGGACGGCGTCATTCTGCTCGTCGGCTGCGATAAAACGACGCCCGCGCTGCTGATGGGCGCGGCGTCCTGCAATCTGCCGGCGCTCGCCGTGTCGGGCGGACCGATGCTGAACGGGCGCTTTCGCGGCAAGCATATCGGCTCGGGCACGGGCGTCTGGCAGATGTCGGAGGAAGTGCGCGCCGGCACGATGACGCAGGAGGAATTCACCGAGGCCGAGTCGTGCATGAACCGCTCGCGTGGCCACTGCATGACAATGGGCACGGCTTCCACGATGGCTTCGATGGTCGAATCGCTCGGCATGGGTTTGCCGCACAACGCGGCCATTCCGGCGGTCGACGCGCGCCGTCAGGTGCTCGCGCATATGGCCGGCCGGCGCATTGTCGACATGGTCCGCGAGGATCTGACGATGGACAAGATCCTGACGCGCCAGGCGTTCGAAAACGCGATCCGCACGAACGCGGCGATTGGCGGCTCGACGAATGCGGTCGTGCACCTGATCGCGCTGGCCAAGCGCATCGGCGTGGAGCTTTCGCTGGAAGACTGGGAGCTTGGCTCCAACGTGCCGTGTCTCGTGAACCTGCAGCCGTCGGGCGAATACCTGATGGAAGATTTCTACTACGCGGGCGGGTTGCCGGCGGTGCTCAAGCAACTCGGCGAACAGGGTCTGCTGCATCGTGAAGCGTTGACGGTCAACGGCAAGACGATCTGGGACAACGTGCGCAATGCCCCGAATTACGACGAGAAAGTCATCACCACGTTCGCCGAGCCGTTCAAGGCGAAGGCGGGCATTGCCGTGCTGAAGGGTAATCTCGCGCCGAACGGCGCGGTGATCAAGCCGTCGGCGGCCACTGCGGAATTGCTGAAGCATCGCGGCCGTGCGGTGGTGTTCGAGAACATCGAGGAACTGCACGCGAAGATCGACGACGAGTCGCTCGACATCGACGAAAACTGCATCATGGTGTTGAAGGGCGCCGGACCGAAGGGCTATCCGGGCTTCGCCGAAGTGGGCAACATGCCGCTGCCGAAGAAGGTGCTGCAAAAAGGCATTACGGACATGGTGCGCATTTCCGACGGACGCATGAGCGGTACCGCGTACGGCGCGGTGGTGCTGCACGTGTCGCCGGAAGCGGCCGCGGGCGGCCCGCTCGCCCTGGTGCAAACCGGCGACATGATCGAACTCGACGTGGAGGCGCGGCGTCTGCACCTCGAAGTGGGCGACGAGGAGCTCGAGCGCCGGCGCGCAGCGTGGCAGGCGCCCGAGTCGCCCAAGCGCGGCTACTACAAGCTCTACGTCGAGCACGTGCTGCAGGCGGATCAGGGTGCGGACCTCGACTTCCTGGTCGGTTCGAGCGGCGCGCCGGTGCCGCGCGATTCTCACTGATGACGCGAGCGGGTCGACCAGATAAAACGTGTTTCTGCGCTTTGCGAGAAGGCGTACTGCCGATGCGGATGATAGGCCGCATCGGTTTTTTTTCGCTTCGTGTGTTATCTCGCTGCGCAAAATAAAAATCGACGCTACACCTAACCGTGTCTCGCCGATTTTTTTAATCGCAAGCTTGCCGTCTCCGGTATCTAAAGCCGGAGAATGCGCATGTTCGCACTGCGCTCCCGCGTATTATCGGAAGCGTGCTTGACGACGCGTTAAAGCCGAAGCGCGAAAAGCTTATTGCTTGATGAATCGGTCGTTTGCCCAGAGGCCTTGCGTGTCGCTATTGCCGGCATTCACGAACTCGAAGTCGTGACCGACCACGCGCACCACGCGGAAGCTCGAATTCTCCGGCGTGGAAACGCATTGGTATCCGGAGAAGAACTCCTGCATTTTCTGCTGTTCACCGGCTTGCGCGTGCTGGTCGACGGCGTCGAGCTTGTCTTTCGACAGGCAGCCATACGAGTTGGCCTTGAACTGAATGGTTTGCTGCGGCTTGATCACGACGTCTTGCGCCTGAACGGTTGCGGCAGCCAGACTTGCAATGGCGAAAACAAGGGCGAGTCGAGTTTTCATAGTTCCTCCGGTGCGGGCCAAATGCTCAGGTTAGCTATGTATTTAACTCCATCGTCTAACCCGCAACTTGCACTTTAGGAGAACGCCGCAGAACAACAAGCACATCTTGTGTGCGGTTGCAACAGCGGCGAATTGTCGCACCGCGCGCCGCACGTGCCTAAACCTTAGGCAGCAGGAAAAAGCGGCGAAAGTGCAACGGATAACTAAACGACCGGGCATGGGCACCGCTTTCACCAGTAACGGTTTGCGGCCCGCATTAGCGTAAACGCGATAGTCGATTTAAGCGATTTACTACAATCGGAAATGCGCTTGGTGCATTGCACACAAAGTCGTTCATATCGTCGCACGCACGACGCGAATTAACGCGGCAGATGCAGAAGATAAACAATGCCAGGTCACGTTCTATGTGGTGGGCACAGGTTAATGCGCGCTGGCCGGCAGTGCGGGTACGTGCGGTGCTCTAGAATGGATTCCATGCTCGAGCAAACGGAGGCCACCGTGATCGAGAACGTGATATTGGGCGTTTTTCTTGTCCTTCCGCTGCTGATCGTCGCGTTTCTTTTCTCCGACGAATTGTGGCAGGAACACCGCCATTTGCACGACATGCGTCCGCTGCATGCAAAGCCGCGGCGGCTCGACTGGCGCCATCCGCTGCGTCGTTCGCGGCATCGGCTGTAAGCGGCGCGTGTGTGCTTGACGCGATACACCGGCGCGCCGCATGCGAGTGCCTGAGCGCAGTCCGTCAATCTGCGCGCCAGTGCGCTCGGATGCGTTTGGCCAGCGCTTCGAGCGTGTCCGCGTCGGCGACCTCGCGGGCATGCAGGCGCAGCGGCTGGCCTTCCCAACGCGGAATCACGTGAAAGTGCACGTGCGGCACCGTCTGGCCCGCCGCTGCGCCGTTGAACTGGCCGATGAATACGCCGTCCGGTTGCAACGCCGCGCGCACCGCAATGGCGAGCTTTTGCGTCATGCGCATGCAGGCCACCGTCGCCGCGTCCGACAAATCGAAAATCTCCGCGGCGGCCTCCTTCGGCACGACCAGCACGTGGCCGTCGGCCTGCGGCATCAGATCCATGAAGGCGAGCGCTGCATCGTTTTCCGCGACCTTGATGCATGGTAGTTCGCCGCGCAGAATCTTCGCGAACGGATTGCTGTCGTCGTAGGTCATCGTTTTCTTCTCCTGATTAGTGATCGTGCGGTTGCGCAAGACGAGGGCGGCGTGCAGGACGCATTAGCGCCAGTCGGTCGCGACATCGTCCGGGTCCGTCAGCGTCAATCCGGACGCGGGCAGCGGCAGCGCCGTCTTGTAGCGCACCTGTTTCAGCGCAAAGCTCGAACGGATGTTGGAAATGCCGGGAATCTTCGTCAAATGATCGACGATAAAACGCTCAAGCGTTTGCATGTCCGGCATCACCACGCGCAACAGATAGTCGGCGTCGCCCGTCATCAGATAGCACTCCATCACCTCGGGGCGCTCCGCAATGGCCTGCTCGAAGCGCTGCAGCGCATCTTCCACCTGCTTTTCCAGACTCACCTGGATGAACACGTTGATGCGCAGCCCAAGCGGTTCCGGATTCAGCAGCGTGACCTGCTGCTTGAAGAGACCGAGCTTTTCGAGCGCGCGCACGCGGTTAAAACACGGCGTGGGCGACAGATTCACCGAGCGCGCCAGGTCGGCATTGGTGATGCGCGCGTTCTGCTGCAACTGGCTCAGGATGCCGATGTCGATGCGGTCAAGCCGCCGGGTTGGCGTGGTCATAGTCGAAATATTCTGTGAGCGGTGGGAAATCCGGAACAAATAGCCTATCGCAGCCTAACATCTCAAGCAAATGAGACGCTCATTTTGCCGACTCGCAAGTACCATTGACTCACTCGATTGTGAACCGAACGCGTCGACACGGAGTGATGTCATGACGGATTTGTCCAGCGGTAGCGAGCAGTGGCGGACCCTCGGTGCAGCGCGTGCGGAGCCGGCGGACGCCGATCCGCAGGAAACCGCCGAGTGGCTGGAGGCGCTGGACGCCGTTGTCGAACACGTGGGCCGCGAGCGCGCGCAGTTTCTGTTCGACAGGCTGGCGAGCCATGCTGTCTCGCTCGGCGTCGAAGCGGCGCGCAACAACGTGACGCCGTACCGGAACACGATCGCGCCGGAGGACGAGCCGCGCTATCCGGGCAATCTGGAGCTGGAAGAGCGGCTTGCGGCCGCGCTCCGCTGGAATGCGCTGGCGATGGTGGTGCGCGCGAACAGGGCGTACGGCGAACTCGGCGGGCATATTGCGAGCTATGCGTCGGCGGCGGATCTGTTCGAGGTCGGCTTCAACCATTTCTTTCGCGCCTCGGCTTCGGAAAAAGGCGCGGGAGCAGGCGAGGGCGCGGGCGACCTCGTGTACTTCCAGCCGCACTCGTCGCCGGGCGTGTATGCGCGAGCGTATCTGGAAGGCTTTCTGTCGGAGGAGAACCTGCGGCATTACCGTCGCGAGATCGGCGGCCCCGGGCTGTGTTCGTATCCGCATCCGTGGCTGATGCCGGATTTCTGGCAGTTTCCGACCGGCTCGATGGGCATTGGCCCGATCAACGCGATTTATCAGGCGCGCTTCATGCGCTACCTCGCGAATCGCGGGCTCGCGCACACGCAAGGGCGCAAGGTGTGGGGCTTTTTCGGCGACGGCGAGATGGACGAACCCGAGTCGACCGGCGCGTTGTCGCTCGCGGCGCGCGAAGGGCTCGACAACCTGGTGTTCGTGATCAACTGCAATTTGCAGCGTCTGGACGGCCCGGTGCGCAGCAACGGCCGCATCATCGACGAACTCGAGGCGCATTTCACCGGCGCCGGCTGGAACGTGATCAAGGTGATCTGGGGTTCGGACTGGGACGCGCTGTTTGCGCGCGACCGCAGCGGCGCCTTGCTGCGCGCATTTGCGCAGACCGTCGACGGCCAGTTCCAGACCTTCTCGGCTAACGACGGCGCCTACAACCGCGAGCGTTTCTTCGGCCAGAATCCGGAACTCGCCGCGCTCGCCGGGCAATTGAGCGACGAAGATATCGACCGCTTGCGGCGCGGCGGCCACGACGCGCGCAAACTGCACGCCGCCTACGCCCGCGCGCTTGCGCATCGCGGCCAGCCGACCGTGATTCTCGCGAAAACGATGAAGGGCTTCGGCATGGGCGCGGCGGGCCAGGGGCGCATGACGACGCATCAACAGAAGAAGCTCGACTACGACGACCTCAAGGCGTTTCGCGACCGCTTCCGCCTGCCGCTCACGGACGCGGACGTCGAACAGCTGAAGTTTTACAAACCCGCGGAAGACAGCCCGGAAATGCACTACCTGCATGCTCGCCGGGCCGCTCTCGGAGGCTATCTGCCCAGAAGGCGGAGAGTTGCATCGGAGGGGCTGATCGTCCCTCCGATGTCCTCCTGGGGCCAGTTCGCGCTGGACGCCAACGGCCGCGAGATGTCCACGACGATGGCGCTCGTGCGCATGCTGACCGCGCTGCTCAAGGACACCGCGCTCGGCCCGCGCATCGTGCCGATTGTCGCCGACGAGGCGCGTACCTTCGGCATGGCCAACATGTTCCGCCAGGTCGGCATCTATTCGCCGCTTGGCCAGTTGTACGAGCCCGAGGATCTCGGCTCGATGCTGTACTACCGCGAAGATACGCAGGGCCAGATTCTGGAGGAGGGTATTTCGGAGGCGGGCGCGGTGTCGTCGTGGATCGCGGCGGCAACGTCCTACAGCGTGCACGACCTGCCGATGCTGCCGTTCTACATCTACTACTCGATGTTCGGCTTTCAGCGCATCGGCGACCTGATCTGGGCGGCGGCGGACCAGCGCGCCCGCGGCTTCCTGATCGGCGCGACGTCGGGCAAGACCACGCTCGGCGGCGAGGGCTTGCAGCATCAGGACGGCACGAGCCACCTGGCGGCATCGACCATTCCGAATTGCCGCGCGTACGACCCCGCGTTCGCGTATGAAGCCGCGGTGATCGTCGACGAAGGCATGCGCGAGATGGGCGAGCGCCAGCGCGACGTGTTCTATTACGTCACGGTGATGAACGAGAACTACGCGCAGCCTGGCGCGCCGGGCGGCGACGTGGATGCCGTGCGCGAAGGCATTCTCAAAGGCCTGTATCCACTCGCCGCTCGTTCTGACGAGCGAGCGGCGGCGCAGATTCAACTGCTCGGCGCCGGCGCGATTCTCGGCGAGGTGCTCGCGGCGCAGCGCATGCTCAGGGACGACTGGCAGATCGGCGCGGCGGTCTGGAGCGTGACGAGCTTCAGCGAACTGCAGCGCGACGGCATGGCGGCCGAGCGGCTCGCCCGCTATGGCGAGCCGCAGCATGTGCCTTACGTCACGCGGATGCTTGGCGGTACTGAAGGTCCCGTGGTTGCCGCCACGGATTATGTTCGCGCGGTGCCCGAACTGATTCGCGCGTACGTGCCGCGCCGCTATGTGACGCTCGGCACCGACGGGTTCGGCCGCAGCGATACGCGCGGGGCGCTGCGCGAGTTCTTCGAAGTGGACGACAAGGCCATCGTGATGGCCGCGTTGAAAGCGCTGGTGGACGAGCGCGCAATAGAAGCGCACGTGCTGCGCGACGCGCGCCGCAAGTATTACGGCGATGCGCCGGTGCCGGCGGCGTCGTGGCAACGTTGATGCGCCGCCGGTGACCGCGCAGCCGCCGCGGCGGTTACACCCGTAATGCGTCGTTACCACTTGCAGCATCTATTTCCGCGCGTCTCGCCGACAATTCGTTCCATGCCTCAACGGCGGGAGCGGACAATGAAAAAGTTAGCAGTGGCTTTGGTGATGGTGGGCAGCTTGAGCGTCGCAGGACAGGCGTCGGCGCATGGCCATGACGGCGGCGATCTGGTCGGCGCGCTGATCGGCGGCGCGGTGCTGGGCGCGGTCGTGACCTCGGTGTTGAATCCCGCGCCGGTCGTGGCCTATCAGCAGCCTGTTTATGCACAACCCGTGTACGCGCAGCCCGCGTATCAGCCGGCACCGGCCTACGACGGCCCGCCGCCCGGCTACTGCTATGACCAGTACCAGCGCGCGTATGTGGCGTGCGGAGCGCCGCCGCGGCAGTATGAATACGCGGACCCGAACCCGAGGTGGTAAGCGCGAGGCGCGCGCCTTGTGTGCGCGCTACTCGCTACAGACAGAAAGGCCGTCGCCTGCTGCGACGGCCTTTTCATTTGAGGCGCCGCCTGGCGCTGCCGCTCAGTGCCTGTGGTGCAGCCACTCGGCGTAATGCGTGTCGAGCCAGCGCTCGAGCTTTTGTGATCCCGCCTTGTGGTGATAGCGGGACGTCGCCCAGATTGCCGCGCCGACCAGCACCATGACGGTCGGTCCAAGCAGGTAAGCGATCAACGATTCGGACATGGCCGCCTCCTTGGAAAGGTTGCATCGTTGCTCCAGTGTAGGCGATTGATTGCAGGATAAAAGTGCGGCGTGAAGCGAGGGCCTGGCGCGGTGCTTTGGGTTCTAGGCGGTGTTTTAGTAACCTTATGAACGAGCTAGGTTTTCCCGCAATTACAAATGCTTGTGATGCACATGCATTCCTTTGTGTACCTAAAAAGCGGCGCCGCCACTGCTGTGATGCCGTGACCGGCATTGGGCCAGTTCAGCTTGCGCGAGTCGCGCTCTTGCGCGCCGCGTCAAGCTGGGCGTCGACGAAGTCCGCCCAGCGCTGCGCGATTTGCCGCGCTTCGGCCGCAGCGCTTGTGGCTTCCACGTGGCGCGCGTGTTGTCGCGTTTGCGCTGAACTTTTGTCCTCTTGTGCGTGCCGCGCCATCTCGCGCAGATGAACCGACGCCGTTCGCCGGAAGTCGTGCAGAACGAAATGCTCGACGTCGAGGCCGAGCGCCTTCACGGCCTGGTTGAGCGTGCTCTTTGCGATCGGCCGGTCGCCGCCTCGCACGCTCGGAAACACGAACCGCGTGGCGGCTCGCGCGCGATGCAGCTCGCGCAGCAGCGTGACTGCCTGCTGCGGCAGGTAGACGAGCTGATCGGTGTCCTGCTTCAGACGCGAGGCCGGAATGCGCCACGACGCCTTCTCGAGGTCGAATTCCTCCCACGTCGATTCCACGAGGTCGGACTTGCGCACCATCGTCAGCGCGAGCAGATGCAGCGCGATCTTGAGCGGGCGCCGAATGCTCGAGGTGTCGATTGCATGGAGCGTCGCGCCGATTTCGTCGCCGGAGAGCACGCGCGTGCGGCTCTCGAAGGTCGCAATGGAGCGCGCCGGCACGACTTCGGCGGGATTGGCCCTCGCGAGTTGGCGCGCGATCAGATACTCGTAGAGGCGCTTGATCACATTGCGCGTGTGCAGCGCCATTTTCGGCGAGCCGCGGCTTTTGATGCTGTCGCAAATGGCCACCACGTGCTCGGCCGTCACGCTTTTGACGGGCAAGCCGCCTATAGCGGGCAACACGTCCTTGTCGAGCGCGCGCCGCGTGGTGCGGCGATATTCGTCCGACTTGCCGGCCATTTCGGTCGCCATGTAGAGCTCGGCGGCTTCGCGCAGCACGTCGGCTTTCGCTTCGGCACCGCGGTCGCGACGCGCGGTCGCAACCGGCGAAATGCCTTGCGCGACCAGCTCGGCGTACTTCTGCGCCCTGGCTCGCGCGACCCGCAGCGAAATCATCCGATAGTCACCGATGGTCGCGAGCGGCTGGCGCTTGCCGTTCAGCGAGTAGCGGAAGCGCCACACCTTGGTGCCGGTGGTCATGACTTCGATGACGAGGCCATTGCCGTCGGCGACGCTGTAGCGGGCGGCGCGCGGTTCGAGCGCGCGGACTTGCGATTCGGTGAGGGGGACGGCTTGGCGGGGCATGCTCGGGTGCGTAGAAGGCGACAGCGCGAGTTTAACCCGTTTGCACTTTGTGTACCAATGAAGCGGCGCGGTGATGGCTCACAAATGCGAACTGCGCGGCTTGGGTGCGATGCGGGTTTCTGCTGTGTGAGACCATGCGCGAAGGCATTTCAGGCGCAGTCAGCACTTTCCTCGCACGGCGCACTACTTCCCGATACAAAACCTGCTGAAAATCACTCCCAGCAGATCGTCGGAGCTGAACTCGCCCGTAATCGAGTTCAACTGATCCTGCGCGAGCCGCAGTTCCTCGGCGAATAGATCAAGCGCCTGCGAGTTCTGGTCGGCATGCGCGGCGGCTGTCGCGAGATGCTCCTCGGCCGCGCGCAACGCGATCAGATGACGTTCGCGCGCCAGATAAACGCTCTCCGCGCCGGCCTGCCAGCCGGCAATGCGCAGCAGTTCGCCGCGCAGCAGCCCCACGCCGTCTCCCTGTTTGGCGGACAACCGCACTTCGCTGAGGTCGAAGTCAACGCCGAGCGCGCGCGCTTCCGGCGGCAAGCCCACCAGATCCGTCTTGTTCAGCACGCGCACGACCGGCACGCCGGCGGGAAAACGCCTCGCGATGGTTTCGTCCTCGGCAGTCATGCCGGTGCGGGCGTCCAGCAGATGCAGCACCACGTCCGCGCGCTCGATCTCGCTCCACGTGCGCGCAATGCCGATTTTCTCGACTTCGTCTTCGGTATCGCGCAGGCCTGCCGTGTCGATCACGTGGAGCGGAATGCCCTCGATCTGAATGGTTTGCGCGACCTTGTCGCGCGTGGTGCCGGCAATCGGCGTGACGATGGCGAGCTCGGCGCCTGCCAACGCATTCAACAGCGACGATTTGCCGACGTTCGGCTGTCCCGCGAGCACTACCGAGAGCCCCTCGCGCAGCAGCGCGCCTTGCCGCGCCTCGGCGAGCACGCTCGCGAGGCGCTCGCGAATGCGCGCGAGCTTGCCGCGGGCGTCGGCGGCTTCGAGAAAGTCGATCTCTTCTTCTGGGAAGTCGAGCGTGGCTTCGACCAGCATGCGCAGCGTGATGACTTCCTCGACCAATGCATGGATGTCGCGCGAAAACGCCCCCTCGAGCGAGCGGCCTGCCGAGCGCGCCGCGGCTTCCGTGCTCGCCTCGATCAGATCGGCGACCGCTTCGGCTTGCGCCAGATCCAGCTTGTCGTTGAGAAACGCGCGCCGGGTGAATTCGCCGGGCTCGGCGAGCCGCAGACCGAACGCGCGGCCGGCGTCGATACAACGTTGCAGCAGCAGTTGGAGCACGACGGGGCCGCCATGGCCTTGCAACTCCAGCACATGCTCGCCGGTGTATGAATGCGGCGCTGGAAAGTAGAGCGCGATGCCGCGATCGAGCGCGTTGCCGCTGCCGTCGAGGAAAGGCACGTAGCTCGCGTGGCGAGGCCCGAGCGTCTGACCGGTGAGCGCCTGCATGAGCGAGTGCGCCGCGGCCTCGCCCGCGCGTCCGAACGAAATGCGCACCACGCCGATGCCTCCCCGGCCGGGCGCGGTGGCAATGGCGACGATGGGATCGGAGTCGGTGGTCAGCATGACAGAAGAGGCGGCGAGATCGGGAGAATGGGGCAGGGCGGCGCGCGGAACCGCGCGGCGCCGGGCATTGTAACGCGCGCGCCGGTGGGAGCCTGTGGGCGGTCCTCTTGTGCATCCGCATTCTTGCTTTCTATGCCGCGCTTAAGATTGATCCTAAGCAAGCTAGGATTGTTACTACACCGTTAGGACTAGTCCAAGCCCGGGGCGCGTCGCGCATGGCTCTGGCTCAAGCCCCATATGGAAATTTCGCAAAAATTGACATCCGGCGGAACTGCATGCCCCTTCGGCGCGTCAAGCTAAATTTATCTCAAATACGCTAAACATGAGCCTGTTCAGTTGTCAACCGGGAAGACGCTGAATTGCACAATCTGGCCCATGCCTACCCCCAAAGAAAAAGCCGCCTTCGCCAAGAGGCTGAAGGACAGCCTGGAGCCGCTGAAAATTCGCGGCGGGACCAAGCTCGCCGAACAGTTCAACCTTCGTTATCGCGGCGACCGTCCGGTTACGCCGCAAACCGCGCACAAGTGGCTGACGGGCACGACGATTCCCAAGCCCGACAAGCTGCGCACGCTGGCCGAATGGTTGAACGTGAAGGAGCATTGGCTCCACTACGGACCTTCGCCCGGCGCGAGCACAAGACCGCTGGCACGCGGCGAGAAGTATCCGCCGTCGCAGGAGACGATCGAGCTGGCTTCGAAGATCGAGTCGCTAACGCCGAAGGATCGGTTTCTCGTCGAAGAAATGATCGTGCGCTTCTACGGCGAGGATACCGAAGAAGAATAACGGATGCGTCGTTTCCGCTGGCCCTGGCCATGAAAAAAGCCGCCCGGTTCGATGAACCGGGCGGCTTTGTCTTTGCGGCTGCATTTGCCGCGCGTACTTTCAGTGCAACTCAGGCCACACTCAGGCCGGCTTCGCCTTCGACTGACCCATCATGCGCGTAATGTAGTACTGCTGCGCGATGGACAGCACGTTGTTGACCACGTAGTACAGCACGAGACCGGCCGGGAAGAAGAAGAACATGACCGAGAACGCGATCGGCATGAACATCATCATCTTGGCCTGAACCGGGTCGGGCGGCGTGGGGTTCAGCTTCGTCTGCAGGAACATGGAGACGGCCATCAGCACCGGCAGGATGAAGTACGGGTCCTGTTGCGACAGATCGTGAATCCACAGAATCCACGGCGCGCCGCGCATTTCCACGGAAGACAGCAGCACCCAGTAAAGCGAAATGAACACCGGAATCTGCACGACGACAGGCAGACAGCCGCCGAACGGATTGACCTTCTCGGTCTTGTACAGCTCCATCAGCGCAGCGTTCATTTTCTGCGGATCGCCCTTGAAGCGTTCGCGCAGCGCCTGCATGCGCGGCGTGATCGCCTTCATGCGCGCCATGGACTTGTAGCTTGCCGCCGACAGCGGGAAAAACACCGCCTTGATGAGCAGCGTGAGCAGCACGATTGCCCAACCCCAGTTGCCGACATAGCTGTGAATCTTCTCGAGCAGCCAGAAGAGCGGCTTCGCGATGATCGTGACCCAGCCGTAGTCCTTCACCAGTTCGAGACCCGGCGCGATGCCTTCCAGCATGCGCTCTTCTTCCGGACCGGCGAAGAGGCGCGCGGACACGTCGACCGTCTGGCCCGGCGCGATGGCCGCGACCGGCTCCTTCACGCCGACGCGATAAAGCGCCGGATCGATCTTCTCGACATAGATGTCGCGCTTCACGCCCTGCTGCGGAATCCACGCCGACGCGAAGTAGTGCTGCACCATCGCGATCCAGCCGTTGTCGGCCTGCTTCGCGTAGTCTTCCTTGTTCTTGTCGATGTCGCCGAACGTCATCTTCTGGAAGTGGTGCTGGTCGGTGTAGACAGCCGGTCCGATGAACGTGTGCGAGAAGCGCGGCGTTTCCACCGGCTGGTCGTCGCGCACCAGTTCCATATAGACCGACGGGCTCACCGGCGCCGTGCCGACGTTCTGGATCTTCGTGTCGACGCCGATCACATAGCTGCCGCGCGTGAACGTGTAGGTCTTGATGACCTTCACCCCACCCTTGACCGGCGACTCGAAGCTCAGGCTGAACGATTTCTGGTCGCCCTTCAGCTCGGTCTGCTGATTGGGCATCAGCGTGTAGACGTCGTTGTGGTTCGGGAAATCGCCGCCGAGCAGACCCGTGCGCGCCAGATACGTGTGATTGCCCGTACGGTCGAACAGCGTGATGACGAGGTCCGGCTGCTTGCCGTCGCCTTGCTTGACGAGCGACAGCTTGGACAGCGTGCCGCCGCGCGTGTCGATTTCGCCGCTATAAACGTCGGTGCTGAACTTGACGAGCTGCGATTGCGCGGCCGCCGGCGTGTTGGCCGGCGCCGCAGCGTTGGTGGCCGGCAGATCGGCGGGCTGGGTTCCCGGCGTCGTGGTTCCCGGTGCGGCGTTGCCGGCCGTTTTGGTCGGCGTGGCGCTTGGGAAGAACATCGACGGGCGTCCGTGGTCGCGTTGCCAGTTGTCGAACAGCATGACCGCTGACATGAAGAAGATGACCCATAGGACGGTGCGTTTGATATCCATGCGTTGTCTCAGTGTCGATGGAA
>Ga0209674_100236_pt1 | contig 48381 bp, 41 predicted proteins | sample AraplaCvi_mMS_r2_FD_184279 | JGI IMG/M metagenome (GOLD analysis project Ga0209674, IMG submission 184279) | Arabidopsis root microbial communities from North Carolina, USA - plate scrape CL_Cvi_mMS_r2 (SPAdes) (version 2) | ecosystem: Host-associated > Plants > Roots > Endosphere | place: USA... | reverse complement strand
CGAATTCAATTACCGCATTGCGCAGGCCGAGTCCGCGCATATTTTCGTGGGCGTGCAGATCCGCAACCGCAGCGAGTCCGCGCAGATCGCGGGCGCATTCGAGGCGCATGGTTTTGCCACCGTCGATCTGACTTTCGACGAACTCTCCAAGCAGCACATCCGCTACATGGTGGGCGGGCGCTCGCCGCTCGCGCATGACGAGCGCCTCTTTCGCTTCGAGTTTCCGGAGCGGCCCGGCGCGCTGATGAAGTTTTTATCGTCGATGGCGCCCGACTGGAACATCAGCCTCTTTCACTACCGGAACCAGGGCGCGGATTACAGCTCGATTCTCGTCGGCATTCAGGTGCCGGAAGCCGATAACGCGGAGTTTGAGCGCTTTCTCGCGACGCTCGGCTATCCGTATTGGGAAGAGACGGAGAATCCGGTGTATCGGCTGTTCCTGGGTTGAACGACTGCAATACGACTGCAACGAACCTGACACCGCAGATGGCTCTTTCGCTTGTCGACAAACTGGTGGTGGCGATTTCCTCGCGCGCGCTCTTCGACTTCGAGGAAGAAAACCGCGTCTACGAGGAAGGCGACCTTCAGGCCTATGAAGCGCTGCAGCGCGCGCGGCTTACCGTGCCCGCGAAGCCGGGCGTCGCGTTTCCGCTGATCCGCAAGCTGCTCGCGTTGAATGCGGGCGGCCATCGCGTGGAAGTGGTGATTCTGTCGCGCAGCGATCCGATCAGCGGATTGCGCGCGTTTCATTCGTGCCGCGAGCACGGACTCGCGATCGAGCGCGGCGTCTTCACGCGTGGCCGCGCGCCGTTCGGCTATCTGAAGCCGTTGAACGCGTCGCTCTTTCTGTCCGCGAATCAGGACGACGTGCGCGATGCGCTCGCCGCCGGTTTCCCGGCCGCACGCGTGTTGCCGGAATCGGCGAAAATGGCGAGCAAGTATCCGGACGAAATTCGCATTGCTTTCGACGGCGACGCGGTGCTGTTTTCCGACGAAGCCGAGCGCGTGTTCCAGAAAGACGGCTTGCGGGCTTTCGTCGGCCATGAGACGCACAACAGGAATCTGCCGCTTGCCGACGGGCCGCTCAAGCCTTTGCTCGAAGCGCTGCATCGGCTGCAAAAGCTCGCGGATCAGGCCGCGCCCATGCATATTCGTACGGCATTGGTGACGGCACGGTCGGCGCCCGCGCACGAGCGCGCCATCCGAACGCTGATGGCCTGGAACATCGAAATCGACGAAGCGATGTTTCTGGGCGGCCTCGACAAGAGCGCATTTCTGCGCGAGTTCGAGCCTGACTTTTTCTTCGACGACCAAATTGGCCACTGCGAGTCGGCCCGTGTCGTGACGGCGACCGGGCATGTGCTGAGTGGCATCGTGAACGCATCATGACACCCGAACAATCACCGCTGGGTAAGGCCTCCACTTACACCGAACAGTACGACGCCTCGCTGCTCTTTCCGATTGCGCGCGGCAACGCGCGCGGCGCGATCGGCATCGGCGCGCAATTGCCGTTTTTCGGCACGGACATCTGGAACGCGTATGAGCTGTCGTGGCTCAATCAGCGCGGCAAACCGCAGATCGCGGTGGCCACCTTCTTCGTGCCGGCGGATTCGCCGAACATCGTCGAATCCAAGTCGTTCAAGCTTTATCTCGGCTCGTTTGCGCAGACCGCGTTCGACTCCATCGAAGCGGTGCGCGACACGATCAAGCGCGACGTGTCGGCGTCCTGCGGCTCGACGGTCTCGGTTTATCTGACCGCGCCGCACGATTTCGCCAAATTGCGGATGGAAGAATTCGAGGGCACGCCGCTCGACCGGCTCGATCTCGACGCGGATGTCTACACGCCCGACGCTTCGCTGCTCAAAGCGGCGCTGGACGAAGCCCCCGTCGAGGAAACGGTGTTCTCCAACCTGTTGAAATCGAACTGCCCGGTGACGGGACAGCCGGATTGGGGCAGCGTGCAGATTCACTACGTCGGGCCGCAGATCGATCATGCAGGCCTGCTGCGCTACATCATTTCGTATCGCAATCACACCGGCTTTCACGAGCAATGCGTCGAACGGATTTTTATCGACGTGCTCAACGCGTGCCGCCCGGTCAAGCTCGCGGTCTATGCGCGCTACACGCGGCGCGGCGGGCTCGACATCAACCCGTTTCGCACCAATTACAACCTGCCGATGCCGGACAACATGCGTCTCGCGCGGCAATAAGCACTCGTTGAAGCCTTTTCGCCGCGGACGTGCTTCGGTCACGCCCCGCGGCGAACCTCCAGGCGCGTCAGGCCGCCGGCTTCTTGTAGGCGACGCAATCCACTTCGACCTTGCAGTCGATCACCATCGACGAAACCACGCATGCGCGCGCCGGCGGATTGTCACCGAAGTATTCGCGAAACACCTTGTTGAACGACGCGAAGTCGCGCGGATCGTCGAGCCACACGCCGCAACGCACCACGTGCTCTGCGCCGTAACCGGCTTCCTTCAGAATGGCGAACACGTTCTGAATCGCCTTGTGCGATTGCTCGACGATGCCGCCGTTGATCACTTCGCCGTTTTCCATCGGCGTCTGTCCTGAAACAAACAGCCAGCCGTCGGCTTCCACTGCACGTGCAAACGGCATGTGCTGGCCGCCCGTTCCTTTACCGCCTTCAACGCCATATCGCTTCATCATTACGCTCCTTAAAGATTGGACGCGCGCAGCCGTCGCGCCGCGCGCCTTCATAAATCGGGATTCGCTAGACCGGTTGCCCCAGCCCCGTCAGAACGCGCCGGTGGCGTCGCCTTTCGACGCCGCGCCGCGCGCCACGAAATGTCCGGCGCGCTCGCCCGTGACTTCGCCGTTGCGGTAGGTCAGCACGCCGTTGACCCAAACCGCGTCGATGCCGTCGGCCGCCTGTTGCGGTTTCTCGAAGGTCGCCGCATCGCGCACTTTCGCCGGGTCGAACAACACGAGGTCGGCGTGATAGCCGATATGCACCTCGCCGCGCTGCGCGAGACCGAAGCGTCGTGCGGACAGGCTCGTCATCTTGCGCACCGCCTCTTCGAGCGGCAGCAAACCGGCGTCCCGCGCATAGTGGCCGAGCACGCGCGGAAAGGCGCCCCACAAACGCGGATGCGGCAGCGGATCGTTCGGCAAGCCGTCGGAGCCGACCATCGTCGCCGGATGCGAGAGAATGCGCCGCACGTCGTCTTCCGACATGTTGTGATACACCGCACCCGCCGGCCGCAGGCGCTGTGCCGCTTCCTGCTGCGTGACGCCCCACTCGGCGGCAATGTCCTTGACGAGCTTGCCGGCCATTTCCGGATGCGGCTCGGACCACGTCACCGTGATGTCGATGTCGCCCGTGACCTGCTTCAGATCGAGCGTCGACGAACTGCGGTTATACGGATAGCAGTCGCAACCGATAGGCTGCATGCGCCGCGCGCCTTCGATCGATTTCAACACTTCCTCGCTGCGCCCCCAGTTCGACGGCCCCGCGCACTTCAAGTGCGAGATCACCACCGGCACGCGCGCGTGACGGCCCACGCGATACGCTTCGTCCATCGCGTCGAGAATCGCATCGAATTCCGTGCGCATGTGCGTGGTGTACAGCGCGCCGGCGGCGGCGAGCGGCTCGGCGAGCGCCATCACCTCTTCGGTCGGCGCGGCAAACGCGGATCCGTACGCCAGTCCCGAACTCAGGCCGAGCGCGCCGTTCGCGAGCGCCTCTTCGAGCTGCGCGCGCATGCCTTCGATTTCCTGCGGCGTGGCCGCGCGGTCGAGGCGGTCCATGTGATTATTGCGCAAGGCCGTGTGGCCGATCAGCGCGCCGACGTTGACCGCAGGACGCGCAGCGTTCACTGCCTTCACGTAGTCCGCGAAAGTCGGGTACTGGAACGCGTCGCGCTCGCCGAGCAGGTTCATCGGATCAGGCGGATCGCCCTTCAGCGCGACCGGCGAAGCGCTGATGCCGCAATTGCCGACGATCACCGTGGTCACGCCTTGTGTGATCTTCGGCAGCATCTGCGGGGAGCGGATGACATGCGTGTCGTCGTGCGTGTGAACGTCGATAAAGCCCGGCGCGAGCGCTCGCCCCTCCGCTTCGATCACGTCTTCGGCCAGCCAGTTCGACAGATTGCCGATCGCGACGATGCGCCCGTCGCGGATCGCGACATCGCGCTCGACAGGCGGCGCGCCCGTGCCGTCATACAGCTGCGCGCCGACAATCAGGGTATCGGCGGCTTCGGGATGCGAGTGCATGGATCAGTCTCCTATCAGTCACCCAAGGGTTGTCGATCGCCGCCGCCGCGGTGCGTGTCGAGTGCGTGCTTCATGCGGCGGAGCAATTCGCGGCTCTCGTCACCCTGACTGACGGCAAGTTCGGTGACGAGCACATCGAGCGCCATCATCATCGCGTAGCGCGACGACGACGGCTTGTAAATGAAGTCGGTCTCGAAGGCGACAATCGGAATCAGCCAGTCCGCGAGCCGTGCGAGGGGCGACGCGGGCGCCGTCAGCGCGATCACCGTCGCGCCGTAGCTGCGCGCGATCTGGCAGTTTTCCACCATCTCCGGCACGCGGCCGGTCGTGGACAGCGCGATCAGCACGGTATCGCGCGACACGGTGCTCGCGACCATGCGCTGCAACAGGCCGTCCTGATACGTGGCCACGGGTCGCCCGAGGCGCACGAGCCGGAACCGCATTTCGTCGGCGAGCGCGGTGGAGCCGCCGCCCATGCCGAACACATAAATCATGCGCGCGGCGCGCAGCGCGGCGGCCGCTTCGGCCAACGGCGCCTGGCGCAGCAGTTGATGGTTGTGCGCCAGCGCCGTCTGCAATTCGTCGAACACGCGGGTCGCGATGGGCTCCGGTGCGTCGCCGGGCGTGCCGGCCTGCAAGAAGCGCTGGCCGACCGCCGCGGCCTGCGCGAGCCGCAGCTTCAATTCGCGGACGTCGCGGCAGCCCACCGCCTTCGCAAAGCGCGTGACGGTCGCGACGCTCACCTGCGCCTGCTCCGCCAGCGCGCCGATGCTGGCGCGCGAGGCGCCCATCAGATCGTCGAGAATCAGCGCGGCCACCTTGCGTTCGGCCGAGCGCAGCTCCGGCGCGCACTCGGCAATGCGCGCGACGATGTCGAAAGTCAGCGGTTCGGCGGTGGAGTTCATGGCTGCCCGGGCCGGCGGAATGCGATGGAAACCGTGGTACTAAATAACATTTCTCTGCCCATCGTACTTTCGGTAACATGGTAAAGTCAACCTCGATGCAATTTAACCGGACGATGGAGCAGGAGACATGAAAGTTACAAACTATCAGGGCGCAACGATTGATCCTTATAGCAAGGGCTTGGGCATGGTTCCGGGCGCGAGCATCCAGCTCACGGACGCGGCGCGTCTGGAGTGGAATCTGTTGGACGAAGACGTGAGCCTGCCCGCCGCCGTGCTCTACGCGGACCGCATCGAGCACAACCTCAAGTGGATGCAGGCCTTCGTCGCCGAATACGGCGTGAAGCTGGCGCCGCACGGCAAGACGACCATGGCGCCGCAACTCTTCCGCCGTCAGTTGGAAACCGGCGCGTGGGGCATCACGCTCGCCACCGCGCATCAGGTTCGCGCGGCTTATCACGGCGGCGTCTCGCGGGTGCTGATGGCCAATCAACTGGTGGGCCGCCGCAACATGATGATGGTCGCCGAATTGCTGAGCGACCCGGATTTCGAGTTCTTCTGTCTCGTCGATTCAGTGGAAGGCGTCGAGCAACTGGGGCGTTTTTTCACGTCGGTGAAAAAGCCGCTGCAGGTGCTGCTCGAACTGGGCGTGCCGGGCGGGCGCACCGGCGTGCGTGACGAAGCACAGCGCAATGCCGTGCTCGACGCAATCGCCCGCTACCCTGGCGTGCTAAAACTTGCGGGCGTCGAATTGTATGAAGGCGTGCTGAAGGAAGAGCACGAAGTCCGCGAATTTCTGCAAGGCGCGGTCGCGGTTACGCGCACGCTCGTCGACGCGGGGCGTTTCGAGCGCACGCCCGCCATTCTGTCGGGCGCGGGCTCGGCATGGTACGACGTGGTCGCGGAGGAATTCGTGAAGGCGTCGCAGTCCGGCAAGGTCGAAGTCGTGCTGCGCCCCGGCTGCTATCTGACGCATGACGTCGGCATTTACCGTAAGGCGCAGACCGACATCTTCGCGCGCAATCCCGTCGCGAAGAAAATGGGCGAAGGCCTCTTGCCTGCGCTGCAACTGTGGGCCTACGTGCAGTCCATTCCGGAGCCGGACCGCGCGATCATCGGCCTCGGCAAGCGCGATTCCGCATTCGACGCGGGTCTGCCGGAGCCGGCGCGCCATTACCGGCCGGGCAATCAGGCGCCGCGCGACATCGCCGCGAGCGAAGGCTGGGAAGTCTTCGGCTTGATGGATCAGCACGCGTACATGCGGATTCCCACCGGCGCGGATCTGAAGGTGGGCGACATGATCGCATTCGACATCTCGCACCCGTGCCTCACGTTCGACAAATGGCGCCAGGTGCTGGTGGTCGATCCGGCTTACCGCGTCACGGAAGTGATCGAGACGTTCTTCTGATTGTTCCAACGGTTTTGACCGCGCGCGGGCCGCATGCCGCGCGCGGGCTGCCGCGGTTGGCGCGCCTCGTTGTAGCCGGCCCGGCGCGCGTCTGGCCGACCGCTTGGCGGGGCGTTTGGCCGACCGTTTAGCCGACCGTTTAGCCGACCCTTTAGCCGACCCTTTAGCCGGCCGTTTAGCCGGCCGTTTAGCCAACCCTTCAGCCGACCGTGTTGCCGAGCGCTTAAGCCGACCGTTTGGCCGACTGCTCGGCCACCGCTTAGCCCAGCTTTTCTCCGGCCGTTTCTTCGACGTTAGCCGCCGACACCACTTCGCCGATTCTCGCTTCGAGCATTTTCAACGCACCGGACAAGGCGCAGAGCGCGTCGTCCGGCAGCGCGGCCATCGTGTCGTGCAAGAACGCGTTGCGGCGCGGCAGGCTCGCTTCGGTGGCGGACAGACCCGCTTCGGTCAGGCGCACATTGGTCACGCGGTTATCGCGCGAGTCCATGCTGCGGGCGACCCAGCCGAGCCCTTCGAGCGCTTTTAACTGGCGAGTCAGCGCGCCGGGATCGACCCGCAACTGTTCGACAAGCCGCTTCTGCGACGACTCGCCCGCCTGCTCATGCAGCGCGAGCATGATGCGCCAGCGCGGCAACGGGTGGCCGACTTGCGCCTCGAAGGCCGACATGAACGCACGATAGGTGCGGCCGAACTGCTGCATGACGGCGACGCGGTCCTGTTCTTCCATAAGGGTTATGTATCGCTGAAATCGAAAATCAATCCGCGTGGATCACCGGCTCGAGCTTGCGCTGGAGCTTGATCGGCGGAACACGGCGGCTTTGCCATACCGACACGACCGCGACGATGGCCGCCATCGCGAGACCGAAATGAATCGCGGCGACGAGCGTCTCGCGCGCCGTCTCGAGAAGCATTGCGCCATTATGGCCCGCGTGCGCCAGCTGGCCGAGCAGGCTGGCTTGCGCTTCGTGGTTGATCAGAATCTGCGGATCGCCGAGGTCGCCGAACCATTGCGAGGCGTGATCGCTTTCGAGCGCGCTGCGCACGCCGCTCGCGTACATATGGCCGACGAGCGTTCCGGTGAGCGCAGTGCCGATCATGCCACCGATCATCCGCAGAGACTGCAGCAGCGCCGTTGCAATACCGAGATGCTCCCGGCCGGCTGTCTGTTGCGCGAAGATCGTGAGGTTCGGCATGACAAAACCGAGGCCGAGGCCGCCGAGCACCATGAACGACATGAGCAGCCAATGCGGCATGGAGCGCGCGGCCACCACCACGCCGAGGCACGACAGCGCAACCAGCGCAAAGCCGACGTACAGCATCAGATTCGGATTGCGCACGCGCGAGACCACGCGGCCGTTGGCGATACTGCCGATCGTGATGAACACGACGAGCGGCGTGATCACCACACCGGCTTCTTTCGGCGACATGCCGAAGCCGCCCTGGAACAGCAGCGGCGCGTAGAAGAGCAGCGAGAACATCGTGAAGCCGCCGAGCACCGCGAGCGTGAAAAGCGCGGCGAGGCTCTGGTTGCGGAACATGTCGACGGGAAGAATCGCCGTGGGGCAACGCTTTTCCCACTGCCACAGCGCATACGCCGAAGCGACGCTCAGCACGAGCAGCGCGCATGCGCCCCATGTGAGCCCATGTTTCGGCAGCAATTCGACGAACAGTTGCAGCGAGCCGAGCGCCACGGCGATCAGCGCGGCGCCGGGCCAGTCGAGCCGCATCTTGCCCTTATGTTCGACGTGCCGCAGATGCGGCAGGAAGCGCCAGACGAAAAACAGCGACAGGATGCCGACCGGCAGATTCACATAAAAGACCGAGCGCCAGCCGTAGTACTGAGTCAGGAAGCCGCCGAGCGACGGTCCGACGGCATTCGCAATGCCGAACGCCGAGCTCATCAGCACCTGCCAGCGCAAACGCACGACCGAATCCGGAAAGAGGTCCGGAATGCAGGCAAACGCGGTGCCGACCAGCATGCCGCCGCCGATGCCTTGCAGGCCGCGCGCGAGCACGAGGAACAGCATGTTGTTGGCGACGCCGCAAAGCACCGACGCGCCCGTGAACACCACGATGGACGCAATCACGAACGGCTTGCGCCCGTAGTAATCGCCGAGCCGCCCGAAGATCGGCACGGTAATCACCGAAGTCAGCAGATACGACGTGGCCACCCATGCATAGAGCTCGAAACCCTTGAGTTCGGCGACGATGGTGGGAAGCGCGGTGCCGACCACCGTCTGGTCGAGCGCGACCAGCATGGTGACGAAGGAAATGCCGAGCATCGCCAGCAGCGATTCCCGGAACGGCAAGACTTGCCCACTCGAATGATGGGCGGCGGTATGAACAGCCATTTTTGATATAGCAACAGTTGACGCGTCAAACGATTTGGGAATCATACCACGCATGCGGGCTCTAAGCAGGACGTCGAAAGGCGCTACGCCGCGCCTCGCTCGACTGAAGAATGCATTTCACATGACGCCTGGGAGGCACATGGAGCCGAGTTCGCTCACAGCACAATCGTTGTCTGAAGAAGACCTGGCCGCGCTGTGCCGCGCGAAACATGAACTGGAAAGCCCCGCACTGACGATGAAACTGGCGAGCATCGTCGGTGCGCCGTTGGAGAAGCTGATTGCGCGCATGCCCGCGTTCGCCAACGAAAAGGTCGCGGACGCGACGGAACTGGCGCTGCGCAAGTGCCTGTCCATCGCGCTGCGCACGCTCGGCCGGCGCGACGGCGCTTCGTCGCTCGTCACGCCCGAGAAGCCGAGCAACCTGCTGCATAAATTCGCGGTGGCCACGACCGGCGCGGCCGGCGGCGCGTTCGGCCTCTTCGCGCTGCCCGTCGAGTTGCCGGTCACGACGACGCTGATGTTCCGCTCGATTTGCGACGTGGCGCGCAGCGAAGGCGAGGACCTGAAGTCGATCGACACGCAGCTCCAGTGCCTGACGGTGCTGGGCATGGGCGGCACCTCGAGCGCGGACGACGACGCTGACTACGGCTACTTCATCATGCGCGGCGCGCTTGCGCAGGCGGTATCGAAAGCGTCGTCCGAAGTCGCGACGAAGGGTTTCACCACGCACGGCTCCGCCGCCCTGCTGCGCCTCGTCAACACGATCGCCGCGCGCTTCTCCGTGCAGGTCAGCGAGCAGATCGCCGCGAAGTCCATTCCGGCGATCGGCGCGGTGCTCGGCGCAATGGTCAACACGGTGTTCATCGACCACTTCCAGCAGGTCGCGCACGGCCATTTCACCGTGCGGCGGCTTGAACGGCAGTACGGCGAAGAGACCGTGAAGGCCGCGTATCAGACGATCGACGTCGCGCTCGACGCCTGAGCGGCATGGGCGGCGCGACTCGTCGTGCGCCGGATGAAGGCGGCGCCGCGGTCGAGCGCGCGATTCGCCTCGGGGATGAACGGCGTGAACAGCGGCCACACGTGCGGCATCTTGTTCCAGACCTCGAGTTCGCAATCGACACCCGCCGCGCGCGCGTTGGCCGCGACGCGCCGCGAGTCGTCGAGCAGGACTTCGGTGCTGCCCGCCATCATGAAAAGCGGCGGCAAGCCGCGCAAATCCGCGTAAACCGGCGACGCATATGGATGCGTGGCCGGCATGTCGCCGAGATAGACCCTGGCGGCTCGTGCGATTGCCGGACCGCTGAACATCGGATCGGCGCCATCGTTCTCGACAATGCTCGCGCCCGTTGCCGCGAGATCCGTCCACGGCGAGAACAGCAGCGCGCCCGCGGGCAGCGGGTCGCCCGCGTCGCGCAGCGCGACGAGCGCCGCGAGCGCAAGGCCGCCGCCCGCGGAATCGCCTGCAATGACAATGGACCGCGGCGGCGTGCCGTCGGCGATCAACTGGCGGTAGGCGGCGGTTGCATCGTCGAGCGCGGCAGGAAAACGGTGCTCGGGCGCGAGGCGGTAGTCGAGCGAAAAGACCGGCGCGTTTGCACGCGTGGCGAGGCCGAACACGATCGACCGATGGGTCCGCGGCGAGCAGAAGTAATAGCCGCCGCCGTGGCAGTACAACACCGTGGCTTGCGGGCCGGCTGCGGGCTCGGCGCCCACGCGCTCGATCCATTCTCCGCGCGGCTTGCCGTCGGCGCCATTCAGCTGCCGCAGACGCCAGCCGCGCGGCACATCCGGCGACCAGACGCGCTTTGCCGTCAATGCGCGCGCCTTGTTCACGTCGATCTGCGGATGCAGCGTTCGAGGGCGAAACTGCCTGCGCAAAAACCAGCACGCCAGTGCGCTTTGCCAACTCATCGGGACATGCTCCTTCGGAAATGTCCCCTCATGGTACGTGCGTTGGCCGCTGCGCCGATGGACGGCGGCTTCTAATCTCGAAAAAGCCGCGGCCGCGGCGCGCGCCAAACACGCGGCGCGGCGCGACTCTTGCGATTTTTCCGGACGTGTCAGTTTGCCGGCAAGACCTGCCCGCGAATTTCGCCGGTCGGATTTTGCGCGGTATGAATGTTGAAGTACCACTGACCCGCCATCAGGTCGGTGACCTGCTGTTCGCTGAGCGCGGCCGAGCCTTTAATCGGACTCGCGAGCGCGTTCTTGTCGATGGGCACCTGCACTTTCGCGTTTTGCCCCACGGGCGCCGGGCCGTGGAAATGCGCGGCTGTTACCGGGCCGCTCAGCCCTTCGTAGCTGACCGTCCATTGCAGCGATTTCGTCGACGTGTCAAAAGTTGCATTCAGTGCGCCGTGCCCGTGACTCACACGAGGCGGCACTTCGCTGGAGGGTTCGAGGTCTGCCTTCAAGGCGACGGTGTCCGCCAACGCCACACCCGCCATTGCCGCCCACACAGCCACCGCCAGATTCAGTTTTTTTAGCGTAATCATGGTCTTCTCCGACTCGTTGCGCCCCAGCGCCGACCCGTCGACCTGTGGGCCGGCGGCGAAGCCATCACATACTAGTGCAAAACGTCGGAGCACGTCGGCCGAGGAAAGCGCGTCGACGTCTGCGTGGCGGCGCGCCGCTTGGCGCGCCTGTTGCGAACTTTTGAAACGGTTATTTGCAGATTCTGTAATGAATTATCCGCGCGATCCCGGGTATGCTTTGGGCTCGCGAGAAGTGACTCCTTCATCGAGGGATGTCTCCAAATCTTTAACGCGGCTTCGGCCGCGTTTTTTTTCGCCTCGGCTTTTTGCCCTGCTTCATTGCAATGCGGTTGACGGAGGTTGTCTCGCGCATGCGAGTCTCCGCAGAGAGCGAAACGATCAGGCGAGCAGCGCGGCTTGCTGCTCGATGCCGTCGAGCATCGCGTTGCATCTGTCGATGAGCGCCAGTCCGTCGCGGCGCGTGCGCTCCGGGGAACGGAGGATCAGGCGGCGATAGTCGTCCAGCGCGCCGATCAGCGGCGGATACTGCAGCACGCTCGCTGCTCCCGCCACGCGATGAAGCCACTCGCGCACGCGGACCCCGTCCATGTTCTCGAGCAACGGCGCGAGCGACTGAATGTCTTCGCGCACGGAAGAGACGAACGAATCGAGCAACGCCTTCACCGTGGATTCGCTGCCCCACAGTTGCGTCATCTGACCGAGGTCGACGGGGACGAACGGATCAGCGGCCTTTGCCGAAGACCCGGCAATGTCAGCTGCGTCGGCGGTCTCGGCCGGCGCGGCCTGCCACGCGCTGTCCGTGCCGAACCAGCGGCTCAGATACTCGCGCAGCGTGGCTAGGCGCGTCGGCTTGATGAGACTCTCGTCCATGCCCGCTTCGCGACACAGGCGCAAGTCTTCGGGCGCGGTGTTCGCGGTCACGCCGAGAATGGGCAGACGCTGCGCGCCGCCCTGCTCGCGCTCGCGCTCGCGGATGCGACGCGTCAACTCATAGCCGGACACGTTCGGCATATGGCAGTCGGTGATCAGGCATCCATAACTGGTGTGCTCGAGCGCGGCCAGCGCTTCGGCGCCGTCGTTGGCGACGTCGCACGCGAAACCGAGCAGCGCGAGCTGATGCCGAATCAGCTCCTGATTCACCGGATGATCTTCAGCGACAAGGATCAGCCGGCCGCTCGCGATGGCCCGCTCGCGGTCCGGCGGCGCGGTGATCCGCTCAGGTGTGCGCGACATTCCGACCGACGGCGCCGGCACGGACTGAAGCCCCGTCATGGCCGCCGCGCACGCGGCCCCGAGCCCGCGCCACGATATCGGATTGATGCTGAGGCGCACATTGTCTTCGAGAACGCGGTAACCCGTGGGCTTCGCTTTTTCCGTGAGCGATATGACCCGCACGTTGTGTCTGACGTTGGCGGGCAACCTCACGTCCTCGCTCACGAACAGCAGATCGATGCCGCCGAGCGCGGCGCTGCAACGCAGTTCGACAGTATCGGCAGGCATGTGGCGCAGTTCGAGCCCCAGCGCTTGCCCGAAATGGACGAGCGCCTGGCCGACTCGCGCGTCGTTGATCGCGACGAGACCGCGCCTGCCGCGCAAGCCGTTCACCGAATAGCCTCGCGTCTCGACCGGCATGCCGAGACGCACCGTCATGCGCGTGCCGCGGCCCGGTTCGCTTTCCAGCGCGAGCGAGCCGTTCATCAATTCGATCAGCTTGCGGCAAATGGTCAAACCGAGGCCGGTACCGCCGAAGCGGCGCGTGGTGGAAGATTCGGCCTGCACGAACGGCTCGAAGAGTTTCGCCTGAACATCGGCTGCGATGCCGATGCCGGTGTCTTCCACAATCACCTCGATGGTCTGAAGCTCGCCCGTTTGCGCTACGACCGCCACGCTCACGTCCACCTGGCCCGCGGGCGTGAACTTGATCGCGTTGCCGAGCAGGTTGAAGAGCACCTGCCGCAACCTCACACTGTCGCCGCGCAGCGTGGCGGCGACGTCGGAGGCAATGTCCACGCGGACTTTCAGACCCTTCTCGTGCGCGCGCCCGGCGAGCAGGCCCACCGCGTTGTCAACCAGTTCGCGCAGGTCGATGGGCTCCGCCTCGATGGTCAGGCGCCCCGCCTCGATTTTCGAGTAGTCGAGCAGATCGTCGAGAATTTGCAGCAGCGCGCCCGCCGACTCGTGAATCATGCCGAGCATTTCGCCCTGGTCCGCATTGAGCGGCGTGCGCTCCAGCACTTCGACGAGGCCGAGCACGCCGTTCATCGGCGTGCGGATTTCGTGGCTCATCATGGCAAAGAAGTCGTCTTTGGCGCGTGAAGCGGCCTCGGCGACGTCGCGCGCGCGAGCGAGTTCCTCGGCACGCGCGTGTTCGACGCTCGCGTCCACCCAATAGCCGCTCCACACGACGCTTCCGTCCGCCTCGCGGCGCGGCACCACTTCCGCGCGGGTCCATTTGAACTCCTGCTCGGGACCGAGACGAAATTCGACGAGCACGGGCGTCTCGAGCCGCGCCGAACGCTCGAGCTCGGCCATCACAAAGGCACGGTCTTCTTCGCAGATGCGTTCGAAATCGGCGTGCTCGCGGCAAGCGTCTCTCGTCCGCCCCTGGCGAAGCAGAAGTCCTGGCGCACCGCCGATGTAGGGGAACGAATAGGCGCCGTCCGCCGTGCGTCGCAGTTGGAACACCACCGCGGGCAACGAGCGCGTGACGTCGAATAGCCGCCGCTCGGTATCGCGCGCACGCATTTCCGCGCGCCGGATATCGGTGATGTCGACCATGGTGCCGAGCGAACACACCGGCTGGCCGTCGTTGCCGCGGCAGATGCTCGTCCAGAACAGGCCATGCCGCACATCGCCGGGACTGCGCTCGAACTGAAGCTCCACCTGAGCCATGTCGCCGCCTTCGAGCAAGTCGAGCCGCATCTGGTCGAGTACGCGGCTGTTGGCCTCGCCCCACGTCTGCACCTCCATGGTGGTGCGCCCGAGAACTGCCTCGCGGCCGAGCCCGCACGCTTCTTCATAGGCACCGTTGACGGCGATATAGCGGCCTTGCAGGTCTTTGGCGACGAGCGGATAGGGCACCATCTGCATCATGGTTTCCTGGAAGTTCAGTTGCAGCGCGAGCTCGCGCTCCGTCTTCTTGCGGCGGCGCACTTCGCGCTGCAGAAGCAGATACGCGCGCAACGTAACGAGCAACGCCACGCCGATGCCGATAAGCACAGGCAGCAGACGCACCGCGGAAACGCTCCATGTGCCCACACCGGCCGCATTGCCCGTCACCCATTTTTGCCGGATACGCTGTTTCTCGGCGGGCGGCATGGCCAGCAGCGCGCGGTCGATCAGCCCGGCGAGCGGGCTCAGATCCGGGCGCACGGCAAAGTCGAGCGCATCCGATTCGCCGACGGTGCCGAGAATCTTCAGCACGCCGGCGTATTGGCGCTTGAGCACGATGTCCACCGCGGCCACGTTTTCCACCACCACGTCCGCCTCGCCGGACGCCACCATGCGCAGCGCCTCGTCGAGGCTGGGCGCGATGACCACGTGGTTCTTCGGAATGCGCTGAAAGGCAAGCGGGTCGACCCCGGCGACATGCGACGACACCACGATGCGCCGCGCGGCGAAATCGCTGAGGGCACGCGCAGCGGGCTCGTCGTCGCGCCCGACCATGACGAGTGGATAGCTCTCGTACGCACGCGTATGCCGCGCCTTCGCGAGGCGTGGATCGTTGCTCGATCCCGTGGTGAGAACCGCAAGTTCGCCGCGCTGGAAGGCTTCGATCGTGCTCGGCCAGTCGGGCTGCCGCGCGCGGTTGAACACGACGCCAAGCGTGCGGCTCAGGTAGGCGAGGTAGTCGGAGGTCACGCCGGCGGGGCTCCCGGACGTGTCGATATAGCTGAAAGGCGGCCAACTGCTGTCGAAGCCGACCTGCAACGGCGGCAGCGATCGCAGCCAGGCCCGTTCCTGCTGCGTGAGTTCCAGACGCGAAGTGGCAAGCTCAGGCTTCACGCCGAAATTGCCGGAAAGCCAGTGCACGCGAATCGCCGTTTCGTCGGCCTGATTCATGGAGGCCAGCGCGCGGTCGAGGTTGTCGCGCAATGTGGCCCGGCTGCGCGGCACACCGAAACGCAGTTCCGCGCTTTTGGTGGTTTCCTCGAATGCCACGCGCAGATTGCGGAATTCCTCCGTCGCGAGCGCATATTGGACGGCCGGCGTAAAGCCGAGATAGACGTCGGCGTCGCCATGGGCGACGGCAGCGAGCGCGGCGTGCGTCGACGTGAACGCGCTGATCTGCGCATGCGGAAAGCGCTCGCGCAAGGAGCGCTCGAGCGCAAAGCCCTTCTCGATTGCAATGGACGCCGCTGCAATGCGCGCCGGACCCTCGTACATGTCGCTGTCGCGACGGACCACCGCCGACGTCGACGCGCGAAAATACGGCGCCGTGAAACTGATGCAACGCTCGCGCTCCGGGGTGCGGGCGAGGCTCATCACGAGATCCACTTCGCCCGCGCATGCGGCGGCGATCAGTTGCGGCATGTCAGGATAGGCCTTGGGCTCGATCGCGACGCCCGGCCCGACGAGCGCGCGCAGGTAATCGACGCTCATTCCGCTCAGCCGGCCGTCCTGCAGCGAGTCGAACGGCAGCCAGTTGTCTGCGAGGACGCCGACGGTGATGTGCTGCGGAAAGGCGCCGGCCGTCTGCCGTGCCGCGGGTTCGCCGAACGGCTGTGCGATGGCCGCCAACTGCGCCGCAGCGAGCAGACAGAGCCCGGCGAGCCACATCCACGCACGCCGCAGCACGCGCGCTCTCGTAGCCGTCTGCAAGCGCATGGCGATGAAATTCAGCGACACGGCACGGCTCAGGCGGCTTCGCTGTGCCCGTCGGCCAGCGCAGCGGAGGGCTGGTCCGATCGTCCGCCAAGGAACGAAAACAGAAAGCCGGCCAGCACGCCCCCGGACATGGGCGCCGCCCAGAACAGCCACAGCTGGTCGAGCGCCCAATCGCCGACGAACAGTGCCTGCCCCGTGGAGCGCGCCGGATTGACCGAGCCGTTGGTCACCGGAATCGACACCAGATAGATCAGCGCGAGACATCCGCCGACCACCATCGGGCCGCCAGGCTCCGCCTTGTATCGCTTGGCCACGACGAGACTCACCATGACGAACGCGAACGACAGCACGAATTCGACGACGAGCGCCGAGTGCAGCTTGTAGTCGGCAGGCGAGTGATCGCCGAAGCCATTGGCCGCGAATTCGCTCGCGCCCATGTCAAAGCCGGGGCGACCGTTCGCCACATAGACGAGGAGCGCCGCGGCTGCCACCGCGCCGAGAATCTGCGCGGCAATGTAGGGCAGCAGGTCTTTGACTGGAAACCGTTGCGCGGCGGTGAAGCCGACCGTGACGGCCGGATTGAAATGGGCGCCGGAGGTTTCGCGAAACCAGTAGCTCGCCGTGGCGAGCGCAACACCGAATGCCAGCGAGACCTCGAGTACGCCGTATCCCTGCTGAACGGCGCCCGTGTTCAATACGATACTGCCGCAGCCGATGAACACAAGCCATGCGGTACCCACACCCTCGACCAACAACCGCTTACCTAGCACGGCCATGCCGCCCTCCTGTCGCTATGCAAAGCAGACGGCGCCGCGTGATTTGCGCCAGGCGCCCGCCTCAAGTTCCCGGCTTTGCCCGGCGCGGCCTCAAGAAATCACTGCTTCGATGAGGCCAACGTCCGCAAATGCCGAAGCTAATTCGCAACTATGGAGGGGCAAGGCGTCTCGACCAATCAGAAGACTCCTAATTTCGGGACTGCGAGCTGGGGATAGGCGCGAGTGGTCGCACGATTCTGCTAGATCAAACCGATCTGCCGCGCGTAGTCGACAAGATCGGACTCGGTTTCGAGGCCGAGCTTGCGCATGGCGGTACGCTTCTGAGTGCTGATGGTTTTGCCGCTGCGCTGAACGCGCGCGGCAATTTCGTGCACCGCGAAGCCTTGCGCATAAAGCTGAAATATTTCCCATTCGCGCGCGCTCAGGACACCGGCACGCGGTTGCGGCGGCGCCTCTGTCGTCTTCATCACGATGCGTACCTGTTCCGACAGATAGACGTCTCCGGCCATGGCTGCCTGAATCGCGTCGATCAAGGCAGCGGCCGTGTCGCGCTTGTCGACGATAGCGCTGACGCCCAGATGCAGAAGCCCCGACAGCATGTGCGCCTGAGAGGTCATGGTGAGCACGACAACCGGCGGATGGACGCGGCCCCGCAACACGCGACGCAGGAACGAAACTGCATTGCTGCCGCCGTCCAGTCCGGGCATGCCGATGTCGGATATGACGACGTCACACTCGCAGTTGTCGAGCAGGCTGGCGAGGCCATGCGTATCGCAGGCCTCGCCAACGATCTCGACGCCAGGCGCGGCCTGCAACAACCTCGTCACGCCGACGCGAATCCAGTCGTGGTCGTCCGCCACGATAACGCGCATTTTCTCTGTCATTGTTTTCTTATGTGATCGACTGGCTTGCCGAGTACAAAAAGTACTTCCCCCGAACAACGCCAATGCATTGGTTTGCTGGCCGCGCCGGCTGCGCGCAACCTCTGTCTGCACGTGCGCCGCAGGTCAGCGACCTTCGGCGCGCGCCTCGGACACCACGCCGTGCTCGACAGCGAAACGGAACAGTTCGGCGTCGCTGTGCAGCGCCAGCTTGCGCATGGCCGTGCATTTCTGCGCGCTGATGGTCTTGACGCTGCGCCCCAGCCGGCCGGCAATTTCCGTGACGCCGAGCCCCGACGCGTACTGTGTGAACACCTCGAGCTCGCGCCGCGACAACACGGAACGCACGAAGTCAAGACGCTGCATGGCCGTTGCCTCGGCAATGAGCGCGCGCACGGCCGGCCCCAGATACGACTCGCCCGCGAGCGCCGTGACGATCGCCACGTGGATCAGATCGATGCGGTCGCGCTTGCTGATCAGCGCATGCACGCCCAGCGCGAGGACGCTTTGCAGCGCCGCGGCCTCCGTTTCCATGGTGAGCACGACGAGCGCGACATGGGGATAACGCCGCCTGAACTGGCGAACCGCCTCGATGCCACTGCCGTCCGCGCCGCCTGGCATGTAGAGATCCATGAGCACGAGGTCGCAGCCCGTGCGTTCGACCTCGGCAAAAAGCTCCGTCGCGTCGAGCGCGCGGCCGACCACCTCCATGTTGGGGTAGCCGCTCATCAGATTCTCGATCGCCAACAGGACGAGCGGATGATCGTCCGCGATGATCGCCCGAACCGGCGCGCCTATTTCAGCCGTCTCGCCCATCGTCTACCTCTTCTCCATATCCTGACTCCCGTCGTCGTCTCATGCGCAACTGGCCGTGTTCGATCATCCGGCATTCCGCCGGCTTTAAACATAAGATCGATCCGAAACAGCTTTGAAACAACCTCAATAACCACGTCGATTAAATTGCTTAGCTATGCGATTCAATTTTAAGAATTGCAATGTATCCGACGCACGAGAATAACCAGGATCGTTAGTAAAGCCAAGTTTTGTTATGGCCGCATGCCTTTGCCGAATAACAGTGCGGCGATGGCATCCGGGAGCAGCGGCAATTTCCGCGATGAGGCGACCTCCGACGAATATTCTGACAATCACCGCCCGCATTACTGACAGAGGCAATGCAAGCGCCACCAGCAGCGGACCTCGCGCGCGGTCCCGGGAGAAGTCTCGCGAGCGGGTCACCAACGCAAGGAGGACCGGCTTACTGTAGGAATGGGTGCAACGAAGCGCTACGGATCGACGCCGATAAAATCACGCCACGCGCACAGTGAAAATCGCAGCGGGCGTGATTCTCCGGTGAATCGATCCGTCAATCGTGCCGTGCCGACGACAAAAGACCTGAATACTCAAAATGAATAATTCGAGAAGAACGGTCGCGGAATTCGCCTGCCATTAACGCCGTCTTGCGCGACCTTCGATCAAAGTCGCTGAGCTCGGCAATTCATAGTGCCGGCGATCATCGAGCGGCATTGCAGTTTTGCGCGCCGCTGGCGGCGCCGATGCGTTGCACACGCGGGAAAACCGGCAATGCAATCAGCGCGCTGATGCTGGCCACCGTCCACACCATCGGCCATGATCCGAGCGAGAGCAGGGGCGGAATCGCGAGCGGCGTAAAAAACAGCATGAGGAACACGCACGTGTTGCCGATTGCCAGCGCCGTGCCGGCGCGCTGAGTGCCGGCGAGCGTCGCGAGTTCGGTGAAGGCGACGCCGTGCCATGCGGACGCGCTGACGCCGCCGAGCACGATCATCGACGCGAGGATCAGCCCGACCATCGGCATCGCGGCGTGCTGCATGCCGGCGACGCCCGTGGCAAGCGCGAGCGCGGCGAACAGCACAGCCGTCAGCAGACTGCAGCCGCGCATGTAGGCGCGCCGGTTGCCGCGCCGGTCCGTCCATCGGCCGCTCCACACACGCGCGATGGCGGCGCCGACCTGTACGGCGGCCATGGCCACGCTGATCGTCAGCACGCCGGCGTGGCCAAAGTCATGCAGGAATACGGTTCCGAAGGTCACGACAGCAAGTTGCGGCACGCAAAGCGCGCCGGCCCCGAGCGCCACGCGCCAGATGCCGATTTCGCCCAGCGGCGAGCGGGCAACCGGCTGTGCGCCGTGTGCGACCGGAACCGCATCGGCATGCGCCGCGCGTGCATCGCCGGCTTCGGCATGTGCCGGTTCATGCAGCCATTGCCATGCAAACGCCGCCGTTATCGCGCACGCCAGCGCGAGCACCGCGTAGACGCTCACGAAACCAAACCGCGCGGCGAGCAGCGGCAGCAGTAACGCGCCGACCCCGCCGCCCGCGGGCACCGCCGTTTGACGAATGCTCATTGCCAGTCCGCGCTCGCCTTCGCGGAACCATGCCATCACCGCGCGGCCGCTCGACCCGTTGACACTGCCGCCGAGCAGGCCGACGAGCAGCAGGCCGAGCGCGAGCGTCGCGATATGCGGCGCCTGTGCGCCGGACGGCGCGGCAAACAACGTGAGGCCGGCGAGCGCCGCGGCAGTCGAAAGAAGCCCCAGCAACAGCACGCGACGATCGCCCCAGCGGTCGGTCAACAGCCCCCAGGGCAGTTCGCTCACCGCAATGCCCAACCCGAGCATGCCGAGCACGAGACCGAGGCCGTCGTTGCCGAGGTGATAACCCGAGCGCAAATAGACCGCCGTCGTGGGAATGCCTGAGAAGGCCGCCGAAAAGCTCGCGTTCGCTGCGAAGCCGACGCCCAACACCTTCCATCTGTGGCTCGCCGTGCGGTGGCCGGTGATGAGTCCGCTTGCCGTCAATCCGTTTGCCATGATTCCTCCGCGATGATTTCGGAGGTATGCTACGGCGACGGTTTCCATCGGAAAAGCCGGAAATTTAGATGTCATCTATCGGGTTTAGCGAAACATGAGCCAGCGCGGATTCGACCTCACCCAGTTGCGGACCTTCGTTGCCGTCGCCGAATCGGGCAGCGTTTCGGCCGGCGCGGAGCGCGTGTTCCTGTCGCAATCGTCAGTCAGCGAGCAGTTGAAGAAGCTCGAGGAGCGCGCCGGCCAGCCGCTTTTCGTGCGCAGCAAACAAGGCGTGAGCGCGACGCCCGCGGGCAGCCGCCTGCTCGAGCACGCGCGGCGCATCCTCGCGATGAGCGAAGCGGCGTTCGAGGACCTGCAAGGCCGCTCGCTCGACGGCGAGCTGCGCATTGCCATCACCGACTATTACCGGCCGCATGACATCGCCCGCATCCTGAAGACGTTCTCCGAGCAACATCCGCGGCTGAAGCTGCATGTGACCGTGCTGCCGAGCGCCGTGATCGACAGCCATGCCGGCGACGACGCGTCGTTCGACATCGGCCTCTCCTTGCGGCTCGTCACGGGCAGCGCGCGCGGGCCGGGCCGGCGCGGCAGTGCACAGAGCACCGTCGTGCGGCGCGAGAAGCTGCTGTGGGTCAGTGCCGCCGATGCCCGACCCAGCGCGCCGTATCAACTGGTGCTGTTGCCGTCGAGCTGCCAGTTGCAGCGCTTCGTCGTCAAGCTGCTCGACGAAAACAAGGTGCCCTATGTGGTCTCCCACTCGGCCTCCGGCGTGGCCGGATTGCAACTCGCGCTGAAGGCGGGGCTCGGCATCTCGTGCCTGAACGAATCGTCGATCGGAGCGGGCGTGATGGCCTGCCCGCCCGGCATCGGCTTGCCTGCGTTGCCGGCCGTCGAGTTTCATCTGTTGCCGGGGCGGATCGGCGAAAGCGAACGCGTCAGCAATGCGCGCACGGCGTTAATGCGGCTCTTCAGTTGAGTACGCGTAATCCCGCTATGGCTTGACCACGGCCGTTTATATGCAAGCCGAATCGAGGTGTTGAAAGCGCTTTGATCGACACCTATGATGGTCAAAGACAAATCAATAAGTCCCTTCGACCGGTTATGGGCATTGGCCAACCAGGCGTCAAGCAGGCAGTGAATCAGTCGCCGTATTTCCGCGCCTCACGCGTCTGATTGATTTCGATCAAGCCATTGCATCGCCATGGCGAATCAGCTTTCGCCATCCAGAATAAGCTTCCGTTTGCTGTCTTAGGCTGTCTGAATCTGTCTGAAGTTGTCCGAGTAGCGAAGTGGCAGACCCGCTGTGCGTGGCATATCGAGGCTGGATCGAAACCCAGCCGCGAATGCAGGTGAAGCAGAATCGATAAAAGAACGTTCCCAGCGAGGCCCGACGTGCATCGTAGAGCATTGGGATTTGCCGTTTTATTCGTGCTCCACGTAGTGTGGAGCGGCACCGCGCTCGCGGCCGGCGCTGCGGCCGGCGCAATGCCTTCGGCCATGGACGAACGCGTGCGTGCCTGCACCTCGTGCCATGGCGTGCAAGGTCAAGGCCTCAACAACGATTATTTCCCGCGCATCGCCGGCAAACCCGCCGAGTATCTGTTCAATCAGCTAACCGCATTTCGTGACGGCGGCCGCACCTATCCGCCCATGGGTTATCTGGTTGCTTTTCTGCCCGACGACTATCTGCGCAAAATCAGTCAGTATTTCGCCGATCTTCAGCCGCCCTATCCGAACGCCGATCAATCCGACGTCACGCCCGCGGTGCTCGCCGCCGGTCAGCGGCTCGTCACGCAAGGCGATCCGGCGCGCAAGATTCCCGCGTGCATCGCGTGTCATGGTGCGCGCATGACCGGTCAGCAGCCGGGCATTCCTGGCCTCCTCGGTCTGCATGCGAGCTATATCGCCGGGCAAATGGGCACCTGGCGCTCCGGCACGCGCCATGCGCTCGCGCCCGACTGCATGCGCTCCATTGCCGTCAAGCTCACCGACAAGGACATCACCGCCGTCTCCACGTGGCTTGCGCGCCAACCGCGCCCAGCCGATCCGCGGCCCGAGCCGGCATCGGCGCAACGGTTGCCTCTCGCCTGCGGGAGCCAACCGCAATGAAATCGCTACTTCGTTGTTCTCGCCTGATGACGCGCCGCCGCTTCTCGCTGATCGTCGTTGCAGCGCTCGTGGCCGGTAGCGCGACGCTCGCCCGCGTGTCCGCGCCGTTGCCAACCTTCGTCGCGCAGGCGCGCGCCGCGGAAAGCGCGGCGGCCAAAGCCGCCAGTTGGGCGGACACTCGCCCGGACATCGTCAAACGCGGCGAATACCTCGCGCGCGCAGGCGACTGCGTGGCCTGCCACACCGCGCCGCGCGGCAAGCTGTTCGCGGGCGGCCTTCCGATGGAAACGCCGTTCGGCACGCTCTACTCGCCGAACATCACGCCGGACGCGCAATACGGCATCGGCACATGGAGCGAGGAGGCGTTCTTCCGCATGATGCGCACAGGCATCACGCCCGAAGGCGCGCTGCTCTACCCGGCCATGCCGATCGCGCAATACACCAAGGTGACGCGCGAGGATTCGGACGCGATCTTCGCCTATCTGAAATCCGTCGAGCCGGTGCGCGAGGCGAACCGCAAGCACACGCTGCGCTTTCCGTACAACCAGCGCAAATTGCTGTACGGCTGGCGCACGCTGTATTTCCGCGAAGGCGAATTCAAGCCCGATCCGACGCGTTCGGTGGAATGGAATCGCGGCGCGTATCTCGTCGAAGGGCTCGGGCACTGCACCATGTGCCACACCAAGATCAACATGCTCGGCGGCTCGTCGCAAAGCGAGCAGTTCGCGGGCGGTCTGATTCCGGTGCAGAACTGGTATGCACCGTCGCTCACCTCCGACAAGGACGGCGGGCTCGGCGACTGGAGCATCAAGGACATCGTCGATCTGCTGCAGGCGGGCATTTCGGACCGCGGCGCGGTGTACGGCCCGATGGCCGAAGTCACGTACCACAGCCTGCAATACATGACCGACCAAGACGTCAAGGCCATGGCCGTCTATCTGAAGACGCTGCCCGACAATTCCGGCCGCAAGTCCGGCCCGACTGCGGCGACCGACACGAACCTGTTCGCGCTCGGCGAAAAGATCTACGCGGACAAATGCGCGCTGTGTCACGGCGCGAAAGGCGAAGGTCAGTTGCAGCACTATCCGCCGCTCGCGGGCAACCAGTCGATCGAAATGGATTCCTCGGTCAACCCGATCCGCATCGTGCTGAATGGCGGCTTCCCGCCTGGCACGAAACGCAATCCGGAGCCTTACGGCATGCCTCCTTTTGCGCACGAATTGAACGACACGGAAGCCGCCGCCGTCGTGACGTATATCCGCACTGCGTGGGGCAATCACGGCAAGCCCGTGACCGCGCACGAGGTCAACGAACTGCGCAACGCGCCGCTGCATTAACGACGCGGCGGCCGCGCACCCGCCGCTGCATCGGAAACTGGAGAAGCCTTGAATGGAAGCGAACGATACGCGCGCTGCGCGCCCGTCCACGGATGAAGAAGTCGACCGCGTGGTAGCCGCCGGTCCGCACGGCGCCGTTGCCGTGGCGGGCGTGGCCACGCTGATCGTCATGGCGATCTGGTTCGCCTTCTACTTCCTTGTGTTCCTGCCGCGCGGCGTCGTGCACTGATCATGTCCACCCATTCCCCCGACTCCCAGCATCAACCCGGCAGCGGCCACGCAGTCGCCGTGCGTGCGGAACGCCGCTGGGCAATTTTCGCGAGCGCGCTGATCGTGCTGATGCTCGCCGTGATCGTCTTCTCCGGACTGCATTGGGCGATGATGCCGCCGTCACGCGTCGAGACCATCGACCCGTCGCGTCTGCAACTCTCCGGCGAATTCGTCGAAGACAATCTCGGCAGCGCGGTCGAGCCGGACGGCTCGGTCGTGGTGCGTTTCATCGCGCAGCAGTACTCGTTCACGCCGCAGTGCCTGCTCGTGCCCGCGGACACGCCGATCACGATTCGCGCGACGAGCGCCGACGTCGTGCACGGCCTGCTCGTCACCGACACCAACATCAACACGATGGTCGTGCCCGGCTACGTCGCGACGCTGAATACGCGCTTCGACACGCCCGCCAATCACACTATGCCCTGTCACGAGTTCTGCGGCTTCGGCCATCAGGCCATGTGGGCGCATGTCAAGGTGATCGACAAAGCGGCTTTCTTCGAACAGGCCCGACAATCACGGAGGCTCAGCTGTGTTTCACGCTAAGCGACTCGTTCTCGCGCATTTCTGGCTCGCCTTCATCGCGTTCATCATTGCGCTCTTTCTCGGCGCCTGGCAGATGCTGGTGCGCAGCCCGCTCGCCCCGTGGATCGGCGACCCCGAGCTGTACTACCGCTCGGTCACCGCGCACGGCTCGGTCATGGCCTACGTGCTGCCGACCCTCGTCTCGATGGGCTTCGGCTACGCCATTGTCGAACTCGCGCTCGCGCAGCGCCTCGCCGGCCTCAAATGGGCGTGGGCCGCGTTCATCATGCTGGCGGTCGGCGCGGCGATGGCGATGGTGCCCGTCGCGCTCGGCAAGGCCTCGGTGCTTTACACGTTCTATCCGCCGATGATCGGCAGTCCGTTCTATTACCTGGGCGTGGTGCTGGTCGTGGTCGGTTCGTGGATCTGGGTCGCGCTGATGCACGTGAACCTGCGCATCTGGCGCCGCGCGAACCCCGGCAAGCCGGTGCCGCTCGCCATGTTCGCGAACGTGGCCGGTGCGTACTTGTGGGCGTGGACTGCCATCGGCGCCGCGCTCGAAATCCTGTTGCAGATTCTGCCGGTCGCCTTCGGCCTCAAGAATACGATCGACGCCGGCCTGTCACGCGTACTGTTTTCGTGGACGCTGCACGCAATCGTCTACTTCTGGCTGATTCCCGCCTACATCGCCTACTACACGCTGGTGCCGCGGGCGATCGGCGGGCGGCTCTACAGCGATTCGATGGCGCGCGTGTCGTTCATTCTATTTCTCGTGTTCGCGATGCCGATCGGCATTCACCATCTGTTCGCGGATCCGCAGGTCGGCTCGGGCTTCAAGTTCCTGCACGCGGTCTTTACCGGCATGGTTTCCGTGCCCACGCTGCTGACCGTGTTCACGATCTGCGCGTCGGTGGAAATCGCCGGCCGGCTGCGCGGCGGCAAGGGCGCGTTCGGCTGGCTCACGGCGTTGCCCTGGCAAAATCCGATGATGCTCGTCGTCGCGTTCTCATTCGTGATGCTCGGCCTCGGCGGCGCCGGCGGTCTCATCAATATGAGCTACCAGTTGAATACCACGGTGCACAACACGCAATGGGTCACGGGGCACTTCCATCTGATCTTCGGCGGCGCGATCGTCATCATGTACTTCGCGATTGCCTATGAACTGTGGCCGCAATTGACCGGCCGCGCAATCGTCTCGCTGAAGCTCGTGCGCACGCAGTTGTGGCTGTGGTTCATCGGCATGCTCGTGGTGACGCTGCCGTGGCACTACGTCGGCCTGCTCGGCGCGCCGCGCCGCATGGCTTATTACGATTACCACATGCCGGGCCTCGAGTCGCAGGCGTTCTGGGTCGGCATGTCGGCGGTGGGCGGCCTGATTCTCGTGGTGTCGGGCGTGCTCTTCATCTACATTCTCGCGAAGTCGCAATTCGGTCCGGCGGTTCAGCAACAAGGCTTCCGTTTCTCGACTGCGGTGCATCCCGTCGAACGCGTGCCGGCCGCGCTCAATACCTTCGGCTTGTGGGTGGCGTTGATGATCGGTCTGACCGTCGTCAACTACAGCGTGCCGATCGTTCAATTGCTGAAACTGCCGCAGACTTCGGTGCCGGCGGTTGTCGTTGGAGCACAGCGATGAACCAGGAACGCGTCTTCAGCTTGCGCAACCCGTGGTTCACGGTAAGCGTCGGGGGCACGCTCGCGATTGCCATCATCTCGATACTGATCGGCTTCATCTGGCTGCCGTCCGCGAATAGCGCGTTTGCGGGCCGCGACTTATGGGCAACCATCTGCAGCGCGGCGGGCGCGCCGTCGAGCTGGTATAGCGGCACGAATGTCGCCGGCCCGGCGCCGAGCAACGTGGTGGTCTTGCCGCCGCTGCGGCACGTGAAAGCCGACGCCATTTCGATTGGACGCGGGGCGACGATCGCCACGCAAAATTGTTCGATGTGCCACGGCGTGCTCGGCACCGTGCAAATCACGGCGCCGGCATTGGCCGGCCAATACGCGGACGTCGTGTACAAGGAATTGCGCGATTTTCAGCAGGGCGTGAGGCAGAACGCGATCATGCAGCCGATCGTCGCGGCTCGCAGCGATCAGGACCTGCACGATCTCGCCGCTTACTATGCGTCGCTGCCTCGGGGTCCGGCGGCGGAAGTCGCGCCGACCGGCAGCACGCCCGATGCCAACGCGGTGCGCCTCGCGATGCAGGGCGATCCGCAGCGCAACATCGCACCGTGCGCGGCCTGCCACGGCCAGCTCGACCGCAAGGGCTCGGCGCCCTGGCTCGGCGGCCAGTCGTCGGTTTATCTTGCGGCGCAAATGCGGGCTTTTGCTTCGGGCGCACGTCGTAACGACATCAACGAGCAGATGCGCAATGTGGCGCGCCACATGACATCGGCGGAAATTGACAGCCTGGCAAAGTACTACGCAGCCCAGCAGTAGAAGAAGAAAAAGCAGCAGCGAATAGAGCGCGACCGCCGCGGCGCGCGAAGCGCCGCCGGAAGAATGACTGCCTTGTCACTCACGCGGAATGTGCGAGAACACAGATTCCAGATGCACCACTGCCCCCTGCAAGCCAGGGGACCCGCTTATGAGCTAGCGGTGTAAAGCCGCTTTCTTTGCCTACTTTCTTTGCGGCATGCAAAGAAAGTAGGTGCCGCCCCGCACAGGGCAACACCAATAGACCACCGTGAGAACAAGGAAAGGCCAAGGGTTTTAAGAAGAAAGCGCCGCTGCCCCGACACCTTGCTCTTCCCGCGCACCCGCGACGCCGTGCAAAGCCGTCACCCCGCCCTCGGTCCGAAACACAGCCACCGCGGAAGTCAACCTCCCCGCCTGCTCCTCCAGCGAACTCGCCGCCGCCGCGGCCTGCTCGACAAGCGCGGCATTCTGCTGCGTGACCTCATCCATTTGCGCGACGGCGAGATTCACCTGATCGATGCCGGTGCTCTGCTCGGTGGCCGCCGCCGCAATCTCGCCCATGATCGAGCTGACGCGCGAGATAGCCTGCACGATGTCGCTCATCGTGGAGCCCGAGCGTTCGACGAGATGCGAGCCGCTTTCCACCCGCGCGGTCGACGCCTCGATCAGCGTTTTGATCTCCTTCGCCGCCGAAGCGCTTCGCTGTGCCAACGAACGCACCTCGCTCGCGACGACCGCAAAACCCCGCCCCTGCTCGCCGGCGCGCGCGGCCTCGACCGCGGCGTTCAGCGCGAGAATGTTGGTCTGAAAAGCGATCCCTTCGATCACGCCGACAATATCGGCAATACGCTTCGAGTCGTCGACGATCTCGTGCATGGTCCCGACCACCTTCTCCGTGAGCTCGCCGCCCTGCGCGGCCAGCGTCGACGCCCCCTGCGCGAGCGAGCTCGCCTGCTTCGCGTTCTCCGCGGTCTGCTTGACCGTCGACGTGAGTTCCTCGATGCTCGCGGCCGTTTCCTCGAGCGACGCCGCTTGTTCCTCAGTACGTTGCGACAAATCCGTGTTGCCTGCTGCGATTTCGCTGACGCCACTGTCGATGGCTTCCGTGCCTTGGCGCACCGAGTTCACCGTCGCGATCAGCGACTCCTGCATTTTGCGCAGCGCGGCGGCGAGGCGTCCCATTTCGTTATTGCTCGTCACCACGATCCGGCCGGTCAGATCGCCATTGGCGATCCGTTGAAACTGCGCGACGGTGGCATCGACGGGACTCACGATAGCGCGCACCAGCACGGCGCGGCCGATCAACGAACCCAGCAGCGAGATCACAATGCCGATCGCCACCGTCACGCAAATCGCGTAAAACAGATCCTGTGCGCTCTGATAACGCTGGGCGCCGTGATCGAGTTGCAACTGCTCGAGCGCGAGCATCGCTTTTTCGTATGCGCTGTAGAGCGACGGTAGCTTGTGCGCCTGCAATTGCTGGAACGTGGGACGGTCGCCCGCTTTCAGCGCGTCGAATGCCGGTTGCACGCCCTCGCGCAGGAACGTGTCGCGCTTCGTCTGCATATCCTTGATCAGGCGCTGCTCGTTCTCGTCGGCGCTGGCGCGGCTCAAATAATGGGCAAGTCGTTCGTCCGACGCTTTCTGGTACTGGTCGAAACGTTTGAGCACGGCGTTTGCGCCGTCCTGATCGTTGAGATCCATGAGCGACGCGTACGTGGCCAGCGCGAGGCGCAGCCGCAGCAACTGGCCGGCGCTGCCTTCCAGGTCGGCGACGGCGGGCGTATCCACGGTGTACATCTGCTGCAGCGACGCGTTGCTCGAGCGCAGCGACAGTAGCCCGGCCGCGGCGCCCAGCAGCAGCGCGGCGGCAAAGAACGCGATCATCAAGGTAAGGCAACTGCGAATCGACAGATTTTTCAGCATCGGGCTAGTCTCCAGATTGGGCTGCCTGACCGAATACTCAGTGAAGGTGGCCCGGCCACGCATGCTGCGCCCAAGCCCGTTTTGGCATGGTCCGCAACTTTTGTCAGAATTTAAGCGAATGCCACACATAGGGACTACGGCTGAATGCCTGAAAACTTTATGGTGACGGCGCAAGCGTTTGCGTGACGTCAAGGGATGACGACGCCAAACGGCGCCAGCGCACTGGGAGCATTGCTATGTCGGAAATAGGCTCGGCTCTGCTGGTTTTCGTTCTGCTGCTCGTGGCGACCGGCTTCGGCGTGTGGGTGCGGCCGCTGCTGCCCGAGGAACACAAGGCGCACGAAACGGTGCAGCTCGTGCAACTGGTGATCGGCATGCTGGTGACGTTCGCCGCACTGGTGCTCGGTTTGATGACCGCGTCGGCGAAATCGAGCTTCGACACGGCGGCGAACGATTTGCGCACGTATGCCGCCGACATCATCGAGCTCGACATGACGCTGCGAGATTACGGCAGCGACACGGACGCGGCGCGCAAGCTGTTGCGCGTCTACACGGCGGCGGCGATTGCGTCGACGTGGCCGCGCGAAGCGGCTCCGGTCGGCGACTATCCGCGAAATCTCGGCTCGCCCGACAACTCGCCGAAGCTGGAAAACGTGCGGCTCGGCGAATTGCTGAGTGCCGTGGGCCGGCAATTGCGGCAGCTGCGCGCGCACGATCCGCTGCAACAGCGCGCGCTCGACGACGCTCTGACGCAATTTCGCCGGGTGGTGGACGCGCGGTGGAAGATCATCGAGGAGGCGCACAGTTCGATTTCGCAGCCCTTCTTCAAGACGCTGACGTTCTGGCTGTGCGTGATTTTTCTGAGCTTCGGGTTGATCGCACCGCGCAATGCGCTGGCGCTGGTGACGATTACGCTGGGCGCGGTGTCGATTGCGTCGGCAATCTATGTGATCGTGGATCTGGATACGCCGCTGACCGGGCCGATCATGATTTCCAGCTCGCCGATGCGGGACGCGCTAGAGCATTTGATGCGGTAGTGGCGCGTGGATATGAAAAAACCCCGCTGCATGAGCGGGGTTTGCTTGCTGATTTGGCAGCGGGAGTAGTTTTTAGAACGGAATATCGTCATCCATCTCATCAAACCCGGCACCGGCCGGCGCGCTCGGACGGCTGGAACCGCCACCGCCACCACCGCTGCTGCCGCCGCGCGAACCGCCGCCCGACATCGCGCGGCCGCCACCGCCGCCGCTGCGTTCCGACGGCTCGCCGCGGCTGTAGCCGCCTTCGTCGCCGCCGCCGCCCATCGAGCCGCCGCGACCGCCCAGCATCTGCATCTGTTCGGCGACGATTTCCGTGGAGTAACGGTCGGTGCCGTCCTGCGCCTGCCACTTACGGGTGCGAATGCGCCCTTCCAGATAGACCGACGAGCCTTTTTTCAGATATTCGGACACGATTTCCGCGAGACGGCCGAAGAACGACACACGGTGCCATTCGGTGGCCTCTTTCATTTCACCCGACGCTTTGTCCTTGTACCGATCCGTCGTGGCAAGGCGGATGTTCGCCACTGCGTCGCCGCTCGGAAGATAACGGACTTCCGGATCGGCTCCGAGATTGCCGACGAGAATAACCTTGTTCACGGATGCCATGAGTTTCTCCTGTTGATTCCATTGCGGACGGCACGGCAATTCGCGGTTTCCCGTCTCGCGGCCTGCGGGCCCGGGATCGGAAGTGCGCCTCTGCCCGCCGCCGGGTGAGTTCTGGGTGATGCCGGGCTAGACCCGAGTGTGCTGATCCCGCCGCGAAAACCGGGCTGTTACGCCTTGCGCGGCGGCTGTTTCATCCTGGCGGCGATTATAAGCCAGCAAAAGACGAGCCCTGAGCAGGTAAAAAACACCGCGCTCTGTCCGTCCACTTTCAGCAGCCAGCCGCCGATCATGCCGCCTAACGCCAGACCGATGGACTGCGTGGTGTTGTAGACGCCGGCCGCCGCGCCCTTGCGGTTGCCCGGCGCCAGTTTCGACACCAGCGAAGGCTGCGACGCCTCCAGAACATTGAAGCCGAGAAAGTACACAAAAAGGATGGCCGCCACACTCAGAATCGTATGCGGAGCGACGCCCAATAACAACTGTCCGAACAGGATAAGCGCGATAGCGGAAAGCAGCACGGTTTTCATATGTCCGCGCTTTTCGGCGGCGATGATGGCGGGGACCATCATCACGAAAGACAGGCCCATGACGGGCAAATACACTTTCCAGTGCGACGCGACGGGCAGGCCGCCCGCCTCGAGAATGCGCGGCACCACGAGGAACAACGCCGTTTGCGTGGCATGCAACACGAGCACGCCGAAATTCAGGCGCAGCAGCTCGACGTTGTGCAGCACTTCGGCGAACGGCGCGCGCACGTGCACGGGCTTCGGCGCATCGGGCACGACCCACAGCACGACGCCCACGGCCAGAATCGAGAACACGCCGACCAGCGCGAAGAGCCCGCTCATGCCGAGCCAGTGAAACACGATCGGCGCGCCGACAATCGCCACCGCGAACGAGATGCCGATGCTGCCGCCCACCATGGCCATGGCCTTCGTGCGGTGCTCCTCTGCAGTCAGGTCCGCAATGAACGCGATCACCGCGGACGACACCGCGCCCATGCCCTGAATCACCCGGCCGACGATGATCCACGTCATGTCGTGCGCGCCCGCCGCGACGAAGCTGCCAAGCGCGAAGATGAGAAGCCCGGTCGCAATGACCGGTTTGCGGCCCACCTTGTCGGAAATCCAGCCGTAAAAAATGTAGAGCATGGACTGCGTGACGCCGTAGGCGCCCAGCGCGATGCCGACGAGCAGCACGTTCTCGCCGCCGGGAATCGTCTTCGCGTAGATGGAGAACACCGGCATGATCATGAAGAGACCGAGCATGCGCAGCGCGAAGATGGCGGCAAGCGACACGGTCGCGCGCAGTTCAGGCGCGCTCATGCGTGAAGATGTGGCGGACGGATTGGACATCGGAAGCGTTCTTTGAATGAGCTGGCGGCGCGCTGCGGGCGCCACGACCGGACGGCTTTCCACATGAAGGCGGCGGCGCATGCGGCGCGGCCCGTTGGAAAACCGGACCGGCCACGCGGCGTTCGGACTCGTGCCTTGCAGGCGCCTCATGCCGGGAGCTGCGCGCCTTCGCACAGTTCACGGCGCCTTGTACTGACGGAAAACGGCCCCAGCTAGCTCTTTTGCCGCGACGCTCAACCGCAGTCTTACAGCATGCCCGAGGCCCTGTTCAGGCCGTCAGCAAGCCGTAACGGCGGCCTTGAAAAGTCGTTATAGTAGCAGGTTTAGCCTCTTCCTCTTTCCGCAGTTCATGGAATAAATCCGTGGAACAAATCCGTATTCGTGGGGCTCGCACCCACAACCTGAAGAACGTCAATCTCGACCTACCACGTCATCAGCTCGTCGTTATTACCGGTCTTTCCGGCTCGGGGAAATCGTCGCTCGCGTTCGACACGCTTTACGCGGAAGGGCAGCGGCGCTACGTCGAAAGCCTCTCTGCCTACGCACGTCAATTCCTGCAGTTGATGGAAAAGCCCGACGTCGATCTGATCGAAGGCCTGTCGCCGGCCATCTCGATCGAGCAGAAGGCCACCTCGCACAATCCGCGCTCCACGGTCGGCACGGTCACGGAGATCCACGACTACCTGCGGCTATTGTTCGCACGTGTCGGCACGCCTTATTGCCCGGACCATGAAATCCCGCTCGAGGCGCAAAGCGTGTCGCAAATGGTCGACGCCGCGCTCGCGCTGCCGGAAGAAACGAAGCTGATGATCCTCGCGCCCGTGGTCGCCGACCGCAAGGGCGAGCACGTCGAACTGTTCGAGGAGATGCAGGCGCAGGGCTTCATCCGGTTTCGCGTGCGCTCGGGCGGCGGCACCGCCAACGAAGGCGCCGCGAAAATCTACGAAGTCGACTCGCTGCCGAAGCTGAAGAAGAACGACAAGCACACCATCGACGTCGTGGTGGACCGCCTGAAGGTGCGGCCCGACATGAAGCAGCGTCTCGCGGAATCGTTCGAAACCGCGCTGCGTCTCGCCGACGGCCGGGCGATCGCGCTCGAAATGGACACGGACAAGGAGCATCTGTTCAGCTCGAAATTCGCCTGCCCGATCTGCTCGTATTCGCTGCAGGAACTGGAACCGCGGCTGTTCTCGTTCAACAACCCGATGGGCGCGTGCCCGGAATGCGACGGGCTCGGCCAGATCACCTTCTTCGATCCGAAGCGGGTGGTCGCGCATCCGTCGCTGTCGCTCGCGGCGGGCGCGGTGAAGGGCTGGGACCGGCGCAACCAGTTCTACTTCCAGATGCTGCAAAGCCTCGCCGCGTTCTACGACTTCGACATCGACACGGCCGTCGAAGACCTGCCGGAAAAAGTCCGCAAGATTCTGCTGTTCGGCTCGGGCAAGCAGGAAATTCCGTTCTCGTATATCAACGAGCGGGGCCGCGCGTCCGTTCGCGAGCATGTGTTCGAAGGCATCATTCCGAATCTGGAGCGCCGCTACCGCGAGACGGATTCGGCCGCGGTGCGCGAGGAACTTGCCAAGTATCAGAACAATCAGCCGTGTCCGGCTTGCGCGGGCACGCGGCTGCGCCGCGAAGCGCGCTTCGTGCGGATCGGCGCGGACGGCGACGCGCGCGGCATCTACGAAATCAGCGGCTGGCCGTTGCGCGACGCGCTCGGCTACTTCCAGACCTTGCGCCTCGAAGGCTCGAAGCGCGAGATCGCCGACAAGGTAGTGAAGGAAATCGTCGCGCGGCTCATGTTTCTGAACAATGTCGGGCTCGATTATCTGTCGCTCGAACGCAGCGCCGAAACGCTGTCGGGCGGCGAGGCGCAGCGCATCCGCCTCGCGTCGCAAATCGGCTCGGGCCTCACCGGCGTGATGTATGTGCTCGACGAGCCGTCCATCGGCCTTCATCAGCGCGACAACGACCGGTTGATCGCCACGCTCAAGCATCTGCGCGATCTGGGCAACTCGGTGATCGTGGTCGAACATGACGAAGACATGATCCGCATGGCCGACTACGTGGTCGACATGGGTCCGGGCGCGGGCGAGCACGGCGGCATGGTGATCGCCGAGGGCACGCCGGAACAGGTGCAAGGCAACCCGGCGTCGATGACGGGGCAGTATATGTCCGGCGCGCGCACCATCGAGTATCCGGACGAGCGCAAGGACCCGGACGAGCGGCGTCTGCGCATCGTGGAGGCGCACGGCAACAATCTGCGGCACGTCACACTCGATCTGCCGGTCGGCCTGCTCACGTGCGTGACCGGCGTGTCCGGCTCGGGCAAGTCCACGCTCATCAACGACACGCTGTATCAGGCCGTCGCGCAGCACCTTTACGGGTCGTCCACGGAGCCGGCGCCGTATGAGTCGATCGAGGGGCTCGAGCACTTCGACAAGGTGATCAACGTCGACCAGTCGCCGATCGGCCGCACGCCACGCTCCAATCCGGCCACCTACACGGGCCTCTTCACGCCGATCCGAGAGCTGTTCGCGGGCGTTCCCGCCGCCAAGGAGCGCGGTTACGACCCGGGCCGTTTCTCGTTCAACGTGAAGGGCGGGCGCTGCGAGTCCTGCCAGGGCGACGGCGTGCTCAAGGTCGAAATGCACTTTCTGCCGGACGTCTACGTGCCGTGCGACGTCTGCCACGGCAAACGCTACAACCGCGAAACGCTCGACGTGCAGTACAAAGGCAAGAACATCAGCGAAGTGCTCGACATGACGGTCGAACACGCGTACGAGTTCTTCAAGCCGGTGCCGGTCGTCGCGCGCAAGCTGAAAACGCTGCTCGACGTCGGCCTCGGCTATATCCGGCTCGGCCAGTCGGCAACCACGCTCTCCGGCGGCGAGGCGCAGCGGGTCAAACTATCTTTGGAACTGAGCAAGCGTGACACGGGTCGCACGCTATACATTCTCGACGAACCGACCACCGGATTGCACTTTCATGACATCGCCCTTTTGCTGGAAGTTATTCATCGGTTACGCGACCAGGGTAATACCGTCGTGATCATCGAGCATAATCTCGATGTAATCAAAACCGCCGACTGGGTCATCGACATGGGCCCGGAAGGCGGCGCGGGCGGCGGCCAGATCATCGCGCAGGGCACGCCCGAGCAGATTGCGAAGTCCAAGGCAAGTTTTACCGGTAGATACCTGGCGCCTTTGCTGAAACGCGCGGCCAGTAAAAAGTAACGCTGCACAACACGGGTTGGAGACGGATAAGCCATGGCCAAGCGGAATCAGGCGAGCGAAAACGGGCAAGTGCAGGACTTACGCCCACGCCCGGTCAGGCTGACCAGCAACATGAGTCTGCCGAAACTCTCGGCGGTCGAGATCGGCAGTTACGTGCTGATGCTGTTCGGAATGTGGGCGGTCATCCAGTTGCGGCTGCTCGGCGCGCTGCTCGCCGGGCTGCTGGTGTTCCAGCTGGTGCATACCATCGCGCCGCGCATCGAGCGTCATATGTCGAGCGGGCGGGCGCGCTGGCTGGCGGTGGTGATCCTCTCCACGGTGATCGTGGGCGCGCTCACGGGCCTGACGCTCGGCGTCATCGAGCACTTCGAGAACGACGTGCCGAGCGTGCAGAAGCTGCTTGACCAGGCGATGCAGCTGATCGACCAGGCGCGCGGGCGGATTCCGCAATTTATTGCGAGCTATCTGCCCGTCGACACCGAGCAGATGAAAACCCGCGCGGCCGAGCTGATGCAGACGCACGCGAACATGCTGCAGCAAAGCGGCAAGACGGCGGCGCGTGCGTTCACGCATATTCTGATCGGCATGATCATCGGGGCGATCATCGCGGTCAGCGCGCAAAAGCATATGCAGCGGCTGCCGCTGTCCACGGCGTTCGTCACGCGCGTGACACGTTTCGCCGACGCGTTTCGCCGCATCGTCTTCGCGCAGGTCAAGATTTCGGCCATCAATGCGGTGTTCACCGGCATCTTCCTGCTGATCGTTCTGCCGATTTTCCACGACCAGTTGCCGCTCTCGAAAACGCTGGTGCTGATCACGTTTATCGTCGGCTTGCTGCCGGTCATCGGCAATCTGATCTCGAATACGATCATCGTGGCGGTGGCGCTCTCGGTCAGCTTTCCCGCCGCGGTCATGTCGCTCGCGTTCCTGATCCTGATCCACAAGCTCGAATATTTCCTGAATGCGCGCATTGTCGGCGGGCAGATCGAGGCGCGCGCGTGGGAGCTGCTGGTCGCGATGCTCGTCATGGAAGCCGCGTTCGGCCTGCCCGGCGTGATCGCGGCGCCGATCTTTTATGCGTATATCAAGCGCGAGCTGATTTATCTGCGGCTGGTTTGAGCGCGCGAACTGCTTGCCGCGGCGCTCGCGGACATAAAAAACGGCACGACGGTGCCGTTTTTTTCGTCCTCAGGCGCCTAACGGAACACCACCGTCTTGCTGCCGTTCAGCACGACGCGATGCTCGACGTGCCACTTCACCGCGCGCGCGAGCGTCACGCATTCGACGTCGCGGCCAATCGCCGTCAACTGCTCCGGCGTCATGCTGTGGTCCACACGCTCCACTTCCTGCTCGATGATCGGACCTTCGTCCAGATCGGTCGTCACATAGTGCGCCGTGGCGCCGATCAGTTTCACGCCGCGGTCGAACGCCTGGTAATACGGCTTCGCGCCCTTGAAGCTCGGCAGGAACGAGTGGTGAATATTGATTGCGCGGCCGGCAAGCGCCTCGCACAATTTGGGCGACAGAATCTGCATATAGCGGGCGAGCACGACGAGATCGGCCTGATGCTCGTCGATCACTTCCAGCACGCGCGCTTCCTGCGCGGCCTTCGCCTCGGGCGTGCCGCCGAGCAGCGGGAAATGATGGAACGGAATGTCGTAGCTCGCGGCGAGCTGATAGAACTCCTTGTGGTTCGAGATGATCGCCGGAATCTCGATGTTCAGCTGACCCGTACGGTAGCGGAACAGCAGATCGTTCAGGCAATGACCGATCTTCGAGACCATGATCACGACGCGCGGCTTGACCGAGGCGTCATGCATTTCCCAGCTCATGCCGAACTGCGCGGCAAGCGTGTCGAACGAAGCGCGCAGCGCCTCGAGCCCCGGATCGCCGCCCACCTGCTGAAAATGCACGCGCATGAAGAACTCGCCGGTGCGGCTGTCGCCGAACTGCGCGGAGTCGAGAATATTGCTGCCGCGCTCGAACAGGAAGCCCGACACGGCGTGAACAATGCCGGGCCGGTCGGCGCACGACAGTTTGAGGATAAAGCTGTGATCGGTCGACATGACCTGGGTGACTCCCTTCTTCAATGCGTGGTTTGTTCGGTGTTGCAGCGTGGTGCGCGACGCCGGCGCTTACTCCAGCAGCGGCGGCGTGAACAAAGCCTCGATGCCCGCGCACGCCCCCTCGTCGATCCAGCGGCGGCGCAGCAGGCAATCGAGCGTCGCAAGGCTCGCGTCAACGGTCATCGCGCCTTCTTCGATCCAGCGCGCCACTTCGTCGATACGCGCAAGGCGATGCTCGCCGACTTCGCCGTCCTGATTGCGCGGCGCGAAGTCAGCCGGCAACGCGAGGTCGTAGATAAAGATCTGCTCGGCCTGCGTGCCTTCCGGTAACGATTGCAGCACGTGCGCGGTGCGGCCCGCCACGGCGCGCGCGGCGATCTCCTCGGGAATGCCTGCTTCTTCCCAGCACTCCTTGACGATCGTCGTCTCCACACTGAAGCCCCAGCCGATTCCGCCCGCCACCACGTTGTCGAGCATGCCCGGATCGGTCGCCTTGGTGTCGCTGCGGCGTGCGATCCACAATCGCGGCGCGCCGCCATCCGCGTATTCTACGACGCCGTTCAGATGCACCGCGTAGGTCATCGTGCCGAAAAAGCGCGACGCGGCGCGCTCGATGTATGCGAGCGGCCGCGCGTCGAATGCATTGCGGATGGCGTAGGTCTCGTCGCGCCAGCTGGGGATGCGCCCCTCGGCGGCGAGCGCGCCGATCACCGAAGCGAGCGCGGCGCTGCGCAGATCCACCGTATTGAAGGACGGCGCGAGCACCACGCGCGCGTTGTCGATCTCGAAGACGTCCGGCCAGCGCGCGAGCAGGTGCACGTCGCTCGAACGGATCCAGCCGACCCGTTCGGCGTCGATCCAGAACGGCAGATGCGCGGCAGCATCGAAGCGGCGCGCGGCAATCAGGCAAGGCAAACTCATTCAACACTCCCTACTTTCGGCGACGGCCGGACGCGAGCACAGGTCAACCGCCGCACCGATCAGTCGCGCAGCGCGACGCGAATTCCGAGCCCGATGAAGGTGGCGCCGGCAAGCCGGTCGAGCCACACGCCCACGCGCGGGCGACGCCGCAACCATCCGCCGATCATGCCGGCACAGACGCCGAACAGCGAAAAGACCACCAGCGTCTGCAACATGAACAGCGCGCCGAGTTCGAGCATCTGCACGGTGACGCTTTGTATACCACCGGTCTGCACGAATTGCGGCAGAAACACCACAAAGAACAGCGTCACCTTGGGATTGAGCAGATTGCCGAGCACGCTTTGGCGAAACACGGTCATCAACGGTTGAGGCGCGCGCTCGTGCGCGGTCGCGAGACCCTGGCTGCGCAGCGCCTTGATGCCGATCCACACGAGATACGCGGCGCCGGCGAGCTTGATCGCCTGAAACGCGAGCGGCGACGAGCGCAGCAGCGCCGCGACGCCGAGCGCGGCCAGTGTCATATGAAACGCGATGCCCGCCGCGAAGCCGAGCGCCGCGACGAGGCCCGCGGCGCGGCCTTGCGAGATGCCGCGCGCCAGCACTTGCAGATTGTCCGGGCCGGGCGCCATGGTGATGGCAATCGACGTGGCGAGAAATAATGCGAAGTTAGGCATACTGGTTATCGACCTTTCCTTGCGATTGATGCGAAGAGCCCCGCGCGACGCTCAATGGCCCGCGAAACTCGTCACCGTATAAAGCGGCAAACCGCCGCCCGCGAGCAGCTTCGAGCCGCCCAGGTCCGGCAAATCGATAATCGCGGCGCCTTCCACGACCACCGCGCCGAGCCGCTCGAGCAGAATCTTGCCGGCCATCATGGTGCCGCCGGTCGCAATCAGATCGTCGACGATCACCACGCGGTCGCCCGGCCTGCACGCGTCCTCGTGGATTTCCACGGTGGCCGTGCCGTACTCGAGCTCATACGATTGCGACGCGCGCTTGTAGGGCAGTTTGCCCGCCTTCCGGATCGGGATGAAACCGAGGTTCAGCTCATAGGCGAGAATCGGCCCGATGATGAACCCGCGCGCATCCAGACCGGCGATATAGTCGAGCTTGGCGTCGATATAACGCTGCACGAACAGGTCGATCAGCACGCGCAGCGACTTCGGCTCGCGCAACAGCGGCGTGATGTCGCGGAACTGCACGCCCGGCTGTGGCCAGTCGGCAACCGTGCGAATGTGACTCTTGATGTAGTCGGCCGCGTCGAGCGGCGCGCTCGCAAGCGCGTTTGACATGATGTCTCCGGAGGGACCTCGCAAGGTCCCATGAAAAGCTGAAATCAGCGGCGAGCCGTGCCGCACCTGAGCTACGCCGCGGCGGCGCCCGCGCGGCGGTGTTTCGAGAGCCGCTCCTCGGCTTGCGCCAGTTGCTCGGGCAAGCCGCGCAAGACGACGATGTCGCTCGCGCGCAGCTTGGTCGACGGGTCCGGCTCCACGCCGCGAATGCCGTGCCGGCGGATCGCGGTGACTTCCACGCCGAGTTCGTAGAGGCCGAGGTCCGCGAGCGTGCGGCCGACCGCATCGGCGTTTTCGTCGACCGGGACCGATTGTAGCCGCACCTGTTCGTGGCCGTCGTCGTCGTCCATGTCGTCGGCGCCGTGGAAGTAGCCGCGCAACAGCGCATAGCGTTCGTCGCGCATTTCCTCCACGCGACGCACCACACGGCGCATCGGCACGCCCATCACGACGAGCGTGTGCGAGGCGAGCATCAAGCTGCCCTCGACGATCTCCGGAATCACCTCCGTTGCGCCCGCGGCCAGCAGCTTTTCCAGATCGGCGTCGTCGACGGTACGAACGATCACCGGCAACGTGGGTTCCAGTTCGTGGATGTTGTGCAGCACGCGCAATGCCGACGGCGTGTTCGCATACGTGATCGCAATCGCCGCGGCGCGGTGGATGCCCGCGGCGAGCAGCGACTCGCGCCGCCCGGCGTCGCCGAACACGACGGATTCGCCCGCCGTCGCGGCCGCCTGCACGCGGTCCGGGTCGAGGTCGAGCGCGACATACGACAAACCTTCGTGTTCGAGCATGCGCGCGAGGTTCTGCCCCGAGCGGCCGTAGCCGCAGATGATCACGTGGCCGCTCTGCTTCAGGCTCTGCGTGGCGATGCGCGTCATCTGCAGCGATTGCATCATCCATTCAGTGGAAGACAGGCGCAGCACGATGCGGTCCGCGTTCTGGATCAGGAACGGCGCGGCGAGCATCGACAGCAGCATCGCCGCGAGAATGGCCTGGAGCAGCGTGGTGTCGACGAGGTGCTTGTCGAGAATCAGATTCAGCAGCACGAAGCCGAACTCGCCCGCTTGCGCGAGACCGATGCCGGTGCGCATGGCAACACCCGGCGATGCGCCGAACAGGCGCGAAAGCCCCGTGATCATCACCGCCTTCAGCAAGGTCGGACCGATCAGGAAGCCGAGCACGATCAGCGGATGCTGCCAGATCACGCGCGGATTCAGCAGCATGCCGGTCGTGATGAAGAAGAGCCCGAGCAGCACGTCGCGGAACGGCTTGATGTCCTCTTCCACCTGGTGGCGATAAGGCGTCTCGGCGATCAGCATACCGGCAATGAACGCGCCCAGCGCGAGCGAGAGGCCGAACTTGTCCGTGATGAACGCCGCGCCGAGCGTGACGAGCAGCAGGTTGAGAATGAACAGTTCCTGCGAGCGGCGCCGCGCGACCACGTTGAACCAGCGCGTCATGAAACGCTGTCCGACGATCAGGAGCAGCGACAGCGCGACGACGATCTTGATCGCGGCGACGCCGAGCGCATTGACGAGGTCTTTGGAGTCGCCGCCCAGCGCCGAAATGATGATAAGAAGCGGCACCACCGCCAGATCCTGGAACAGCAGCACACCGAAGATATTGCGGCCGTGCTCGGTCTCGATTTCGAGGCGCTCCGCGAGCATCTTGCTGACGATCGCCGTGGACGACATGGCGAGCGCGCCGCCGAGCGCGATACTCGCCTGCCACTTGATGTGCACCCAGCGCTCGAACACGAAGCCGAGCGTCACCGCGACCGCGATCGTGCCGAGCACCTGCAGGAGGCCCAAACCGAACACGAGCCGACGCATGGAGCGCAGTTTCGCGAGCGAAAACTCGAGGCCGATGGAAAACATCAGGAACACGACGCCGAATTCCGCGAGGTTCTGGGCGCCGACGGAATCCGGCACGAGGCCGAGCGCATGCGGTCCGACCACAATGCCGACGGTCAGATAGCCGAGCATCGGCGGAAGATTCAGAAAGCGAAAAATCACCACGCCCGCTACCGAAGCCAGCAGCAGGAACAGCGTCATTTCCAGCGGGGAAATCATCGGCAAAAACGCATGGGTGAAGCGTCCTCGTTCGTCAGCGGAACCGCGCACGCATGAGGCCGTGCGACAAGGTTGAGGGGCCGTTACAGGGGGCGATAAAAGAAGCCGATGAAGCCAGCAGTCTTGCACAGCAGGCCCGGCGCGGCGAACAAGCGCCTTTGCTATACTTCGCGAATGATAGCGAAAATCAATGGCGACCGGGCACTTGCGCTCGCTCGCGACGTGCTCGACATCGAAGCGGACGCCGTGCGCGCGCTTCGCGATCAACTCGACGGCGCCTTCGTCGGGGCGGTGGACTTCATCCTGGGCTGCCGTGGGCGTGTGGTCGTCTCCGGCATCGGCAAATCGGGGCACGTGGCGCGCAAGCTCGCGGCCACGCTCGCGAGCACGGGCACGCCGGCCTTTTTCGTGCATCCGGCAGAAGCAAGCCACGGCGACCTCGGCATGGTCACTGCCGACGACGTCTTCCTCGCGCTCTCCAATTCGGGTGAAACCGAAGAACTCGTCGCGATCCTGCCGCTCATCAAACGAATTGGCGCCAAGCTGATTGCCATGACCGGGCGGCCCGGCTCGAGCCTGGCGAAACTCGCCGACGTGCATCTGAATTCCGGCGTCGCCAAAGAAGCTTGCCCGATGAATCTTGCGCCCACCGCCAGCACCACCGCGGCGCTTGCGCTCGGCGACGCGCTCGCGGTCGCGGTGCTCGACGCGCGTGGCTTCGGCCGCGACGACTTCGCGCGCTCGCATCCCGGCGGCGCGCTCGGCCGGCGCCTGCTCACTTATGTGAGCGACGTGATGCGCACGGGCGACCAGGTGCCGAAAGTCACGCCCGAAGCAACCGTGCGCGACGCGCTGTTCCAGTTGACGGCCAAGCGCATGGGCATGACCGCGATTGTCGACCAGGAAGACCGCGTGAAAGGCATTTTCACCGACGGCGATCTGCGCCGCGTGCTGGAGCGCGACGGCGATTTCCGCGCGCTGTCCATCGCCGCGGTCATGACCGCCGACCCGCGCACCATCGGTCCGGACCACCTCGCCGTGGAAGCCGTGGAACTGATGGAGCGCCATCGCATCAATCAGATGCTGGTCGTCGACGAAGCAGGCAAGCTGATCGGCGCACTGAACATGCATGACCTGTTCTCGAAGAAGGTGATCTGATGGCCGTCGCGCCCCCAACCGCTACCGAACGCGCGAGCCGCGTGAAGCTGATGATTTTCGACGTCGACGGCGTGCTGACCGACGGCGGCCTGCTCTTCACGGCGGAAGGCGACACGATGAAAGGCTTCAATTCCATGGACGGCCACGGCATGAAGCTGCTCCGCCAGGCCGGCATTGAAACGGCGATCATCACCGGGCGCAAGTCGGGCATCGTCGCGGCGCGCGCGAAAGAAATGCACATCACGCACGTGTATCAGGGCGTCGAGAACAAGCCGCAGGCATTCGCGGAGCTGCTCGAAGCGACCGGCATGAGCGCCGAGGAATGCGGCTACATGGGCGACGACTGGGTCGATCTCGGCGTGATGCTGAAGGTCGGCTTCGCGGCGGCGCCGGCCAATTCGCATCCGGAAGTGATCGCACGGGCGCACTGGGTCAGCGAGGCGCGCGGCGGCCACGGCGCGGCGCGCGAAGTCTGCGACACCCTGCTGCGCGCGCAGCACAAGTACGAGGCGCTGCTCGCGGCCGCCTGTAGCGGCGAACAGCGGGGCCTCGTCGGATGAATAACACGTTCCGCCTGACTTCGCTGATTCCGCTCGTCGCCATGGCCGCCCTCGCGGGCTTTACGTGGTGGCTGCTGCAAGCCACGCTGCCGCGGCAGAACGAAGGCGCGGTGCGCCCGAAGGAACACACGCCGGATTATTTCGCCGACAATTTTTCGGTTTCCGAACTCGATCAGTCGGGCTCGACGCAGTATCGCCTGACCGCGCAGTCGCTGATTCATTATGAAGACGACGAACTGAGCGACCTCGTCAAGCCGGCCATGCGCGCGTTCCAGCCCGGCAAGCCCGTCGTCACCGCAACCGGCGACACCGGCAAGGTGAACGGCGACGCGTCCATCGTCGACCTGTACGGCAACGCCCGCATCCTGCGCGCGGCCGGCTACGGCGATCCGCAGATGCAGGCCGATTCCGAGCATTTTCGCGTGCTCGTGAACGACGATGTGATCGAGACGGAAAAGCCGGTTAAACTCCAGCGCGGCATGTCCATAATGACTGCCAGCGGCATGAACTACAACAACGTCACCCGGGTCATGAAGCTCTTCGGCAATGTGAAGGGCGCGATTGCCGCGTCCGAGGCCGGCGGCAGCTCGCCGAGGCAACCCGGGTAATCCCATTCCAGCGTGACTGCATGAACGAATCGTTCCCCCGTTTTGATACCGGCCGCGCGCGCACCCTGTCCGCGTGCCGCGCCGGACTCGCTGCGCTGCTGGTCGCGTTGCCGCTCGCCGGCTTCGCGCCGCTCGCGCACGCGGACCGCGCCGACAAGGACAAGCCGCTTAACATCGAAGCGGACAACATGACTTACGACGACCTGAAGCAGGTCAACATCTTCACCGGCCATGTGGTCGCCACCAAGGGCACGATCGTGATCAAGGCCGACCGTGTCGAAGTGACGCAGGATCCGCAGGGCTATCAGTACGCAACCGGCACGTCGAGCGGCGGCAACCTGTCGTATTTCCGCCAGAAGCGCGAGGGCCTCGACGAATATATCGAAGGCACGGCCGTTCGCATCGACTACGACGGCAAGCAGGATCTGACCACGCTCACCACGAATGCGACGGTCAGGCGCCTGCAAGGCCTCTCGACGGTGATGGATCAGGTGCACGGCAGCGTCATCACGTATGACGGCCAGAAGGATTTCTATACCGCGAAGGCGGGCAAAGACGTTGCCGGTCCAGGCAACCCGAGCGGCCGCGTGCGCGCCATGCTGTCGCCGCGCAACGGCGGCGCGGCGCCGCTGAACGGCGCGTCGGCCACGCTCGCGCCGTCCACCACGATTCAGGGAGCGCCGAACCAGTGAGCACTTCCGCGTCCCTTCCCAATCGCAAGCCGGCCGGCACCAGTAGTTCGCTGGTCGTACGGAATCTGAAAAAGCGTTACGGTTCGCGCACGGTCGTCAAAGACGTTTCTCTCGATGTGAAAAGCGGCGAGGTGGTCGGCCTGCTGGGCCCGAACGGCGCGGGCAAGACCACGTCGTTCTACATGATCGTCGGCCTCGTGCCGCTCGATGCGGGCGAAATCGACCTGGACGGCAAGTCCATCAGCCTTTTGCCCATCCACAAGCGGGCGTCGCTCGGGCTGTCGTATCTGCCGCAGGAAGCGTCCGTGTTCCGCAAGCTTTCCGTCGAGGAAAACATTCGCGCCGTGCTCGAACTGCAGCACGAGGAAAACGGCAAGCGCCTGTCGAAAGACGCGATCAAAAGCCGCACGGAAGCCCTGCTGGACGAGCTGCAAATCGCGCATTTGCGCGAGAATCCGGCGCTTTCGCTGTCGGGCGGCGAGCGCCGCCGGGTGGAAATCGCGCGGGCCCTCGCCACCAATCCGAGCTTCATTCTGCTCGACGAACCGTTCGCGGGCGTCGACCCGATTGCGGTGCTGGAAATCCAGAAGATCGTCAAATTTCTGAAGCAGCGCAATATTGGCGTGCTAATCACCGACCACAACGTGCGCGAGACGCTCGGCATCTGCGATCACGCGTACATCATCAGCGACGGCAGTGTGCTCGCAGCCGGCGCGCCGAGCGAAATTATCGAAAACGAAAGCGTGCGGCGCGTCTATCTCGGCGAGCATTTCCGCATGTAAGCGCAGGCGGCAGACGGCCGGGCGGCGGCCCGTTGCGAGCTGATTTGTGGCTCGCTTGCGGCCACTCGCCGCCCATCTTTGGCTCATTTCAGCCCGCTTCCAGCCTGCTTCCCGCGCCGTTTGCGGCCTTCGTTCCCATGCATTTCTGACCTGTCCGGCGCGCGCCCGGCGTCGCCGCGGGCGCGCCCATAGGTAATTGCGATTCGCAAGGTATCGCGGTCGTGGCAAACTCTCTACAATGAATCTGAACTTGCCATGAAAGCCAGCCTCCAACTCCGCCTATCGCAGCATCTTGCGTTGACCCCGCAACTGCAGCAGTCCATCCGGCTGCTTCAGCTGTCTACGCTCGAACTGCAGCAGGAAGTGGCCACCGCGATCTCGCAAAACCCGCTCCTCGAGAACGAAGACGACTGGATCGCGAGCCCGCTTCGCGTGGCGGCCGACGGCTCGCTGATCGCGCAGGCGCCCGGCTCCGCCACCCCGCCCGACCAGATGGGCGGCAACGGCTCGTCGTCGTCCACGAGCGGCAGCGAGCGCTCGGAGAACGGCGAGCCGCAAGGCGTGGACGAGTACAACGGCCTCTCTGGCGACGGCAACGGCGACGCGTCCCAATGGAATCTCGACGACTACGGCCGCTCCGGCAACGCCTCGGACGACGACGACCTGCCGCCGCTGCAAATTCACGAATCGAGTACTTCGCTGCGCGATCACCTGATGGCGCAATTGCGCGTCACGCAGGCCGGTCAGCGCGACCGGGCGCTCGTCACTTTTCTGATCGAATCGCTCGACGACGACGGCTATCTCGCCGCCACCCTCGAAGAAGTGCTCGCGGACCTGCCCGAAGAGCTGGAAGTCGACCTCGACGAACTGAATGCGGCGCTTGCGCTGCTGCACAGCTTCGACCCAGCGGGCGTCGGGGCGCGCTCCGCGTCCGAGTGCCTGAAGCTGCAATTATTGCGGCTCGAGCCGTCGCCTACGCGCGCGCTCGCGCTCGACATCGTTGCCCATTATCTGGAACTGCTCGCCGCGCGCGATTTCACGCGCCTGCGCAAGCATCTGAAAGCAAGCGACGACGACCTGCGCGACGCCCACGCGCTCATCCGCTCGCTGGAACCATTCCCGGGCGCGGCCTACGGCAAGGCCGAGGCGGATTACGTCGTGCCGGACATCATGGTGCGTAAAACCGCGCAGGGCTGGCAGGCCGAACTCAATCCCGAAGTGGTGCCGAAACTGCGCATCAACCACCTGTACGCCAATATTTTGCGCAACAACCGGGGCGATCCCGGCAGCGGTTCGTTGCGCCAGCAACTGCAGGAAGCGCGCTGGCTGATCAAAAATATCCAGCAGCGTTTCGAAACAATCCTGCGTGTCGCGCAGGCCATTGTCGAGCGTCAAAAGAGCTTTTTTGTGCACGGCGAAATTGCCATGCGCCCCTTGGTTTTGCGAGAAATTGCTGATACGCTGGGCCTACACGAGTCAACTGTCTCGCGTGTGACAACCGGTAAGTACATGCTCACCCCGTTCGGGACGCTCGAGTTCAAATACTTCTTCGGTTCGCATGTTTCGACGGACACGGGCGGCGCGGCGTCTTCAACGGCCATTCGCGCGCTCATCAAGCAACTGATAGGAGCGGAAAACGCAAAAACGCCTCTCTCAGACAGCCGCATAGCCGAACTGCTGGCGGAACAGGGCTTCGTGGTCGCACGGCGCACCGTGGCGAAGTATCGCGAAGCGCTCAGGATTCCGGCAGTCAACCTGCGCAAGTCTCTGTAGCCCGTTGCCTTCCGCGGCGGGCATTTACCGGCCGCTCCGCAAGTTGGCGGACAGGCCGGCCGATGCGACCTGCCAGTAGTCAGTCACCGGGGGGCGACTCAGGCAAGCCGACAGATCGACCGGACCTTCGTCATCGTGCGGACCAAGCGGCCACTAGCTTGGAGAAGCACTATGAATCTGCAGATCAGTGGACACCACCTCGAAGTTACGCCTGCGTTGCGCGAATACGTGATCTCCAAATTGGATAGGGTGCTAAGACATTTCGATCAGGTCATCGACGGCAGTGTGGTCCTCTCGGTCGACAACCACAAGGAAAAGGAAAAGCGGCAAAAGGTTGAAATCAACCTGCATCTGAAGGGCAAGGACATTTTTGTCGAGAGCTGCGACAGCGACCTATACGCTGCGATCGATCTGATGATCGACAAGCTCGACCGGCAAGTAATCCGCCACAAGGATCGCCTGCAAGGCCATCAGCACGAAGCGATCAAGTATCAACCGGCGCCACAACTCGACGTGCCGCCGCAGTAAGCGAATCCAGAAGAACTGCTTCCGTTCGCTTAACCGAAACCGCCCGCCACCGGGCGGTTTTTCGTTGCGGTTCTGATTTGATATCCGCGCCTCGGAAACCCGAAGAAACCACCTATTACGCATTGATGGCGCGCCGCACCATAGGCCGTCGCCCTGTTCTATAATGTTCCGGTTACCATCGGGGTCTAGCTCGCAACAAGGCGGTCTGCCGGAGTCCTGTGCTTTCGGACTCCCATGTACATCGCCGTGAGCATCAAACGAATGGAACGCCAATCAAACGCCCCAGCGAGGAGAACCCAGGCCACGTTTTCGCCTGTCAACATGAATCGTTTAGCCAAATTTCTTCCCCTCGAGAACGTCGTCGTCGGACTATCGGT
>Ga0209674_100235_pt1 | contig 48669 bp, 45 predicted proteins | sample AraplaCvi_mMS_r2_FD_184279 | JGI IMG/M metagenome (GOLD analysis project Ga0209674, IMG submission 184279) | Arabidopsis root microbial communities from North Carolina, USA - plate scrape CL_Cvi_mMS_r2 (SPAdes) (version 2) | ecosystem: Host-associated > Plants > Roots > Endosphere | place: USA... | reverse complement strand
TGCCCCAAAACACCTCGTTGTGCGCGTTCAAGAGGATGATGCCGACGTTCGGGCGAAAGCCTTCACGATCCAGCATACAACCACCTTCGAATCCTTTAAAATTGCTTTGATTATAAACAGATAACGGCCCTCACGCACCGATTCGCACCAGAATGGAACGATTCGCCGCAAATGGCCTGCATTTGGGGTAGCCTGTCAAGTTTCCCGTGCGTCATCCCTTGCGTGCAAGGCCTTGCGCGGCGGCGACGGCTCCGTAATGGCGGCGCCGCGCAGTGCGGCCCGGGGCGGGGATTTGGCGCCCAAGCCGTGTCGATTTCCTGTTTTCACCCTTTCGGGCGGTCCCTCCGGAGCCGCCGCTTTTGGAAAATCTGAATGAAAGCTTCCCGTTTCTTTATCGGCACCCTGAAAGAAGCTCCGGCAGACGCCGAGATCGTCAGCCACAAACTGATGGTGCGCGCCGGCATGATCCGCCGCGTCGCCGGCGGCATCTATAACTATCTGCCGATCGGCCTGCGCTCTATCCGCAAGGTGGAAGCCATCGTGCGCGAGGAAATGAACCGGGCAGGCGCGATCGAATTGCTGATGCCGGCCGTGCAGCCGGCCGAGTTGTGGCAGGAGTCGGGCCGTTGGGAGAAATACGGCCCCGAATTGCTGCGCTTCAAGGACCGCAAACAATCGGACTTCGTGATCGGACCCACGCACGAAGAAGTGGTGACGGACATCGCGCGCGGTCAGATCAAGAGCTACCGTCAGTTGCCGGTCAACTTCTATCAGATCCAGACCAAGTTCCGCGACGAAATCCGCCCGCGTTTCGGCGTGATGCGCGGCCGCGAGTTCATCATGAAAGACGCCTACTCGTTCGACAAGGATGCGGCGGGCCTGCGCGAGTCGTATCGCAAGATGTACGACGCGTATGTGCGCATTTTCACCCGCCTCGGTCTCGATTTTCGAGCGGTGGCGGCGGACAACGGCTCGATCGGCGGCAGCGGTTCGCATGAGTTCCACGTGATCGCCGACACGGGCGAAGACGCCATCGCCTATTGCCCGACCTCCGATTTCGCGGCAAACGTGGAAGCAGCCGAAGCGCTGCCGCTCTACGCCGAGCGCGCGGCCCCGGCCGAGGAAGTGAAAAAGACGCCCACGCCGGGCAAGGCAAAGTGCGAGGCCGTCGCCGAGTATCTGAACATTCCGCTCGAGCGGACCATCAAGTCGATCGTGCTCGCCACCGAAAATGAAGGCGCCGAACCGACCATCTGGTTGCTCATGCTGCGCGGCGATCACGATCTGAACGAGATCAAGGCGAGCAAGCTGCCGGGCCTCGCCGAATTCCGCATGGCGACCGAGGCCGAGATTATCGAAACGTTCGGCACGCCGCCGGGCTATCTCGGGCCGCTCAACACGAAGAAGCCGGTCAAGGTGGTAGCGGACCGCACCGTCGCGAACATGAGCGACTTCGTGGTGGGCTCGAACGAAGTGGATTACCACACCACCGGCGTCAACTGGGGCCGCGATCTGCCGGAGCCGGTCGTCGCGGATATCCGCAACGTGAAGAAGGGCGATCCGTCGCCGGACGGCAAGGGCGTGATCGACATCTGCCGCGGCATTGAAGTGGGTCACGTGTTCCAGCTCGGCACCAAGTATTCCGAAGCGATGAACGCGACCTGCCTCGACGAAAACGGCAAGCCGCAGCCTATGGAAATGGGCTGCTACGGCGTCGGCATCACGCGCATTCTGGGCGCGGCGATCGAACAGAATTTCGACGAGAAGGGCATCATCTGGCCGGAATCGATTGCGCCTTTCGAAGTCGTGCTGTGCCCGATGGGCTACGACCGCAGCGAAGCCGTCCGCGAGCAGGCCGACAAGCTGTACGCGGAACTGGTGGGTGCGGGCATCGACGTGATTCTGGACGATCGCGGCGAGCGCCCGGGCGTCATGTTCGCCGACTGGGAATTGATCGGCGTGCCGCATCGTCTCGTGATCGGCGACCGCGGCCTGAAGGAAGGCAAGCTCGAATATCAGGGCCGCCGCGATGTCGAAGCCACCCTGCTGCCGGTCGACGAGGCCGCGCAAGCGGTCATCGCGAAGGTTCGCGCGGCGCTCGCGCGCTAAGCGGAGCGGACGGTGGAGTACACCTTCCTGTCCGCGACCGTCCTGCTGATTCTGATCACCGACCCGCTCGGCAACATTCCGCTCTTCATCAGCTGTCTGCGCGGTGTGTCGCCGAAGCGGCGCACCGCGGTGATTCTGCGCGAGGTCGCGATCGCGTTTGCGATCCTGCTGCTGTTCATGGTGCTCGGCGACGGCTTTCTGCGCATGATGAGCCTCACGGACCAGTCGTTGCGCATCGGCGGCGGCATCGTGCTGTTTTTGATCGCGCTGCGTATGGTGTTTCCGCATCCCGACGGCCCGTTCGGCGGCGACACGCGCGGCGGCGAGCCGCTTATCGTGCCGCTCGCCATTCCGGCGCTCGCCGGGCCGTCGGCGCTCGCAACGGTGATGCTGTTGACGTCGCAGGCGCCCGGCAAGATGTTCGAGTGGATCGGCGCGCTGACGGTCACCATGATCGTCTGCGCCGTGGTCCTGATGCTGGCCGAGCGCATTCAGGCGTGGCTTGGCGAGCGCACCATGATGGCGTTCGAGCGCCTGATGGGGCTCGTGCTGGTCGCGATCTCGGTGGAGATGATGCTGGGCGGTATTCGCGCGTTCGTGCATCAACTGTGAAGCGGGCACGCTGTTGCTTCGGCGCCGCTTCGCGCCATTCGTGGCGCAAATGAAAAAGCGGCCCGGCGGGCCGCTTTTTTTCTGCTTCGCCTGCTACAGGCTACCGGCCCACGGCGGGACTCATCAAGCGCCTTCAGTCAGCGCCCGAATAGTCGGCAGGTTGCGCCAGTAACCCTTGGCGTCCATACCGCAGCCGAACACGTAGCGGTCCGGCACTTCGAAGCCGCAGAAGTCGGGGCGCAGCGGCTTCGCCTTCGGAATGATCTTCTCGCACAGCACCGCGCTTAGAAAGCGCTTGGCGCCCATTGCGAGAATGCGGTCGCGGATTGCGGCCATCGTCTCGCCTTCGTCGAGAATGTCGTCGAGCACGAGCACCACGCGATCCTTCACCGACTCCGCCGGCGCCACGCGCCATTGCATCTCGTTGCCGCCCTTGGTGGTGTTGCGGTAGCGGGTCAGGTGGATGTAGTCGAATTCGAGCGGGAAGTCGAGATGCGGCAGCAGCATGCCGGTAAACACCGCCGCGCCGCCCATGACCGAAAGCACGAGCGGGAAGTCCTCGCTCATTTCGGCGCGGATGGCGGCCGCCATGCCGCTGATCGACGCGTTCACCTCGTCGGCCGAAACGATTTCTTCGGAGTGGCTGAAAATATGGAGAGCTTCTTCGCGGTTCATGACATGTGACGGGCGGTAACTGTATACATAGTGTGAGCGGGAATGCTCACAACCCATTCTTCTTTCAAGACGGCGGCTGGCGCTTGCGTGGACACCCTGCGCGCCGCCGTCTTGCTAAAGCTTAGCGCATGCCGGGCAACATGCCCTTCATGCCGCGCATCATCTTTTGCAGATTGCCGCCCTTCAGCTTTTTCATCATGGTACGCATCTGGTCGTACTGGTTGAGCATGCGGTTGACTTCCTGCACCTGCACGCCCGCGCCCGCGGCGATGCGGCGCTTGCGCGTCGCCTTGATGAGATCCGGCTTGGCGCGCTCGAGCGGCGTCATGGAGTTGATGATGCCTTCCATGCGGCGCATCTGCTTTTCGGCCTGGCTCATGTCGGCGCCGGCCGCCGCCTGCTGGAACTGTGCGGGCAGCTTGTCCATCAGCGACGACAGGCCGCCCATGCCCTTCATTTGCGTGAGCTGCGCGCGGAAATCGTTCAGGTCGAAGTCGCCGCCTTTCTTGACCTTGTCGGCGAGCTTTTGTGCGGCCTGGACGTCCACGCCGCGTTGCGCTTCTTCGACGAGGGCGAGAATGTCGCCCATGCCCAGAATCCGGTTCGCCATCCGGTCCGGATAGAAAACCTCCAGCCCGTCCAGCTTTTCAGCGACGCCGACGAACTTGATTGGCTTGCCCGTCACGTGGCGCACCGAAAGCGCGGCGCCGCCGCGCGAGTCGCCGTCGAGCTTGGTGAGCACGACGCCGGTGAGCGGCAGCGCGTCGCTGAATGCCTTCGCCGTGTTGACCGCGTCCTGGCCGAGCATCGCATCCACGACAAAGAGCGTTTCGGCCGGCTTCAGCGTGCTGTGCAGCGCGGCGATTTCCTGCATCATCGCCTCGTCGATACCCAGACGGCCGGCCGTGTCGACGAGCAGCACGTCGTGGTAGTGGCGCTTCGCCCAATCCACGGCGGCACGCGCGATGTCGACGGGTTTCTGATCCGGCTCAGACGGGAAGAAGTCCGCGCCGACCTGCTCGGTCACCGTCTTCAACTGCGCGATAGCAGCGGGGCGGTAGACGTCGCACGAAACGGTCAGCACCTTCTTCTTGTACTTCTCGCGCAGCAGCTTGGCGAGCTTGCCGACCGTGGTCGTTTTACCCGCGCCTTGCAGACCCGCCATCAGAATCACGGCCGGCGGCGTGACGGCGAGATTCAGCTCCGAGGCCTTGCCCTCATAGTCGCCGCCGATGACCGCCGTCAGCTCGCGCTGCACCACGCCGACGAGCGCCTGGCCCGGCGACAGGCTGCTGATGACTTCCTCGCCGAGCGCCTTCTCCTTGACCTTTGCGATGAACTCGCGCACGACGGGCAACGCCACGTCCGCTTCGAGCAGCGCGAGACGCACTTCGCGCAGCATTTCCTGGGTGTTCGCCTCAGTGAGCCGGGCTTCGCCGCGCAGCGTCTTGACGACGCGCGCCATCCGTTGAGTCAGATTGTCGAGCATGGGGAGCGATGAACAGTGCGGCCCGGGCGGGCGCGAAGCGGAAGACGTCGCGGAGCAGGGGCCTAGTGTAAACTTCGAATATGGATATTGTACTGTATGCCCTCACCGCGCTCCTCTATGGCGGACTCGCCGTGGCCGGCTGGCGCTCGCACCGGCACGCCGGATCGCGCCCCATGCTGGAGAGCATGCCGCCGTTGCCGGCCGCCGCCATAACGGGCGGCCATGCGCAGCCGGGGCTCGCCGGCGCCGCGGCTTCCGGCATGGGCTCGTCGGGCCGCGCGCTGTTGTTCGTGGCGCTCCTCGCGCACGGCGTGCTGCTGCACACCACGATCTTTCCGCAGAATGCGATGGTGTTCGGTTTCGCCTTCGCGCTCTCGGCCATGTTCTGGCTCGGCGCCGGCATCTACTGGATAGAAAGCTTTTTCTTTCCGCTCGACGGGCTGCGGCTACTCGTATTGCCGCTCGCCTGCGTCGCTTCGCTTTTGCCGCTGGCGTTCAACGGCGTGCGCGTGCTGCCGTATTCGGCCGCGCCCTTGTTCAAGCTGCACTTTCTGATCGCCAACATCGCCTATGGACTGTTCGCCATCGCGGCGCTGCATGCCGTCCTGATGCTGCTCGTCGAGCGACGTCTGCATGCCATGCGCGGCGGCCTCGCGCAGCGTCACGTCGCCGCAGCCGGCAACGGCTGGCTCTCCAGTTGGCTCGACACGCTGCCGCCGCTGCTCACGCTGGAGAAGCTGCTGTTCCGTCTGATCGGCGCGGGCTTCGTGCTGCTTACGCTCACGCTCGTGTCGGGCATTCTCTTCAGCGAGCAACTGGTCGACCGGGCGCTCAGCCTCGACCACAAGACCGTGTTCGCCATTCTTTCGTGGGTGATGTTCGGCGCGCTGCTGACCGCGCGCAAGATCTCCGGCTGGCGCGGCCGTGCCGCGTTGCGCTGGGTGCTGGCGTCGTTCGTCGCGCTGCTGCTGGCTTATGTCGGCAGCCGTTTTGTTTTCGAGGTGCTGCTGCACCGTGCCGTAGTGTGAGCGTGTTCCATGCGACAAATCTTTTTGCTGATCCTGCTGTTCATCGTCGGCCAGTGGCTTGTGAAGGCGCTGCGCCGTCATGACGCGCACACGGCGCAACGTACCGGCGCGGATGGCGCACGCGGGGCAGCCGACCAAGCCGACTATCGCAACGGCGGCAACGGCGCCGCGCGTCAGTCCGCCACGCCGCAACTCGCCGAGCCGATGATCCGCTGCGTCGAGTGCGGCGTGCATGCGCCGAAGAGCGATTCCGTCGTCGTCGCTGGAGAGGCGTTCTGCAGCGCCGCGCATGCGCAGCGCCACGGCGCAAGACCCACGGGCCGCGACGCCCGATGAGCGTCGCATTCACCGTCGACGCAGACGGTTGGGTTCCGCAAGCACGCAAACTGCCCTCGCCGAATGTCGAGGCACGGCCGCAAGGCGCGGTGCCCACGCTGATTGTCGTGCACAACATCAGCTTGCCGCCTGACGAATTCGGCGGCACCGCGATCGCCGAACTCTTCCTCAATACGCTCGACTGTAACGCTCATCCGTACTACGACGCGCATCTGCGCGGCGTGCGCGTGTCGGCGCATTTCGTGATTCATCGCGACGGCGCGCTCGAACAGTTCGTGTCGTGCAACGAGCGTGCGTGGCACGCCGGGCCGTCCAATTTTTTCGGACGCGAGCGCTGCAATGATTTCTCCATCGGCATCGAGCTTGAGGGTAGCGACACGACCGCTTTCGAGTCCGCGCAATACGACACGCTGAGCGCGCTCGTCACCGCGCTCCTGTCGCGCTATCCGATCGAGGCACTCGCGGGGCACGCCGACATTGCGCCCGGCCGCAAGACCGATCCAGGACCTCACTTCGAGTGGGCGCGCCTGCAATCCGACACCGCGCTCGCGGATCGGTATTTCCCCTATCTCAAGTTTTCTAAAACGCCGTAAAGCCCCTTCGCGCGAACTCGCGTGATGCGAGGAGAACGAGGCGCAGCCTGGTTCTCCGGGGAGGCGGCTTCGCGTCGCGCGAGCCAAAAGTCAAGACGTCGGAAGCAAATAAAACGATTTGATCTGTCTTGAAAGTCCACTATACTTGGTGCCACACATTCAGTTACGCACTAGATATTGTGTGTCTTGTGTATAACTATGTGAATAACCGAGTGCATAACTGCGTGCACAAGTCTGCGGCGCCCCGCTCCCGGAGCATGGCGCCGCAAGCATTCCAGGCAGCGAAAAAATTCCTGCGGCGCGCCGGTCAAGACCAACCGGCGGCAACCAGAAAGCATCAGGAAAGGGGCTGAGAGTGATCGCGACCACTACGAAGAAGACCGTTACGAATTCGAATCAGGCTTCATCGCAGTCGCATCCCGCCAGCCGCCAAGGCCGGTCTTTTTCCTGCACCTCATCGCTTGCGCACGCGGCGGCGCAGCGTTCGTTTTAATCCGCGGCACTCGCCGCAACATTTCCAGGACCAGGAGCTTTGCACATGCAAACCACCGACAATGTGACGACCCGGTATGAGGGATCGCCGACTGGCCAGGCTTTCGGCCAGGCACAAGGCGCTCAGGCGCTCGCGCCGCAAGCGACCTATGCCGACTACAAGGTGATCCGCCGTAATGGCAGCGTCGTGTCGTTCGAGCCGTCGAAGATTGCCATCGCCGTGACGAAGGCCTTCCTCGCCGTCAACGGTGGTCAAGGCGCGGCGTCGGCACGCGTGCGCGAACTGGTCGAGCAACTCACGCAGAACGTGGTGCGCGCGCTGTTGCGCAGCCGTCCGAACGGCGGCACGTTCCATATCGAAGACATTCAGGATCAGGTCGAACTCGCGCTCATGCGCGGCGGCGATCACAACGTCGCGCGTGCCTACGTGCTGTATCGCGAGAAGCGCACGCAGGCGCGCGGTCACGACGAGCAGGCGGCGGCGAGCACGCCGGGCCTGAGCGTCACCGACAACGGCGTCACGCGTCCGCTCGACATGGCGGCGCTGCGCGGCATCATCGAGTCGGCTTGCGCGAATCTGGGCGACGCCGTCAGCGCCGAGCCGATCGTCGCCGAAACGGTGAAGAACCTGTACGACGGCGTGCCGATGAGCCAGGTCTACGACTCGGCCATTCTCGCCGCGCGCACGATGATCGAAAAAGATCCGGCCTACAGCCAGGTCACCGCGCGCATTCTGCTGCACACCATCCGCCGCGAGATTCTCGAAGAAGAGGTGACGCAAGCCGAAATGGGCGAGCGTTACGCCGAATACTTCCCGCAGTTCATCAAGCGCGGCGTGCAAGCGGAACTGCTCGACGACAAGCTCCTGCAGTTCGACCTGAAGCGTCTCGGCGCCGCGCTCGACGCGAACCGCGACCTGCAGTTCGGCTACCTCGGTCTGCAAACGCTGTATGACCGTTACTTCCTGCATCACGACGGCGTGCGTATCGAAATGCCTCAGGCATTCTTTATGCGTGTTGCAATGGGCTTGTCGCTGAACGAGATCGACCGTGAAGCGCGCGCCATCGAGTTTTACAACGTGCTGTCGAGCTTCGACTTCATGTCGTCCACGCCGACGCTGTTCAACTCGGGCACGCGCCGCTCGCAACTGTCGTCGTGCTATCTGACGACGGTCGACGACGATCTCGACGGCATCTACGAAGCACTGAAGGAAAACGCGCTGCTCTCGAAGTTCGCCGGCGGCCTCGGCAACGACTGGACGCGCGTGCGCGCGCTCGGCTCGCACATCAAGGGCACCAACGGCAAGTCGCAAGGCGTCGTGCCGTTCCTGAAGGTCGTCAACGACACGGCCGTGGCCGTGAACCAGGGCGGCAAGCGCAAGGGCGCGGTGTGCGCGTACCTGGAGACGTGGCACCTCGACATCGAAGAATTCCTCGAGCTGCGCAAGAACACGGGCGACGACCGTCGCCGCACGCACGACATGAACACGGCGAACTGGATTCCCGACCTGTTCATGAAGCGTGTGATGGAAGGCGGCGACTGGACGCTGTTCTCGCCGTCCACCTGCCCGGATCTGCACGACAAGTTCGGCGCGGAATTCGAGGCGGCTTACACGGCTTACGAAGACAAGGTCGCGCGCGGCGAAATCAAGCTGTTCAAGAAGATTCCGGCGGCCCAGCTGTGGCGCAAGATGCTCGGCATGCTGTTCGAAACCGGCCATCCGTGGATCACGTTCAAGGATCCGTGCAATGTGCGCTCGCCGCAACAGCACGTGGGCGTCGTGCACTCGTCGAACCTGTGCACGGAAATCACGCTGAACACGAGCGACGCCGAAATCGCCGTCTGCAACCTGGGCTCGGTGAATCTCGTCGCGCATCTGAAGGAACAGGCCGACGGCACGCTCGCACTCGACCACGACAAGCTGAAGCGCACGGTCAGCGTCGCGATGCGCATGCTCGACAACGTGATCGACATCAACTACTACGCGGTGGCGAAGGCGCGTAACTCGAACCTGAAGCACCGTCCGGTCGGCATGGGCATCATGGGCTTCCAGGACTGTCTGCATCTGCTGCGCACGCCGTACGCGTCGGAAGAAGCGGTCAAGTTCGCGGACACGTCCATGGAAGCGGTCTGCTACTACGCGTACTACGCGTCGACGGAACTCGCGCAGGAGCGCGGCCGCTACTCGAGCTACCGCGGCTCGCTGTGGGATCGCGGCATCCTCCCGCAAGACTCGGTCAAGCTGCTCGCCGAAGCGCGCGGCGGCTATGTCGAAGTGGATTCGAGCGAGTCGATGGACTGGACGGAGCTGCGTTCGCGCATCGCCACCTACGGCATGCGCAACTCGAACTGCATCGCGATCGCGCCGACGGCGACCATCTCGAACATCATCGGCGTGTCGGCCTGTATCGAGCCGACGTTCCAGAACCTGTATGTGAAGTCGAACCTGTCGGGCGAATTCACGGTCGTCAACGACTACCTGGTGCGCGACCTGAAGGCACGCGGCCTGTGGGACGAGGTGATGGTCGCCGACCTGAAGTACTTCGACGGCACGCTCTCGCGCATCGACCGCATTCCGGCCGACCTCCGCGCGATCTACGCGACCGCGTTCGAAGTCGATCCGAAGTGGCTCGTCGAAGCGGCTTCGCGCCGTCAGAAGTGGATCGACCAGGCGCAGTCGCTGAACATCTACATGGCGGGTGCATCGGGTAAGAAGCTCGACGAGATCTACAAACTCGCGTGGGTGCGCGGCCTGAAGACCACGTACTACCTCCGCACGATGGCGGCCACGCACGTCGAGAAATCGACGGTTGCTCACGGCGCGCTCAACGCGGTGAGCTCGGGCGGCGGCGAAGGTGCCGGCGGCGCTGGCGGCATCAGCGGCGGCGCGGCAGGTGGCTTCGGCGTGAGCGGCGGTGCTGGCGGCCTGCAGGCAGCAGCGGCGGCAGCGCCGGCTGTTTCAGTCGAAGCAGCGCCTGAAGCGGACGGTCCCGTGTGCATGATGCGTCCGGGCGACCCCGGCTTCGACGAGTGCGAGGCTTGCCAGTAAGCAGCGAGCAGCAGGCAGGTTCGTTGTTTGCTGACGGGTTCTAGGTAATCACCCGCATGCAGCAGCAACGAACCTCGCAGAGATGAAGCAGAAGTCATCCGACGAGCGGCGCGGCAAGCGCGATGCTGAAGCCAGCAGGAAGTGAAAGCCGCACCGCTCATCGTCGGACAGTGCAGTAGCGAAGCAACGAGTCGGCGTGTGATGAAGCGCGCAAGCCGACAGCAGACTGCAAGACCCCGGCGCTTCGGCAACGCGTCGTCAACGCTTCGGTGAACGGAGCAGGAAACCGAGCAAGCCCGCCAAGCACGCGGAGCAGGCAAGCTCGCCGGCCACATGCATCGCCCGAGGCTGCGTTGAACTTCAACTCACTCACGCGGACGAACCGGCAACGCGCAGCACGTGCAGCACATGCGGCAAGAGCACTCGCGCAATACAGATAGATAGAGCAGCGAAACGACGCTTGAACACGTTGCTCTCCGAGCTCGCGAAGTACCTCGACGACACACGTTCAACACGCCTCACATGAGGTGATGCGCACACTACGTTGAACAAAGTGTTGTATGAACGTAGCAACGCGAATCGAAAACAGGATTTTTCGCAAGCGGACTCTTTTATCGCTCGTGAAAAGATGGTACAAACCGTTCTAAATTGATGGTGACATTTATGCTCAACTGGGATGACGAGATCACTGCCGTAACTCCCTCGAGCGCTACGCAACAGAACGTGTTGCGCAACGCTGCGGGACCGGCTGTCGGTTCGCAAGTCGGAACGCGTTCCGCTCCTCATGCTCCCTCGGCTCAAGACATCTTCGCGAACGACATCGCTGTCGCTCCCGTTGCCACCGCGGCGCGTGCTGCCGGAACCGCTGCTGTTTCCGAAGCGCGGGTCAATGTCGCCGACAAGCGCATCATCAACGGCCAGACCGACGTCAATCAGTTGGTGCCGTTCAAGTACAAGTGGGCCTGGGAAAAGTATCTGGCTGGTTGCGCCAACCACTGGATGCCGCAAGAAGTGAACATGTCGCGCGACATCGCCCTCTGGAAAGACCCGAACGGTCTGACCGAAGACGAGCGCCGCATCGTCAAGCGCAACCTGGGCTTCTTCGTGACGGCCGACTCCCTCGCCGCCAACAACATCGTGCTGGGCACCTACCGCCACATCACGGCGCCCGAATGCCGCCAGTTCCTGCTGCGCCAGGCGTTCGAAGAGGCGATCCACACGCACGCATACCAGTACATCGTCGAATCGCTCGGTCTCGACGAAGGCGAAATCTTCAACGCGTATCACGAGGTTCCCTCGATCCGCGCGAAAGACGAATTCCTCATTCCGTACATCCACGTGCTGACCGATCCGGCCTTCAAGACCGGCACGCTCGAAGCAGACCAGACGTTGCTGCGCTCGCTGATCGTGTTCGCCTGTGTGATGGAAGGCCTGTTCTTCTACGTCGGCTTTACGCAAATCCTGGCGCTCGGCCGCCAGAACAAGATGACCGGCGCGGCGGAGCAGTACCAGTACATCCTGCGCGACGAGTCGATGCACTGCAACTTCGGCATCGACCTGATCAACCAGATCAAGCTCGAAAACCCGCAACTCTGGACGGCTGAATTCCGCGCGGAGATCCGCGAGATCTTCCAGCAGGCGGTCGAACTCGAATATCGTTACGCAGAAGACACGATGCCGCGCGGGGTGCTCGGCCTCAACGCGTCGATGTTCAAGAGTTATCTGCGCTTCATCTGCAACCGCCGTTGCCAGCAGATCGGTCTCGATCCGCTGTACCCGAACGAGGAAAACCCGTTCCCGTGGATGAGCGAGATGATCGACCTGAAGAAGGAGCGCAACTTCTTCGAGACGCGTGTGATCGAATATCAGACTGGCGGCGCGCTGACCTGGGAGTGATCCGGGTTCGTGTCGTAGATGCATTCATCGATGGGGATGCCGTGGGCCTCGGCCGCGGCAATTATGTTTAGGAGCTGAACCGCCTGATGCAAAGCGTGCCCGGTGCGCCGCGTGCCTTCGCGGCCCACAAACATGACAGGCACTTTGCGAACCCTTCAGTGGGATGGGCAAACTTCCCCCCGGAAAAAGTCGCCGGCGTTATCGCCGGTGGCTCGATCAAGCAATTACCGGTGTTGAAACCCAACACCGATGACATTTGGCGCGCGGTGCCTTCGGGCAAGGCGCGCCTTACCGCATTCATTAGCGTAAGCGCGCGGCACCTGCGTACGCCGATGAATAGCCCGCTTCGTAGCGCGCGCCCTGAGAAGCGTCCGCGGGAAGCGGGTTTTGACGAAGGGTGTAGTTTGAACTGACTCTCATCTGAAAACCTGAAGGAGAAAATGATGGCAACTGCAAAGAAAGCCGCCGCTAAGAAGCCTGCAGCGAAGAAGGTCGCAGCCAAGAAGGCAGCTCCGGCGAAGAAGGCCGCACCGGCCAAGAAAGTAGCAGCGAAGAAGGCAGCGCCGGCCAAGAAGGTCGCAGCGAAGAAGGCAGCGCCGGCGAAGAAGGTTGCAGCGAAGAAGGCTGCACCGGCTAAGAAGGCCGCAGCGAAGAAGGCAGCACCGGCCAAGAAGGTAGCCGCGAAGAAGGCAGCGCCGGCCAAGAAGGCTGCAGCGAAGAAGGCAGCACCTGCCAAGAAGGCGACTGCGAAGAAGGCCGCGCCCGCGAAGAAGGCTGCTGCGAAGAAGGCCGCGCCTGCGAAGAAGGCTGCTGCAAAGAAAGCCGCGCCTGCGAAGAAGGCCGCTGCCAAGAAGGCCGCGCCTGCGAAAAAGGCTGCTGCTAAAAAAGCTGCGCCTGCCAAGAAGGCTGCTCCTGCGAAGAAGGCCGCCGCTCCTGCGAAGAAGGCTGCCCCTGCGAAGAAGGCTGTCGCCAAGAAGGCAGCGCCTGCACCCGCTGCGACTTCTGTTTCGAGCGCGCCGGCGGCGACGGTGAAGACCGCGCTGAACCCGGCAGCGGCATGGCCGTTCCCGACGGGCAGCCGTCCGTAATCGGACGACAGGCAGTAGCAGCACTTCGGCACATCGTTAGGTGTGCCGGATGACCGAGTGGCGCTTGACGCAGTCTTGCGAGCGCCACGCGGTCAGAATCCCGTTGCCGGTTTCCGGCCGCGGGATTTTTTTTCGCCGCTCGAACACGTCGAGCGTGGAGCGCGCCGTGACGCGAAAAGCGTGGGCGAAAAAAAACGCATGCACAGGGGAGGGCATGCGTGTGAGGTCGATGCGGCCGCGTCAGGCTGGCCGCTCGAGAGGGGAAAACTTAGTGCGTCACGCGCGTGACGCCGCCGCTGGAGAGCAGCCGGACGCGGTCGCCGGCGCGGAAAATTTCGCCGGTGGCGCTTTGCGTGATGGCGCGGATGTCGCCGTTGTCGAGCCGCACGGTGATTTCAAGGCCGTCGCGCACGGCGACGCTGTTCTCGACCGAATTGCCGGCCACCGCGCCCGCCAGACCGCCGATGATGCCGGTCACGATCGAGCCGCGTCCGCCGCCGATCGCGCTGCCGGCCACCGCGCCCAGTGCGCCGCCGCCGATCGCACCGAGGCCGCTCGGCTGACCGTTGTTCGAACTGATCTTGACTGCGCGCACACTGTCGACCGTGCCCATGCGGACCGTTTCCTCGCGCTGCGCCTGCGACGCCGTGTAGACGTCGGCAGAGCTGCTGTTATACGCACACCCCGACATGGCCAGCGAACCGGCAATCAAGGCGGCCACTATCAGGCGACTCGTTGTTCTCATTCCCTAACTCCAATAGCTTGCGGTATTACGGCAGGTCGTACCCGAACGCCTGCTTGAACCGTTCGTTGATCTGCGCCCGGGTGGGCGCATAATTTTGCGGACCCTGGTGTTCGATCTTCAGCGCGCCCATCAGGCTCGCGAGACGGCCGGTGGTCGCCCAGCCGAGCTTCTTTTCGATGCCGTACAGCAAACCGCCGCGGAACGCGTCGCCGCATCCGGTCGGATCGAGCACCTGTTGCGCTTTGACGGCCGGAATCTGCTCGACGCCGCCCGCGTGATGAATCTGCGCACCGTGTTCGCCGAGCGTGACGATGAGCGCTTCCACTTTGCCGGCGATCTCCTCGATGGACCAACCGGTCTTGTTGCTCACGAGCTTGGCTTCGTAATCGTTGACAGCTACGTAAGTCGCAAGTTCAATCATGCGCCGCAGTGCAGCACCGTCGAAGAGCGGCAGGCCTTGGCCCGGATCGAAAATGAACGGCACGCCGGCGGCGGCCAGATGTTCCGAATGCTGGACCATGCCGTCGTAGCCGTCCGGCGCGACGATGCCGAGCGTGATGCCCTTCGCTTCGTCAGCGCGGTTCAGATGCGACTGCATCATCGCGCCCGGATGGAACGCGGTGATCTGATTGTTCTCGAGATCGGTGGTGATCATCGCCTGCGCGGAGTAGGTGCCCGGCACGACCAGCACGTTTTCCGTGGACAACCCCAACTGCGCGAAGCGGTCCATGTAGAGTTGCGCGTCGACCTCGCCGAGCGTGCCCATGATGCGCGCGTCGCCGCCCAGCAGATTCAACGAATAGGCGATGTTGCCCGCGCAGCCGCCGAACTCGCGGCGCATGGTCGGCACGAGAAAGCTCACGTTCAGGATGTGAACCTGCTCCGGCAGGATGTGCTCCCGGAACCGGCCTTCGAAGGTCATGATGTTGTCGTAGGCGAGCGAGCCGCAAATCAGCGTAGCCAAGGCGAGCGTTCCTGTAAAAAACTGTGGAGAAATGGAAGTGACGATGTGACAGCGCCGCGCGTTGAGCGCGGCGCCGGGTCGTCCTACGCTGAAGTTTTACTTCAGCGCGGCAAGTGCAGCGTCGTAGTTCGGTTCGTTCTTGATTTCGCCGACCAGTTCCGCGTGCACGACTTTGTCGTTTTCGTCGATCACGACGACGGCGCGCGCCGTCAGACCCGTCAACGGGCCGCTCGTCACGTCGACGCCGTACGCCTGGGCGAATTCGTGGCCGCGGAAGGTCGAGGCCGTCACGACGTTTTCAATGCCTTCGGTCGTGCAGAAGCGCGAGGCGGCGAACGGCAGGTCGCCCGACACGACGATCACGGCCGTGTTGCTGAGCTTCGCGGCAGCTTCGTTGAACTTGCGGGTGGAGGTCGCGCAGGTCGGCGTGTCGAGGCTCGGGACAATGTTGAGCACCTTGCGCTTGCCGGCGAAATCGGCGAGCGACAGCGGCTTCAGGTCCTTGCCGACCAGCGAGAAAGCAGGAGCGGTCTGACCGACCGACGGGAACGTGCCGGCTACTTCAATCGGGTTACCACCCAGCGTGACTTGACTCATGTTGTTGTGCTCCGAAAGTTCGTCAGTGATGACGGTGAACGCGCCCGGTTCGAGCCGGGCACGCGGGGATGCGTTACGGATAGAAAATCTGTACGCGGAAATTCGAGGCGACCGCGTTGCCGGTGTCGAGGCGCACGATCATGGTTTGCGTCATGTGCGGCGGCAGGCCGGCCGCGATCGGCGTGCCGGGCGGCACGTAGTCTTGCGGAAAGAGCACGCGGCGCAGCGCAATGTTGTTCTGGTCGTCGAGCAGCGTGAGTTCGATTGCCGGATAGGCGAGCGCGACGTTGAAGCGGTTGCGCAGCGGCATGCGCAACTCGAGCTTGTGCGGCCCGTCGACCTGGCGCAGATCGGACGGCTCGACCTGAAGACCGTCGATGTCGTGCGGCGCCGTGATCTGGCAGCCGAGCTGCGCGCATGCCTTCGCGTACAACGCCTGCGTGCTCGGCAGATAGACGAGCACGGTTTCGCGCTGCCACCACGCGAGCTGCGCAAGCAGGGCGATCACGAGCAGTCCCGCCGCCACCGATCCGCCGATGATCCACGCAAGACGCCGCGGCTCGGCCGGACGCGTTTCGCGCACCACCGGAAACGGATCGGCGTCGTCGTTCACGGGGTTCACCGAGAACGGCTCGCCGCCCGGCGTCGCAGCCGCACGTGCCGGTCCGCGCAGGTCCGGATCGTCCAGATGCGGATGCGGATGCGTCGTGCCGAGGCCGGCCGCACCTACGCCGGTGGTACCGAAATGCGGTTCGTTGTCGGGAAATCCGTGGAAGCTCGTCGGTTCATTGAACACCGGTTCGTCGGCCGGAGAGCCAGCGGGGCGCTCCGTTTTATGCCAGACGCGCGGAGCTTCGTCGGCGGGCGGCCTGCTGGGTGGTTCGCTTATCGGCGCGTTTATCGGCTTGCTGGTTGGTTCGCGTGTTGGCTCGCGCCTTGGCTCACTCGCGGGCTCTTCCTCGTACGCGAACGGTTCGAGCGGCGCGTCCGCAAGCACGGGCTCGTGGTCGGGCCGAGCTGCGGCACCTGAAGCGCCTGATGCACCTGACGCACCGGCGGACAACTCCGGACCGGCTGCCGCGTGGCCCGGCGCCGCGGGCGTGGGGGCGTCGGTGTAGCGCGGCCCGGCTGAAACGTTCTCCGCGTTATGACGGAAGCGTTCCTCGAAAAGCGGCGTGGGCCGGGGCGCCCAGGGATCCCACGCGGCGGGGCTGAAGTCGGCGCCGCTCGGCCGCGTGCCGGAAAGCGCCTCCATGGCCGCCGCGGCGGACACGTGTCTGGCAGTGGAAAAGTCGCCGCCTTCGCTGATGTCGTAAAGGCTGCCGGACGCGTCGAATACTTCGTGGCATTGCCCGCAACGCACGAGGCCGCGACGCAGCGCGAGCTGCGTGGGTTGCAGGCGGAAAACGGTTTGGCAGAAGGGGCAGCGCGTCGCCAGAAGCATATTGAGCCGGTTAGCCGCGAGGCTGTTGGTTGGACAATACGCCTTATTCTAATGGCTTTCGCGGCGCGTTCCCGTTAAGCATACCCAGCCTTCGTGTTCGCGCCATACGCCGATGTCGATCCAGCGCGCGTACACCTGCGCGACCTCGTCGGCTTGTCGCGCCAGGATGCCCGACAGTGCGATGCGGCCGCCCGGCTTGACCTTCGACGACAGCATCGAGGCCATCAGTTTGAGCGGATTGGACAGGATATTGGCGACCACGATCTCGAATTCGCCGGCCGGACAGGCGTCGGGCAAGCCGTAGGTGACTTCCGCGCGGTTGCGCTCGCTGTTGTGACGCGCGGACTCGACAGCCTGCGGGTCGATGTCGATGCCGAACACCGGATCGGCGCCGCATTTTTTCGCGAGAATCGCGAGGATGCCCGAGCCGCAGCCGTAGTCGAGCACCGATTGTCCCGGCTGCACGGCTTGCTCCAGCCATTCCATGCAAAGACGGGTGGTCGGATGGCTGCCCGTGCCGAAGGCGAGGCCGGGATCGAGTTCGAGCACCAGCGCGTTCGGGTCCGGCGCGTCATGCCACGACGGCACCACCCAGATGCGCTCGCCAATCGGAATCGGATCGAATTGCGACTGCGTGAGCCGCACCCAGTCCTGTTCCTCGACTTCGCGCACGCTGAAGGGCGGCGCCTCGGCGAGGCCGATTTCGTTCGACGCGGCGGCAAGCAACACCGCCGGCTCGTGCTCCGGCGCGAGCAAGGCGATCACGCGCGAGCGCTGCCACGCGGTGCGTTCGGGCGTGAGGCCGGGCTCGCCGAAGAGCGGTTGCTCGTCGGGCGTGTCGGCGTCCGCATCTTCGACGGACACGGACAGCGCGCCCAACTCGAGCAGCGCGTCCGACAGTTCCTCCGCGTGCTCGCGTGCCAGTTCGGCGACCAGTTCCCGGTAACTCATGACTTACGCTTCTTCCGGCGCGGCCTGCTGCTTCGCGGCCAACCGGTTTTCGAGGTAGTGAATGCTCGTGCCGCCTTCGACGAACTTCGCATCCAGCATCAATTCGCGATGCAGCGGGATGTTCGTCTGAATGCCTTCCACGACCATTTCGGACAGCGCAATGCGCATCCGCTTGATCGCCTGCTCGCGCGTCGCGCCGTAAGCGATCAGCTTGCCGATCATCGAATCATAGTTCGGCGGCACGAAATAGCCATTGTAGGCATGCGAATCGACGCGAATGCCGGGGCCGCCCGGCATGTGCCACGACGTCAAACGTCCCGGCGACGGAATGAACTTGAACGGATCTTCAGCGTTGATCCGGCATTCGATGGCATGGCCCTTGAACACGATGTCGCGCTGACGGAAGGCGAGCTTTTCGCCGGCCGCAATGCGGATCTGTTCCTGCACGATGTCGACGCCCGTGATGAGTTCCGTCACCGGATGCTCGACCTGCACGCGCGTGTTCATCTCGATGAAGTAGAACTCGCCGTTTTCGTACAGGAACTCGAACGTACCGGCGCCAAGATAGCCCATCTTCTTGCAGGCGTCCGCGCAACGATCGCCGATGCGGTCGATCAGACGGCGCGCGATACCCGGCGCCGGCGCTTCTTCGATCACTTTCTGGTGACGGCGTTGCATCGAGCAGTCGCGCTCGCCGAGCCAGATTGCGTTCTTGAACGAATCGGACAGCACCTGAATTTCGATGTGCCGCGGGTTCTCCAGGAATTTCTCCATGTAGACCTGCGGATTGCCGAACGCACGGCCCGCTTCTTCGCGCGTCATATTGACCGCGTTGACGAGCGCCGCTTCCGTGTGGACGACTCGCATGCCGCGGCCGCCGCCGCCGCCCGCCGCCTTGATGATCACCGGGTAGCCGATCTGGCGGGCAATTTTCACGACTTCCTTCGGATCGTCGGGCAACGCGCCTTCCGAACCGGGCACGCAGGGCACGCCGGTCTTGATCATGGTCTGCTTCGCCGTGACCTTGTCGCCCATCATGCGGATGGTTTCCGGACGCGGGCCGATGAAGGTGAAGCCGGACTGCTCGACACGCTCGGCAAAGTCGGCGTTTTCGGACAGGAAGCCGTAGCCGGGGTGAATCGCTTCGGCGTCCGTGACTTCCGCCGCGCTGATCAGCGCCGGCATGTTCAGGTAGCTCAGATTGGAGGGCGCCGGGCCGATGCAGACCGCCTCGTCGGCGAGCTTGACGTACTTGGCTTCCTTGTCGGCTTCCGAATAGACGACGACCGTCTTGACGCCGAGTTCGCGGCAGGCGCGCTGGATGCGAAGGGCGATCTCGCCACGATTGGCAATAAGGATTTTTTCAAACATAGCGGGTTTTCGACTCATCAGTGGGCGCCGGGTCGTTCACAACACCGGCTGCCTCAGAGGATCGGGCGCGCGCTCCGTGCAACGGAGCGGGCTCGTGCACGGGCGCGCGGGCGGCATGCACGCGAAAGGCGATGCGCGCCGCGTTTAACCGACCACGAACAGCGGCTGGCCGTATTCCACTGCCTGGCCGTTTTCGACGAGGATTTCCTTCACGACGCCGGACTTGTCCGACTCGATTTCGTTCAGCAGTTTCATTGCTTCGATAATGCAGATCGTCTGGCCTTCCTTGACCGTGTCGCCGACCTGCACGAACGGATCAGCACCCGGCGACGGCGCACGGTAGAACGTGCCGACCATCGGCGACGTCACGACGTGGCCTTGCGGAGCAGCGGCGGCCGGGGTGGCCGGTGCGCCTGCTGCGGCGGCTGCGGGCAGTGCTTCGCCGCCGTTGGCGGGCGCGGCTTGCGCGAACGGCTGCGGCGCGTACGAGGCGGACGGTTGCACGTAAACCGGCGGCGCATTCTTGACGATGCGGACCTTGCCTTCGCCCTCGGTCACTTCGAGTTCGGAAATACCCGACTCCGAGACGAGGTCGATCAGAGTTTTCAGTTTACGTAGATCCATCAGGAAGCCCCTTTCAATGCGTGGATGCCGGCGCGCGTGCGGCCGGCGCAATTAGACGTGTTGTTGATTCAGACGCGCGACGAGCCGGCGGCGAGCCGGTCGAGCGCGAACTCCAGTGCGTACAGATAGCCCTTCCAGCCGAGGCCGCAGATCACGCCCTCCGCCTGGTCGGAGAAATACGAGTGATGCCGGAACGGTTCGCGACGATGCACGTTCGACAGATGAATCTCCACGAACGGAATGCCGACGCCCGCCAGTGCGTCCCGGATCGCCACGCTCGTGTGCGTGTACGCGGCCGGGTTGATCAGAATGAAATCGGTTTTTTCAGTTCGCGCGGATTGAATGCGATCGACGAGCGCGCCTTCGTGATTGCTCTGGAACGACGCGAGCTCGACGCCGGCGTCGGCCGCGCGGTCGGCGAGCGCCTGATCGATCTGCGGGAGAGTCACGCGGCCGTAGACCTCGGGTTCCCGGGTGCCGAGAAGATTGAGGTTGGGGCCGTGCAGTACCAGCAGTCGCGTCATGGTCGCTTCTTTTTCCGTGGAATTGGGCGCACTTTAGCGCTGATTAGAGAAACTTGTCTAGTTTCATGCACGGACGAAGCACCGCAAGCCGGTTTTTGGCGTCTTGGCGGCGGTCCAACTTCTACGAATTGCTACCGATTTGTGCCGAATTTCGCTCGTTCCAGCAGCAAACCAACGTGAAAAGATTGTGAAATCTAGAGCGCGTCGAGGGTTTGTTTCAGTATTTTTGGATCGATCTGGCCCAATTTTGTCGAACGGATATTGCCGTTTGCGTCGATCACGACGGTGAACGGCAGGCCGCCCGCCGTGTTGCCGAAGGCTCGCGCGAGATCGGCCCCGCCAAAACCGGTTACGTACACTGGATAGGCCACTTTGACCTTCTGCAGGAAAGTCTGGACGTTTTTCTCCGAATCCACGCCAAGTCCTACGAACTGGATCCCTTTGTTCGCATAGTCGCGCTGGAGCTGCGACAGCGCCGGCATTTCCTCGACACACGGGCCGCACCAGGAGGCCCAGAAGTTGACGACGATTGGACGTCCTTTGAACACAGTTAGCGATTCAGGCTTGCCGTCGGCCGTCGTCACCGGCGCCGCCCAGAACTGCGCGACGGCGCTTTCCCTGGAGGCCGGTTGCGCGCCGTGCGCGACTTCGCTGACGCCGTCGTTGTCGCTCCGGCTGTGTGCATTGCCGTTCAGCCAGTGATGAGCCAGCACGCCACTCGCGGCAGCGATCACGGCGACGACCGCGCCGAACAGAATACGTCTCAAGTTCATGATGCGAATTAATTAGTGGAAGGAGCGACGCCGCTGCCGTCGAGAAGCGACTGGACCGCCTGCAGGTTCGCGCGCGCCGTGCGTCCGCGTGCATCGGCCTTCACTGCGCCGCGGAGGTCGTCCGATTCGTACAGCGCGACGTGCACCCCGACGGGTTCGGAGTCGCGCCCTTCGCTCGCCGGCCGCCACAGGAAGCTGAGCGTTTCGACGTAGCCGCGCCCAGCAAAGTGGCGCGTTTCCGACACGTCGTACTGAATATTCGCGTTCAGAAAGTAGATGGCGACTTCTTTCGGGTTGTCGCAGAACACCTGAAGATGGATGTCGGAATGTTCCCCCGCCGTGCCGCCGAGCACGGCGCCCGTCAGATACGGGTTGAACGGCGCGAGCCGCTCCATCCATTCCACTGCGATACGGCGCAGACGCCGCAGCAACGCCGGTTGACTGTCGCCTTGAAAGATCGACTGATATTCGCGGATTTCTTCCTCGATCTGGTCGTTATCCGGCAGCCATTCCCCCGCGACGCGGCTTTCCCCCACGACCTGCCGGGCCGCCTTGCGCTTGGCCGTGGCATAGTCGAGACCGTCTTCCGCGATGAGGCGCGCAGCCGCGATGGCGATTTCTTCACGCACGCGCTGCGGATCAAAATGTGATTTGCGAACCATCCGTCCATCATACTAGAGATTGATGACAGCCCTTTCTGGCGGCTCGGAGCGGCTGCCCGCGGCGCTCGCGGCGGGCGAGAGCGCTTAGGCGTTCGGGAGGCGTCGGTTACAATAGCGTGCTTTGCGGGAAGCCGTTCCGGCGGCCCGCTCATCTCACATCCCTCACAGGAAAGCGCCGGCCAGCCGGGTTTTTCTGGCCCTCCCGGGTCTGGCGAAACGCCGGAGAAGGGGCTCTTCCAGGAATAACGCCCGCGCGGCACGACAGGCTTATGCACATCCACATCCTCGGTATCTGCGGCACGTTCATGGGCGGTCTCGCGGTCCTCGCGCGCGGCGCGGGCCACACGGTGACGGGCTGCGACGCCGGCGTCTATCCGCCCATGAGCACGCAGCTCGAGGCGCAAGGCATCCGGCTGATCGAGGGCTACGACGCGCAACAGCTGGACGGTCTGAACGCCGACCTGTTCGTGATCGGCAACGTGGTGTCGCGCGGCAATCCGCTCATGGAAGCGATTCTCGACCGCGGCCTGCCGTATGTGTCCGGCCCGCAATGGCTCGGCGAACACGTGCTGAACGGCAAGTGGGTGCTGGCCGTGGCCGGCACGCACGGCAAGACGACCACGAGCTCCATGCTGACGTGGCTGCTGGAAGACGCGGGTCTGAACCCAGGCTTCCTCATTGGGGGCGTGCCGCTGAACTTCGGCGTGTCGGCGCGGCTCACGGATTCGAGCTTCTTCGTGATCGAGGCGGACGAGTACGACACCGCCTTCTTCGACAAGCGATCGAAGTTCGTCCACTACCGGCCGAAAACCGCCGTCCTGAACAACCTGGAGTTCGATCATGCCGATATCTTCCCGGATCTCGCCGCGATCGAGACGCAGTTTCATCATCTGATTCGCACTGTGCCGCGCATTGGCCGGGTGGTGACCAATGGTCGCGAAGATGCGCTCGAGCGCGTGCTGACGCGCGGTTGCTGGAGCGAAGTGGAACGCTTCGGCGTGCAGGGCGGCTGGGAAACTCAACCTGCAGAAGACGGCGTGCCTGTCGACGAACGCTTTGCCGTGTACCACAACGCCGAGCGCGTGGGCGTGGTGGAGTGGCAAGTGCAGGGCGAACATAACCGTATGAACGCGCTCGCCGCCATTGCCGCCGCGCGCCATGTGGGCGTGCCGCCGGCGCAGGCGGCCAGGTCGCTGGCGAGCTTTCGCAACGTCAAGCGGCGCATGGAAGTGCGCGGCAGCGTGGACGGCGTGACCGTATACGATGACTTCGCCCATCATCCGACCGCGATCGACACCACCGTGGCCGGTCTGCGCGCGCGCGTGGGCCGCGACAACACGCGCATTCTCGCCGTGCTGGAGCCGCGCTCGAACACCATGAAGCTCGGCGTCATGAAGGCGCAATTGCCGGCCAGTCTCGCCGACGCCGACCTCGTGTTCGGCTACGGCGCGCCGAGCGGCCGCGACGCGCTCGGCTGGAACCTGGGCGAAGCGCTCGCGCCCTTGGGCGCCAAGGCGCAAGCCTTCGACAATCTGGACGCGCTCGTGAAAGCCGTGGTTCACGCCGCGCGCCCCGGCGACCAGATTCTCGTGATGAGCAACGGCGGTTTTGGCGGCGTGCATCAGAAGCTGCTCGACGCCCTCTCCGCGCGAGGCGCCACGTGATTCTCTATTTGCACGGTTTTCGGTCTTCGCCCAATTCTTTCAAGGCGCGCCTCCTGGCGGCGCGGCTCGCCGAACTGGGCCGCGGCGACGAATGGTGCTGCCCGATGCTGCCGGTTTCGCCGTTCGAGACGGTTGCGCTTGTGGAGTCGCTGGTGGCCGCCGCCGGGGCCGGGCACGACACCAAGCACGACACAAAGCACGACACAAAGCACGACACAAAGCACGACACCAAGCACGACCCCAGCGGCGTGACGGTGATAGGCAGTTCGCTTGGCGGCTACTTCGCCACTTATCTGGCGGAGAAGCACGGCTGGCCGGCGGTGCTGCTGAACCCGGCCGTGGTGCCGCAGCGCGACCTCAGCGCCTATCTCGGTGAGCAGCCGCTGTGGCATGGCGGCGGCAGCATCGTCGTCGAGCCGCATCATCTTGACGAATTGCGGGCGCTGAGTGTGACAGCGATCACGCGTCCCGAACGTTATTATTTGCTGGCCGCAACCGGCGACGAAGTGCTCGACTACCGCGAAATGCTCGCGCACTATCCCGGCGCGCGGACTACGCTGATCGAAGGCAGCGACCATGCGATCAGCGAATTCGCCGACTACCTCGACGACGTGCTGGCCTTCTGCGACGCCGCGCACGAAGAGCCGCCGGCGCCGCGCGAAGCGGCCTGAATACAAGGAAGCACCCGCAGCGCACCTAACCGGCGCGGCCCTGAAAGCCGGCCGTCCGACAGCGGAAACGCCGCCGGTCATCAGAATTCATGCCGCCTGCGCGCCGTGGCGCGCGGCGGATTCATCATCACGAACACGTTGCCGTGCCGCCCGCGCCGGCGCATGCAAGTCAGACGAGAGTATTGAGTGAACGTTTTCTTCGAGGAATCGGGCAGTTTCAAGGCCGGCAGCGTACTGTCGCGCCAGGGCGATGCGTTCCAGGTCGAGTTGCCGGGCGGCCGGCGCGCGAAGGTGCGCGCGAAAGACGTGCTGATCGAGTTCGAAAAACCGGGCGCGGCCGAACTGATGCAGGAGGCGGACGCCGTCGCGCAGGACATCGATCTCGACTTCCTGTGGGAATGCGCGCCCGACGAGGAGTTTCCGTTCGCCACCCTGGGCGCGGAATATTTCGGCGAGCGCTTCGGCCCGACCGAGCGCGCGGCGCTGGTGCTGCGCATGCATGGCGCGCCGGTCTATTTCCGTCGTAAAGGCCGCGGCATGTATCAGCGCGCGCCGCAGGAGCAGCTGAAAATGGCGCTCGCCGGTCTGGAGCGCAAGCGCCAACAGGCCCTCGTGCAGCAAGGCTACGAGGAAGAGCTGAAGGCCGGCCGCCTGCCCGAGGCCTTCAGCGGCAAGACGGCGCTCGCCTTGCTCACGAAGCCCGACAAAAACACCATCGAATACAAGGCGCTGGAAGCCGCGGCGGCTGCGCGCGGCATTTCGCAGGCGCGTCTGATGCTGGAATGCGGCGCGATTCCGTCGGCGCGCGCGCTGCACGAGGCCAAATTCCTCGCGGAGTTTTTTCCGCACGGCACCGGCTTTCCGGCTGTCACGCTGGGAGCCTTGCCGGACGATCTGCCGGAGGCGGAGGTCGAGGCGTTTTCGATCGACGACATTACGACCACTGAAATCGACGACGCGTTTTCCGTCGAACATCTCGCGGACGGCCGCGTGCGGATCGGCGTGCACATCGCCGCGCCGGCGCTCGGCATTCAGCGCGGCGACGAGATCGACGCGATTGCTCGCGCGCGTCTGTCGACGGTTTACATGCCGGGCGACAAGATCACGATGCTGCCCGACAGCGTCGTCGACGCGTTCACGCTCGCCGAGGGCGGCTTGCGCCCCGCGCTGTCGCTGTATGTGATCGTCAATCGCGAGACGCAGGAAATCGTTGCGAGCGAAACACGCGCCGAACGCGTGTTCGTGAAGAACAATCTGCGGCACAACACGCTCGACGAAGTCGTCACCGAAGAAGCGCTCGCCGCCGGCACGGGCGACTATCCGCACAAGGACGACATTGCCGTGCTGTGGCCGTTCGCGCAGGCGCTGTTCGAAAAGCGCCAGGCCGCGCGCGCGGGCTACGGCCTGCGCCGCGAAGTGCAGCGCAATACCGACTTCAACTTCTACGTGGACGGCGAGCACATCACGATCACCCCGCGCCGGCGCGGGTCGCCGCTCGACACGATCGTCGCCGAACTGGCGATTCTCGCGAACTCCTCGTGGGGCGCGTTTTTGCACGATCACGGCGTGCCGGGCATTTATCGCACGCAGCGCGCGTTCGGCGCGCCGAGCGGCCCCAAGCGCACGCGCATGCAGACCAATGCCGCGCCGCACGAAGGGCTCGGGGTCACGCAATACGCGTGGAGCACGTCGCCGCTGCGCCGTTATGTCGATCTGGTGAATCAGTGGCAACTGCTCGCGTGCGTGCAGCACGGCGTGACCGCGAAGCTGGCCGCGCCGTTCAAGCCGAAAGACGCCGATCTGTTCGCCGTCGTGCAAGGTTTCGACGATACCTACAGTGCCTACGCCGATCACCAGCGCCGCATGGAGTATTTCTGGTGTCTGCGTTGGCTCAAGCAGGAGAACAGGAAGCAGGTGGTGGCGTCGGTCGTGAAGGGCGATCTCGTGCGGCTCGAAGAGATTCCGCTGCTGCTGCATGTGCCGGGCCTCGGCGTGCATGCGCGCGGCACGCGCCTGCAAATGGAAGTGATGTCGATTGACGAGTTGACGGTCGAGGCATCCGTGCGTCTTCTGCATGTGCTGGATGCGCCGACTGTCACGAGCGGCAGCGAAGCGGACGAGGCCGACGAAGGCGAAGAGGACGAAATCGTCGACGCATCGGATGAAAGCGCCGAGAGCGAAGCTGAGGCACAGGCAGAAGCCGCTGTCGAGCCCGGCAGCGACGAGAATGGCGAAGCGAACGACGACAGCGACGCCGACAGCGCGCCCGGCGGCGAGGGCACGAATGCCGCCGCTGGGCAACACATCACGGAACCGGGGCGATGAGCGGTAAAGAGACGAAAGACCGTTATGCGGTGATCGGCAATCCGGTCGGCCATAGCAAATCGCCGCTCATTCACAGCCGCTTTGCCGCGCAGACGGGCGAGCCGGTCGAGTACGGCGCGTTGCTCGCGCCGGTGGACGCCTTCGTGCCGCACGTGCGCGCGTTCATCGAAGCGGGTGGCCGCGGCCTGAACGTGACGGTGCCGTTCAAGCTCGACGCGCACGCTTTCGCCGACACGCTGTCGCCGCGCGCGGCCGCGGCCGGCGCCGTCAATACGCTGCGCGTCGATTCGAACGGCGTCTACGGCGACAACACGGACGGCTTCGGGCTCGTGCGCGATATCGAGGTGAATCTCGGCGTGCCGCTGAAGGGCGCGCGCATTCTGCTGCTCGGTGCCGGCGGCGCGGCGCGCGGCGTGGTGCTGCCGATGCTCGAGCGCGTGCCGCATTCGCTCACCATCGTCAACCGCACGGGCGCGAAGGCCGAAGCGCTGGTCGACCAGTTCGCGCAGGCTGCGCGCGACGCCGGCTGCCGCCTCACTGGCGGCAACGCACGCACAATTGAGCCGGGGGCGTACGACGTGATCGTCAATGCAACGGCGGGCAGTCTGGAGGCGTCGTTGCCCGAATGCGACGACGGCGCGTTCGGCACCGGCACGCTTGCATACGACATGATGTACGGCGCGCATCCGACCGTGTTCATGGAGCACGCGCAGAAGCTCGGCGCGCGCGGCGCCGACGGCCTCGGCATGCTCGTCGAGCAGGCGGCCGAATCGTTTTATGTGTGGCGCGGCGTGCGGCCCGACGGCGCGCCGGTGCTCGCGGAACTGCGCGCGCTGTTGAGCGCGCCGTCGCACGCCTGACGCGCGAAGTTCGCGACATCACCGCATTCCCACGAGGCCTGAGACCACGATGACAGCAACGCGGCGCGCGAGCCGGCCCGGTCCGGCGCGATGGATCGGTTATGGGGTCGCCGTGCTGGTGTTCGCGTGGCTCGCGACACAGGTGTATTACTTCGCGCAGATCGCGGTGTGGAACTACGTGAATCCCCGTTCGACGGCTTACATGCGCTCGGACGCGTGGCGCCTGTCGCGCGAGCGGCCCGATCTCGCGATCCGGCGCACGTGGGTGCCGTATGAGCAGATCTCGCGCAATCTGAAGCGGGCAATCATTGCCTCGGAAGACGCGAACTTCGTCAACAACAACGGCTACGAAACCGACGCGATTCTGCAGGCGTGGGAGCGCAACAAGACGAAGGGCAAGATTGTGCGAGGCGGCTCGACGATCACGCAGCAACTCGCGCGCAACCTCTTTTTGTCGCGCGAAAAGAGCTATATCCGCAAGGGGCAGGAACTGATCATTACGTGGATGCTGGAGACCTTGATGGACAAGGAGCGCATCTTCGAGATCTACCTGAATTCCGTCGAGTGGGGCAATGGCGTGTATGGCGCCGAGGCGGCGGCGCGGTATTACTACAGGACGTCGGCGAGCGCGCTGACGGCGGCGCAGTCAGCGAGGCTCGCGGTGATGCTGCCGCAGCCGAGGTATTTCGATGAGCATCGCGGGTCGAGGTATCTGGCGGCGAGGTCGCGGGTGATTGCCGGGAGGATGGGGGCGGCGGAATTGCCCGAGTGAGCCTGCGGCGCGCTTTTGGTTTTTTCTTGTTTTAAATCCCTTGGCCTTTCCTTGAGAAATCCCTTGGCCTTTCCTTGAGAAATCCATTGGCCTTTCCTTGAGGTCACGGTGGTCTATTAGTGTTGCCCCTGTGCGGGGCGGCACTTACTTTCTTTGCCGCCGCAAAGAAAGTAAGCAAAGAAAGCGGGCTCCAACCGCCAGCTCATAAGTGGGGCCCTCGCTTGGAGGGGGCAGTGGTGCATCTGGAATCCGTGCCCTCGCACACTCCGCGTGCGTGACAAGGCAGTCATGCTTCCGGCGGCGCTGCGCGCGCCGCAGCGGTCGTTCTCAACACCGCCCTCCATTGAACCGCTCCCAGTTCTGTTTGGTTTCCTGATCATTTTGTGGGTCAGTTGCGCCGGTCCCTGACCAGGACACGCGCCGATTGCGCCCCACATTTCAGCGCCGCCTCGCCAAACCCCTGAGCACCTCGCCGAGGCGCAGCCGATGGCTCCACCGCGCGTAATCGCGAGCGACTGGGTTGGGCCCGACCCTTCCGGCGAGCACGCAGTGCGAGGTGGGAAGCATGACTGCCTTGTCACTAGCGCGGAGTGTGCGAAAACACAGATTCCAGATGCACCACTACCCCCTCCAAGCCAGGGGACCCACTTATAAGCTGGCGGTGTGAAGCCGCTTTCTTTGCCTACTTTCTTTGCGGCATGCAAAGAAAGTAGGTGCCGCCCCGCACAGGGGCAACACCAATAGACCACCGTGAACACAAGGAAGGCCAAGGGGGCAAGCCAAGCGCAAGGCAACAAAAAATCCCATTATCTGACCACACCCATCACATATTGGAGCTTTCTCAAAAACCGCCCTACAATCGATTCCAACAAGCAGACACCGCTCTGCAAGAGCAAAAAACAAAACGGAGACAAAGCCAAATGCCGACCCGAACCGCCAGGCAGCACCTCCGCGCCCGCACCGTCGCGCGCACTCAAGGCCCGCTCTCCGGCCCCGCGCTGTAAGCGCAGAAACCACCGAAAAGCGAATCGCCATGAACAAAGCGATGCCCCATCACGCCGAAAGCCCGGCCGAAGCCGATCTGGCGCCGCGTGCCGATCATGCATCGAGCGCCGCGCCGCGTACGACGGCTGCAGCGGCCGCAGCGAGCGCGAAAGCGCCCCGCGCCGCGGCGCAGCCCGCCGTCGTCAACGAAATCGCGCTGCCGAGCACGTTGCTCGACATCACGCCGCAACAGGCCGGCACCCAGACGCTTCTGCGCGGTCTCGCGATTCTCGAGGCGGCCGCCGCCGGCGTGCGCGATCTGCGCACCTTCGGCGCGGCGCTCGGCACGACGCGCAGCACGACGCATCGGCTGGTGAGCAGCCTCGTGCAGGCGCGCTACCTGCGCCAGGTGCAAGGCGGCTATCTGCTGGGTCCCAAGCTGATCGAACTCGGCACGATCGCGCTCGAGCAGATGCCGCTGACCGCAGTCGCGCGTCCGCATCTCGAATCGCTCGCCGAACAGACGCTCGACACCATTCACCTCGGCGTGCGCGACGGCGACGACGTGCTCTATATCGACAAGATCCCCGGCACGCGCGGCCTCGAAATGCGCTCGCGCGTCGGTCACCGCATGCCGCTCGCGTCGACCGGCATCGGCAAGGCCATGATGCTCGACCTCAAGCCCGAGCTCTGGCAGTCGCTTTTCGACGCCTCGCGCCGCGCGCTCGCGAGCGTCACGTTCAAACCCGACAACCGCCCGGACGCGCAGACCTTCATGCAGCGCATGACGAACTACGCCGCCGGCGGCTACACGTTCGACCTGGAGGAGAACGAAGCGTCGATCCGCTGCGTCGCGGCTCCGGTGCGCGATGCGTCGGGCGCGATCGTCGCGGCGCTGTCGGTGGCGAGCACGATTCCCTACATGTCGCTGGAACGCATGGACGAGCTCATTCCGGTGGTGCAGCGCGAAGCGCGCGCGATCTCCGAAGAACTCGGCTGGCGCGCCCCGCAACCCACAACCCGCAGGATCAAGCGATGAAACAGGCGGGTTCTCCCACTCCGTCGAACGCAGAGGTCGCAGCCGGCGCCGCTGGAGTCAACGCAAAACCGGGCGCCGACGCAGAACGCAGCGGTCAGGCGGCCCTGATTGGGCTCGACTGGGGCACGACGTCGCTGCGCGCGTATCTCTACGACGCGTCCGGCAACGTGCTGGCGACGCGCGCATCGACGGCCGGCATCATGAATCTGCCGCGCAGCGCCGATCAGGGCGGTTTCGACGCGGCTTTCGAGGACGCCTGCGGCGCCTGGCTCGATGCCGCGCGCGGCACGCCGGTGATTGCGGCCGGCATGGTCGGCAGCGCGCAAGGCTGGCTCGAAGCGCCCTATGTGGAAACACCCGCGAGCGCCGACGCGCTCGCGGCCGGCATCGTGCGTGTGCAGGCGGCGTGCGGCGCGACGCTGCACATCGTGCCCGGCGTACTGCAACGCGGCGAATTGCCCAACGTGATGCGCGGCGAAGAAACGCAAATCTTCGGCGCATTGGGTCAGGACCTCGACCGCAGGGACGACGGCAAACGCGCACTGATCGGCTTGCCCGGCACGCACGCCAAATGGGCCGTGGTGCAGGGCGGCCGCATCGAACGTTTTCATACTTTCATGACCGGCGAAGTGTTCGGCGCACTGCGCGAACACACAATTCTCGGACGCACGATGGTCACGCCGGATCGTCCGGATTCCGAATCGTTTTTGCGCGGCGTCGCCATCGCTCGTGAAAAGGGACAGGCGGGCGTGCTCGCCACGGTCTTCAGTTCGCGCACGCTCGGTCTGACGGGGCAACTTTCGCGCGAGCAGCAGCCCGATTATCTGTCCGGCCTCCTGATCGGGCACGAGCTGGCTGGCCTCGAGGCCGTGCTTGCGCAGCAGCACAGTTCGCTCGCGGGCCAGAGCCTGCGCCTCATCGGCAACGAGGCGCTGTGCGAGCGCTATCGCGTCGCGCTCGCGCAGTTCGGCTGCACCCAGGCCGAGCTCGTCAGACATGCGACCGAGCGCGGCTTGTGGCGCGTCGCCTCAGAGGCGGGGCTCGTCAAGCCGGCCGCCCACGCGGCGCGCGCCGGCGAGGCCGCCGCGCCGTCATCCACGAAATAGGGAACCGACATGCAACCTCACATCAATCTGCCCGCTCCGTACATGCCGCATGCGGGTCTGATCGCGGCGTTCGAGGCATGTCCGCTGATCGCGATCATGCGAGGCGTGACGCCCGCCGATGCGGCCGAGCACGGTCAGGCGCTGTATGAAGCCGGCTTTCGCATCGTCGAGGTGCCGTTGAATTCGCCGCAGCCGTTCGACAGCATCGCCGCAATTCGCAAGGCGCTGCCCGCCGATGCGATCGTCGGCGCGGGGACGGTGCTGCATCCGAGTTTCGTCAAGGACGTGAAGTCCGCGGGCGGCGAACTGATCGTCATGCCGCATAGCGACCCGGAAGTGGTCGGCGCCGCCAAAGCGCAAGGCATGGCGTGCGCGCCTGGCGTGGCGACGCCGACCGAGGCGTTCATCGCGCTGAAGAACGGCGCCGACGTGCTGAAGATGTTCCCCGCCGAGCAGCTCGGCTGCCAGGTCGTGAAGGCGTGGCGCGCGGTGATCGCGGCGCAGGTGCCGCTCGTGCCGGTCGGCGGCATCACGCCGGACAACATGGGGCCGTTTCTGAGCGCGGGCGCCAATGGCTTCGGGCTCGGTTCGGCGCTGTACAAGCCCGGCCAGAGCGCGGCCGTGACGGCCTCGCACGCGAAGGCGTTCATCAACGGATTGCGCATTGCTCGCGCGGGTGCAAAGAAATGACACGGCTTGCCGGCAAAGTCGCCTTGGTCACCGGCGCCGGCCGCGGCATCGGCGCGGCGATCGCGCTTGCGTTTGCTCGCGAAGGCGCGGCGGTGGCGCTTGCCGAGCTCGACATCGACACGGCGCGGCAAACGGCCGAGCAGATCCGCTCGGAAACCGGTGCACGCGTGCTCGCCGTGCAGACCGACGTGACGCGATCGGCCTCGGTTCAGCACGCCGTGAGCGAAGCGGAGCGCGCGCTCGGCCCCGTCGACGTGCTGGTGAACAACGCGGGCATCAACGTCTTTTGCGACCCGCTCACGATGACCGACGACGACTGGCGCCGCTGCTTCGCGGTCGATCTCGACGGCGTCTGGAACGGTTGCCGCGCGGTGCTGCCGGGCATGGTCGAGCGCGGCGCGGGCAGCATCGTGAATATCGCGTCGACGCATGCGTTCAAGATCATTCCGGGCTGCTTTCCGTATCCCGTCGCGAAGCACGGCGTGATCGGCCTCACGCGCGCGCTCGGCATCGAGTACGCGCCGCGCAACGTGCGCGTGAATGCCATTGCGCCGGGCTATATCGAAACGCAACTGACGCACGACTGGTGGAATGAGCAGCCCGATCCGGCTGCGGCAAGACAGGCCACGATCGATTTGCAGCCGATGAAGCGCATTGGCCGCCCGGAAGAGGTGGCGATGACAGCGGTTTTCCTCGCATCGGACGAGGCGCCCTTCATCAACGCGACCTGCATCACCGTGGACGGCGGACGCTCGGTTCTGTACCACGACTGAAGAAGACAACGCAGCACCGTTTCACCGGACGACGCGCTGGCCGCGTGTGTCACAACCGGTACAAGAAGACGCGGCCGATACCTTCTCGTTATCAATTAGTCAGGAGACACACAACATGAAACGCAGAATTTTCCTCACGCTGGCAGCAGCGGCGGCGGGTGTGCTTTTCAACGCACCGGTCGCGCAAGCCGCCGACCCGGTCAAGATCGGTTTCCTCGTGAAGCAGCCGGAGGAACCGTGGTTCCAGGACGAATGGAAGTTCGCCGAAATCGCCGCCAAGGAAAAGGGCTTCACCCTCGTGAAGATCGGCGCGCCGTCGGGCGAAAAGGTGATGAGCGCTATCGACAACCTGTCGGCGCAAAAGGCGCAGGGCTTCGTGATCTGCACGCCTGACGTCAAGCTCGGACCGGGCATCGTCGCGAAAGCGAAGGCCGACGGCCTGAAGATGATGACCGTCGACGACCGTCTCGTGGACGGCGCGGGCAAGCCGATCGCGTCGGTGCCGCATATGGGCATCTCCGCGTACAACATCGGCAAGCAGGTCGGCGACGGCCTCGCCGCCGAAATCAAGAAGCGCGGCTGGGACATGAAGGACGTCGGCGCGATCGACGTGACGTACGAACAGCTGCCGACCGCGCATGACCGCACGAGCGGGGCCACCGACGCACTGCTCGCCGCCGGCTTCCCGAAGGCCAACGTGATCGCCGCGCCGCAAGCAAAGACCGACACGGAAAACGCGTTCAACGCCGCCAACATCGCGCTCACGAAGAACCCGCAGTTCAAGCACTGGGTGGCGTACGGCCTGAACGACGAAGCCGTGCTCGGCGCGGTGCGCGCAGCGGAAGGCCGCGGCTTCAAGGCCGACAACATGATCGGCATCGGCATCGGCGGTTCGGATTCGGCGCTGAACGAGTTCAAGAAGCCGAACCCGACGGGCTTCTTCGGCACGGTCATCATCAGCCCGAAGCGTCACGGCGAGGAAACCTCCACGCTGATGTACGACTGGATCACGCAAGGCAAGGCACCGCCCCCGCTCACGCTGACGACCGGCATGCTGGCCACGCGTGAGAACGTCGGCGAAGTGCGCGAGAAGATGGGTCTGGCTTCCAAATAAGCGCAACGCAACGAAGTGAACTGCCGGCGCGCCGCTTTTTTCGAGCGGCTGCGCCGGCAACAGCAAAGATCGACAGAGGAGGCGAAGTGTCAGCGACGCTACGTTTTGACAATATCGGCAAAGTCTTTCCAGGCGTGCGTGCGCTCGACGGTGTGTCTTTCGACGTCAACGTCGGCCAGGTGCACGGCCTGATGGGCGAAAACGGCGCGGGGAAGTCGACCCTGCTGAAAATTCTCGGCGGTGAATATCAGCCCGACTCGGGCCGCGTGATGATCGACGGAAAAGAAGTGCGCTTTACGAGCGCCGCTTCGTCGATTGCGGCCGGGATCGCGGTGATTCACCAGGAACTGCAATACGTGCCCGATCTCACGGTCGCGGAAAACCTGCTGCTTGGCCAGTTGCCGAATTCGTTCGGCTGGGTCAACAAGCGCGACGCCAAGCGCTTCGTGCGCGAGCGTCTGGAAGCAATGGGCGTCGCGCTCGATCCCGACGCGAAGTTGCGCAAGCTCTCCATCGCGCAGCGGCAGATGGTGGAAATCTGCAAGGCGCTTTTGCGCAATGCGCGCGTGATTGCGCTCGACGAACCAACCAGCTCGCTGTCGCATCGCGAGACGGAGGTGCTGTTCAAGCTGGTGCGCGATCTGCGCGCCGACAACCGCGCGATGATCTACATTTCGCATCGCATGGATGAGATCTACGAGCTATGCGACGCCTGCACGATTTTCCGCGACGGACGCAAGGTCGCCTCGCACGCGACGCTCGAAGGCGTCTCGCGCGACACCATCGTCAGCGAAATGGTGGGGCGGGAAATTTCGGACATCTACAATTATTCGCCGCGGCCGCTCGGTGAAGTGCGCTTTGCGGCGAAGGCGATCGAAGGCCACGCGCTGTCCCAGCCGGCCAGCTTCGAAGTGCGGCGCGGCGAGATCGTCGGCTTTTTCGGACTCGTGGGCGCGGGCCGCAGCGAACTGATGCATCTCGTGTACGGCACCGAACACAAGAAGGGCGGCGAACTGCTGCTCGACGGCAAGCCGATCCGCGTGAAGAGTGCGGGCGAAGCGATTCGCCACGGCATCGTGCTGTGTCCGGAAGACCGCAAGGAAGAAGGCATTGTCGCGATGGCGACGGTATCGGAGAACATCAACATCAGTTGCCGGCGCCATTATCTGCGCGCGGGCGTGTTCCTCGACCGCAAGAAAGAAGCGGAAACCGCGGACCGTTTCATCAAGCTGCTGAAGATCAAGACGCCGAGCCGCCGCCAGAAAATCCGCTTTCTGTCGGGCGGCAATCAGCAGAAAGCAATTTTGTCGCGCTGGCTCGCCGAACCGGATCTGAAAGTGGTGATTCTCGACGAGCCGACGCGCGGCATCGACGTCGGCGCGAAGCATGAAATCTATAACGTGATTTATCAGCTCGCCGAACGCGGCTGCGCGATCGTGATGATTTCGTCGGAACTGCCGGAAGTGCTCGGTGTGTCCGACCGCATCGTCGTGATGCGCCAGGGCCGGATTTCCGGCGAGCTCGCCCGCAAGGATGCGACGGAACAAGCGGTGTTGAGCCTCGCGTTGCCGCAAAGCTCGACCGCACTGCCAGGAACTGCCGCTCAACAGGCGGCCTGAACATTATTGGACGCAAGTCCGGCAACCCGTGGGGAACGGGAGGAGTCTTCAAATGCAAGCTAGAGAAAACCTCGCGCAACAGGCCGCCAAGAGCGCCGCCGACGCGCTGATTCCGCAGACGAGCGACAAGGCGAAGTGGTGGCAGCAGATCACCGAGTACAGCCTGATTCTCATCTTCCTCGTGATGTTCGTGACGATGTCGCTGACCGTCGACCACTTCTTCTCGATCGAGAACATGCTCGGCCTCGCGCTGTCCATTTCGCAGATCGGCATGGTCGCGTGCACGATGATGTTCTGCCTCGCGTCGCGCGACTTCGATCTTTCCATCGGCTCCACCGTCGCGTTTGCCGGCGTGTTGTGCGCGATGGTGCTCAACGCGACCGACAACACGTTCATCGCGATCGTTGCGGCGGTGGCGGCCGGCGCGGTGATCGGCTTCGTCAACGGCGCCGTGATCGCGTATCTGCGCATCAACGCGCTGATCACCACGCTCGCGACCATGGAAATCGTGCGCGGCCTTGGCTTTATCGTGTCGCACGGCCAGGCTGTGGGCGTGTCGTCGGATACGTTCATTGCGCTCGGCGGCCTCAGCTTTTTCGGCGTCTCGCTGCCGATCTGGGTCACGCTGCTGTGCTTTATCGTGTTCGGCGTGATGCTCAATCAGACTCTGTATGGCCGCAATACGCTCGCCATCGGCGGCAATCCGGAAGCGTCGCGCCTCGCCGGTATCAATGTGGAGCGCACGCGCGTCTACATCTTCCTGATCCAGGGCGCGGTGACCGCGCTCGCCGGTGTGATTCTGGCCTCGCGCATTACGTCAGGCCAGCCGAATGCCGCGCAAGGCTTCGAGCTGAATGTGATCTCCGCGTGCGTGCTGGGCGGCGTGTCGTTGCTCGGCGGCCGCGCGACGATTTCCGGCGTGGTGATCGGCGTGCTGATCATGGGTACCGTCGAGAACGTGATGAATCTGATGAACATCGACGCGTTTTATCAGTACCTCGTGCGCGGTGCGATCCTGCTCGCCGCCGTGCTGCTCGACCAGCTGAAGAACCGCGGGTCGCGCGACTGATCCCGTGACTCAACCCTTCATCCCGCTTTAATAAAGGAATCGAACGATGTCGTCTCCGGCCAATGCAAACGAGCGCCTCGCGAACAACGCATTCGCGCGCTACCCGAGTCTTGTCGACCGCACCGTGCTGATCACGGGCGGCGCGACCGGCATCGGCGCATCGTTCGTCGAGCATTTCGCGGCGCAAGGCGCGCGCGTTGCGTTCTTCGATATCGACGCGACGGCGGGCGAAGCACTCGCCGACGAACTCGGCGACTCGAAACACAAGCCGCTTTTCCTGCCGTGCGATCTGACGGACATCGACGCGCTGCAAAAGGCGATTGCCGACGTGAAAGCCGCCATCGGCCCGGTCCAGGTGCTCGTGAACAATGCCGCGAACGATAAGCGTCACAGCATCGGCGAAGTCACGCGCGAATCTTTCGACGCCGGCATCGCGGTGAACATCCGTCACCAGTTCTTCGCGGCGCAGGCGGTCATGGAGGACATGAAGGCCGCGAAAAGCGGCTCGATCATCAACCTCGGCTCGATCAGCTGGATGCTGAAGAACGGCGGCTATCCCGTCTACGTGATGTCGAAGTCCGCGGTGCAAGGTTTGACGCGCGGTCTCGCACGCGACCTCGGCCACTTCGATATTCGTGTGAACACGCTCGTGCCCGGCTGGGTGATGACGGAGAAGCAGAAGCGCCTGTGGCTCGACGACGCAGGGCGCCGCGCGATCAAGGAAGGCCAGTGCATCGACGCGGAACTGCAGCCCGCCGACCTCGCGCGCATGGCGCTGTTCCTCGCCGCCGACGACAGCCGCATGATCACCGCGCAGGATATCGTCGTGGACGGAGGTTGGGCGTGACGGCCACCGTCGCTGCGGGCGCCACCACGCGCACGTCGCGCGCCGCGCTCGTCGTCGACAGCAAGTGCACGTTGGGCGAAGGCGCGACATGGTGCGCGAAGACCGGCCGCTTCTACTGGACGGATATCGAAGGCGCGCGTTTGTGGCGCTACGATCCCGCGGACGGCCGCAGCACCTCATGGGCGATGCCCGAGCGCCTCGCCACCTTCGCGCTGTGCGCGGATCCGCATTACCTGTTGCTCGGCCTCGCGTCGCGGCTCGCGTTTTTCGATCTGGCGACGGGCGAAACGCGTCATATCGTCGACGTCGAGCCGGGTCTGAACACGCGCGTGAACGACGGCCGCTGCGACCGGCAAGGGCGTTTCGTGTTCGGCACCAAAGACGAAGGCTCGCCGTTGCAGGCCATCGGCGGGTTTTACCGGCTCAATCGCGACCTCACGCTCGAGCGTTTGCCGCTGCCCGCGCCTGCCATCTCGAACAGCATCGCGTTCAGCCCGGACGGCGCGACGATGTATTACTGCGATTCGCCGACGCGTGAAATCCGCGCCTGCGACTACGGCGCAGACGGCAGTGTCGCCAACGATCGCCTCTTCACGCGCCTTGCCGATGCCACCGGCGAGCCGGACGGCTCGACCGTCGATCGCGACGGCGGCCTGTGGAACGCGCAATGGGGCGGTGCGCGCGTCGTGCGTTATGGCGCGGACGGCGTCGAAACCGAGCGCGTGGAGGTGCCGACGGTGCAACCGAGTTGCGTCGCGCTGGGCGGCGCGCAGTTGGGCACGCTGTACATCACGAGCGCGCGTGTCGGTCTCGACGCAGCCGCGCTTGCCGCGGATTCGCGGGCGGGCGGCGTGTTTATCGCGACGCCGGCGCGGCGCGGTTTGTCCGAGCCGGTTTTTCTCGGCGCGCCGGTGTAGCGCGAGCGGTGCATGAACGCTGCGTGGCTCCCACGGCAGCGTGAAGGAGCCGGGCCGCAGCGGCGAGTCCGGTGCAGGGTCGAGGTTCGCCATATCGAGCAGCAAGACCGGAAGTCAAGCCGGCGACAAGTTGGCAGCGAAGTCGGCAATGAAGATGCAATGCAGTTGGCCATGTAGTTGACGACAAAGGTGTCGATAGCGGCGGCAATCAGCCGGCGCAGCAACCCGAGTTCGGACCAGAGGCGACCGGTTCAGGACAATCGCCCGACAAGTATCCGCCATCCATGACGGCAATGTGCCAAGCCTCTCGAAGGAGCCAGATATGAGTGTTGCGAATCCTGTTTCCGCCTTTCCTCAGAGTGCACAGACCTCACCGGGCGCCCAAAGCCGGCGTGCCCGACTCGCGGCGGCGGCCAATCCGGTGATGCCGGGGCCGAGCACCTCGGCGGTCGCCGTGGGTGACAGCCCGGCCGGCGACGTCGCGTGTGTCACGCTGGCCAATGCGCAGTTGCGGCTCGACGTCGCGCCGACGCTCGGCGGCGGTATCACGCGCTTCGACTGGCGCGACGACGGCGCGCTCACGCCGATTTTCCGGCGCTGCCGCCATGTCACGGCCGACACGCATCCGAACGAACTCGCCTGTTATCCGCTGCTGCCGTATTCGAACCGGATTGGCGGCGGCCACTTCAATTTTGCCGGGCGACGCGTCGACGTGGCGCGCAATCGCCCGGACGAGCCCTTGCCCATTCACGGCGACGGCTGGCAGTCCGCCTGGCAGGTCGCCGACTCGGACCGCGAGTATGTGCGCCTGACGCTCGATCGGCGCGACGGCAAGCCGTACTCGTTTCGCGCGGCGCAAACCTACAAGCTCGACGGGCCGTCGCTCGTCATTACGCTCGAAATTGAGAACACGGGCCGCGATGCTTTGCCTTTCGGACTCGGCGTGCATCCGTTTTTCGTGCGCGACGCGGACACGGAGCTCTCGGCGGCGGCCGGCGGCTTGTGGCTCACCGGCGACGACTGGCTGCCGGTCCGTCACGTGCAGGCGCCGCCCGCGTGGCAGTTCGGCGTGGCGTATCCATTGCCGGAGACCATCGTCAATCATGCATTCACCGGCTGGAGCGGGCAGGCAGCCGTGGTGTGGCCGAAGCGCCGGCTGTCGCTGAACATTGCCGCCGACACGGACTACTACGTGCTGTACACGCCGCCGGGCCAGGACTTCTTCTGCTTCGAGCCCGTGGATCATCCGATCAACGCGATGAATCTGGCGGGCGGCGCGTGCGAAAACGGCATGACGCAGCTCGGGCGGGGCGAGCGGCTAACGCGCACGTTCCGCTTTACGGTCGAGCGCACCGGCTTGCGGTCGATGCCGGGCGCGCGCGGAACGCGGCGCCGGCAGTAGGAGGTGGGCGCTCCCGCGGCGGGCCGTCGCGCCGGGCAGGTAAAATACGCGCCTCACCCGATTACCGGCTCGCCGCGAGACCCACCATGTCCAATTTCATCCAGACACTCAACGACGCCTGGCAGCGCACGAACTCGCTGTTGTGCGTCGGCCTCGATCCCGAGCCCAGCAAGTTTCCCGGCGCGCTCGCGGGCCGGCCCGACGCGATCTTCGACTTCTGCCGCGAGATCGTCGACGCGACCGCGCCTTACGCCTCCTCGTTCAAACCGCAGATCGCCTACTTCGCCGCCCATCGCGCGGAAGATCAGCTCGAGCATTTGATCGCACATATCCATGCGCGTCATCCCGGCTTGCCGGTGATTCTGGACGCAAAGCGCGGCGACATCGGCAGCACCGCCGAGCAATACGCGCGCGAGGCGTTCGAGCGCTACCAGGCGGACGCGGTGACGGTCAATCCGTACATGGGCTTCGATTCCATCGAGCCGTATTTGCAGCATGCAGGCAAAGGGGTGATCGTGTTGTGCCGCACGTCGAACGCGGGCGGTTCCGACCTGCAATTCCTGGAGACGGGCGGCCGGCCGCTTTACCAGGTCGTCGCGCAACTCGCCGCAGAGAAGTGGAACGCGAGCGGCCAGCTGGGTCTCGTCGTCGGTGCGACTTTTCCGAAAGAGATTGAGGTGGTGCGCGGCATCGTCGGCGATATGCCGCTGCTCATTCCGGGCATCGGCGCGCAGGGCGGCGACGTGCAGGCGACCGTCAGCGCCGGCCGCACCGCGAACGGCACGGGCATGCTGATCAACTCGTCGCGCGCAATTATCTATGCGGGCAAGGGCGAGGATTTTGCTCAAGCGGCGGCGAAGGCCGCGATGGAGACGCGCGACAGGATCAACGCGTTTCGCTGATCGCGCTGTCGGGCGGCGAAGTGAGGTGGCGAGGTCAGGCTGTGAAGTCAGGCGACGGAGCGAGGCTGCGAAGTCAGGTGGTGGAGCGAGGCTGTGCTGTGAAGTCAGGCGACGGAGCGAGGCTGCATACCAGGCGCCAAAGTCAGCCGGTGCCACGAGGCCGCGCGGCGGCCGGCGCAATTCACCTTTCCGCAGTCTGAAGTCAGAGCCGAAGCCGCCTCAAACCGCGGCCGGTCCTAACCGCCCGATTAACCCGGCATGCTCCGGGTAGTCCGCCTGAAGCGTTTGCACATCGGCGATTTCGAACTCGCTGAACTCGAAACCCGGTGCGACCGTGCAGCCCACGAGCGCGAAGCTCGCCGGGTCCGCGCATTCCGCCGCGAACCACAAACCGGCGGGCACCACGGCCTGGAACACCGCGTCGCGATGAATCAGCGCATTGCCGAGCTTATGCGTGACCAGCTTGCCGGCGCCGTCGAGCACGTGCACGTTGAGCGGCTCGCCCGCATAAAAATGCCAGACCTCGTCGGATCGGATCCGATGCCAGGCCGAATGCGCGCCGTCGCACAGCAGGTAGTAGATCGCGGTGGAGGCCGAACGCGACGGCGCCTCGCCATGAGCGCGGCTCACGCGCTCCGCCGACCGATACGTCTCGCTGAAATATCCGCCTTCCGGATGCGGCTTCAGATCGAAGCGGCGAATCAACTCGTCTTTCGCTGCACGGGAATCCGGCATGCGTTTTTCCCTCTTGCTGACCCAACGGTCAATGTTCGCGCTCGTCGAGCAGCGCAAGCACGCCGCGCAGCGCGTGCGCCGCGGCCTGCACGCGAATCTGCTCGCGGTCGCCCTTGAAAATCTTCGTTTCGACGGATGTGTGCAGCCGGTTGCTCCAGCCAAACGACACCATGCCGACCGGCTTCGTCTCAGTGCCGCCGCCCGGGCCCGCGACGCCCGTGATCGACAGCGAGACTTGAGCGCGGCTGTTGCGCAGCGCGCCTTCGGCCATGGCGCGGGCCACCTGCTCGCTGACCGCGCCGAATTTTTCGATCATGTCCGCCGGCACGCCGATCATTTCGCTCTTCGCCTGATTCGAATAGGTGACGAAGCCGCGCTCGAACCAGCCGCTGCTGCCGGAGATGTCGGTAATCGCGGTCGCGACCATGCCGCCCGTGCACGACTCGGCCGTGACGAGCATCAGGCGCTCGTCGCGCAGACGGTTGCTCACGCGGATCGCGAGCTGGTGAACGACGGAATCGGTAGGCATGACGTCAATCCGGAACGGGGCGCGGCGGTTAAACGGACATGCGCCAGAGCGCAATGACGAGCAAGGTGAAGAAGGCGGCGACAAGATCGTCGAACATGATGCCAAATCCACCTTTCAGCCGGCGATCGAAATAGCCGATGGGCGGCGGTTTAACCATGTCGAAGAAGCGGAACAGGATGAACGCCCACAACTGGCCGGTCAGCGTGACCGGCGTGACCATCAGCAACACCAGCCAGAACGCGACGATTTCGTCCCACACGACGGGCGACGGGTCGTCGATACCGAGCTTTTTCGCGGTGAAGCCGCAAATCGCAATACCGCCGACAAAACCGGCGCCGATCAGCACGCCCCATTCGATCACGGTCAGATAGCGGCTGAACACGGCGAACGACGCCCACGCGAACAGTGTGCCAATCGTGCCCGGCGCAAACGGCGACAGGCCGCTGCCGAAACCGAGCGACAGAATATGCAGCGGATGCGACAGCATGAAGCGCGCGCTTGCGCGGCGCGGCTGCGGGCGTTGCGGCTTGGGAGGCGGGCCGCCGACGAGCTCGTCGGCGGGCCTGAGCGGGGGATCAGTCTGCATGAAAGTGGTCGAAGCCTTGCAACGTCAGGGTGAGCGGCGCGCCGGCGGCGTCGCGCCAGTCGATCGCCGGGCGGTCGGCCGCCGTTTGAAGAGCGCTTATTGTACCGATGCGGGTGACCGGCACGCCCGCCGTGCGGCCGGCATTGTCCACCGCGCCGCGCGCCGCGGGCGGGGCGGTGAAGCACAGTTCGTAGTCGTCGCCGCCGGCGAGTGTGCAGCGCCGCTGCGTGTCGAGCGGCAGTCGGCGCAGGGCGGCGGAGCGCGGCACGGCGTCGGCGTCGACGGTGGCGCGCACAGTCGAGCGGTCGAGGATGTGCTTGAGGTCGCCCGCGAGCCCGTCCGACACGTCCAATGCCGCATGTGCAACGCCGCGCAGCGCGAGACCGAGCGCAATGCGCGGCTCGGGGCGTTCGAGCGCACGGTGAAAGAACGCGGCGTCGGCGGCATCGGCGCTCCATTCGCCGCGCCGGATGCCGAGGCCGGCGCGCGCGTCGCCGAGCGTGCCGGACACCCAGATGTCGTCGCCGGGTTGGGCGGCGTCGCGGCGCAGCGCCATGTGCGGCGGCACGCTGCCGAACACGGTGATGCACAGATTCAGCGGCCCGCCGGTCGTATCTCCGCCGATCAGCGCGCAACCGTGCCGTTCGGCCAGCGCAAAGAGGCCCTCGCTGAAGGCGGCGAGCCACGCTTCGTCGGCTTTCGGCAGCGCGAACGCGAGGGTGAAGGCCTGCGGCTGTGCGCCCATCGCCGCCAAGTCCGACAGATTGACGGCGAGGGCCTTGTGGCCGAGCGCCTCGGGATCGACATCGGCGAAGAAATGGCGGCCTTCCACCAGCATGTCCGTCGATATCGCCAGCATCTGGCCCGCACGCGGCGCGAGCAGCGCGCAGTCGTCGCCGATACCGAGCGAGCCGTTCGCGGCAGGCGACGGCTGACCCGCCGCGCGGCGGGCAAAGAAGCGTTCGATCAGCGAAAACTCTGAGAGCATTGTGAGGAAAAGTGCGGGGGCAACGGCCTTTTGCTACGCTTCAGTCTTGGCAGTTGTACCCGTATTGAAGGGATTGGGCCGGCAATTGGGGCTACAATGCCGTCGAACATCTATTCTAATCCGCACTTCGAAGCCCGCCTTATGTCGACTCCCGTCAATAGCAAACTCCGCGAAGCCGCCCTCGATTACCACGAGTTTCCCACCCCGGGGAAACTGGCGATCACCCCGACCAAGCAGATGATCAATCAGCGCGACCTCGCGCTGGCCTACTCGCCGGGCGTCGCCTTCGCATGCGAGGAAATCGTCGAAAACCCGATGAATGCCGCGCGCTTCACGGCGCGCAGCAACCTGGTCGGCGTCGTCACGAACGGTACCGCGGTGCTGGGGCTCGGCAATATCGGGCCGCTCGCCTCCAAGCCGGTCATGGAAGGCAAGGCCGTGCTGTTCAAGAAGTTTGCCGGCATCGACGTGTTCGACATCGAGCTGAACGAGTCCGATCCGCACAAGCTCGTCGACGTGATCGCGGCGCTGGAGCCGACCTTTGGCGGCATCAACCTCGAGGACATCAAGGCGCCGGACTGCTTTATCGTCGAGCGCGAGTGCCGCAAGCGCATGAAGATTCCAGTCTTCCACGACGACCAGCACGGCACGGCAATCGTCGTCGCGGCGGCGATCACCAATGGTCTGAAGGTGGTCGGCAAGGACATCAGGGAAGTCAAGCTGGTCGCCTCCGGCGCGGGCGCGGCGGCGCTGGCGTGTCTGGACCTGCTGGTGGACATCGGCCTGCCGCTCGAAAATATTCTCGTCACCGACCTCGCGGGCGTGGTGTACAAGGGCCGCGTCGAGCTGATGGACCCGGACAAGGAGCGCTTTGCGCGCGAAACCGACGCTCGCACGCTCGCCGAGGCGATCGGCGGCGCGGACGTGTTCCTCGGCCTGTCGGCGGGCGGCGTGCTCAAGCAGGACATGGTCAAGCAGATGGCCGACAAGCCGCTGATCCTCGCGCTTGCCAACCCGACGCCGGAAATCCTGCCGGAACTGGCGCTCGAAGTGCGTCCGGACGCCGTGCTGTGCACGGGCCGCACCGACTATCCGAACCAGGTGAACAACGTGCTGGTGTTCCCGTTCCTGTTCCGCGGCGCGCTCGACGCCGGCGCGACCACGGTCACGCGGGAAATGGAGATCGCGGCGGTCAATGCGATTGCTGAACTGGCGCGCCAGGAGCAGAGCGATATCGTCGCGACGGCGTATGGCATTCAGGACCTGTCGTTCGGGCCGGCCTATCTGATTCCGAAACCGTTCGACCCGCGCCTCATCGTCAAGGTCGCGCCGGCCGTGGCGAAGGCCGCGATGGATTCCGGCGTCGCGACCCGTCCGATCGAGGACATGGAGGCGTACGAGCAGCACCTGCAGCAGTTCGTGTATCACAGCGGCACGACAATGAAGCCGATTTTCCAGCTCGCGCGCGGCGTGGAGCCGGAGAAGAAGCGGATTGTGTTCGCGGAAGGCGAAGAGGAGCGCGTGCTGCGCGCGATGCAGATCATCGTCGACGAAAAGCTGGCGAAGCCGATTCTGATTGGCCGCCCGGCGGTGATCGAGCAACGCATTGCGCGCTACGGGCTGCGGCTCGTCGCGGGTCAGGATTACACGGTCGTCAACACCGATCATGACGAGCGTTACCGCGATTTCTGGCAGGAATACTACAAGATGATGTCGCGCAAGGGCATCACGCAGCAAATGGCGAAGCTCGAAATGCGCCGCCGCACCACGCTGATCGGCGCGATGCTGGTGAAAAAGGGCGAAGCGGACGGCATGATCTGCGGCATGGTCAGCACGACGCATCGCCATCTGCACTTTATCGACCAGGTGATCGGCAAGCGCGAGGGCTGCGCGGTCTACGCCGCGATGAACGCGCTGGTGCTGCCGGGCCGGCAGATTTTCCTCGTGGATACGCACGTGAACGTCGATCCGACGCCGGAGCAACTGGCCGAAATCACGATCATGGCCGCCGAGGAAGTGCGCCGTTTCGGTATCGAGCCGAAGGTCGCGCTGGTTTCGCATTCGAACTTCGGCTCCAGCCACGCGCCGACCGCGCAGAAAATGCGCGATACGCTCGCGATCCTGCGTGAACGCGCGCCCGAGCTGCAGGTGGACGGCGAAATGCACGGCGACGTCGCGCTCGACGCGAACCTGCGCCGCGAAATCCTGCCGGACTCCACGCTCGAAGGCGACGCAAACCTGCTGGTGCTGCCGAACATCGACGCGGCCAACATCTCGTACAACCTGCTGAAGACGGCGGCCGGCAACAACATCGCCATTGGCCCGATGCTGCTGGGCGCGGACAAGCCGGTGCACGTGCTGACGGCCTCGGCGACGGTTCGGCGCATCGTCAACATGACGGCGCTGCTGGTGGCGGATGTGATCGCGGCGCGCTGATTGCGCTGAAAACGGCCGGCCCGCGCGGCGGCCGGCTTCGCCCGGAGAAAAAGAAGGCGTGCCCGCAACGGGCACGCCTTAGGGCGAACAGGGGATAGCCGCCCCAAAACGGCAAACAACAGACCGGCAAACAACAGACTTCGTCGCAGAAAGTGCAGCGCCAGGCTTTGCTCTCTGCAAGCTCGGCAAACGCCCGTCGGGTGTTGTGTTTGCTTCGTTGGGCTCATCTTAGCCCGCTCCGGCTAAATTTTCTGTCAAAAGTCGTCAAATCGCGACGGGCGGGGCTTTCGCGCGAAATCGGGCGATTTTACCGGTCTGCCGAACGTTGATTCCGGGGACCATTAGCGATACCCTTACGACTTTCATGGTCGTCAATTTCGTGATCTCACAGCCGGGAATCCTGTAAATGGCACGCAGGTGGCAGCGCATCAAGGGCGTGCTGATCGGTGCTGTTGCGCTGTGCGCTTGGTGCGGCCCCGTGCCTCAAGCGTTCGCGCGCAACTACAACGCACCCGCCGGCACGCAGGCACAGGCAGAGGGCACCGTCACGGTGGCGCAACTGCCCCGCGAGGCCGTCAATACATTGAACTTGATTGCCGCGGGCGGGCCTTACCCGTATGAAAAGGACGGCGTCGTGTTCGGCAACCGCGAACGGTTGCTGCCGCCCAACCGGCGCGGCTACTACCACGAATACACCGTTCCCACGCCTCGCTCACGTAATCGCGGGGCGCGTCGCATCGTCTGCGGAGGTCCGCTGAAGCGAACCGACAATTGTTATTACTCGGACGACCACTACACCAGTTTTAATCGTATTGTTGAATGACATCGGGATGAACGGCATGAGCGACAACGTCTACGCGCACGACACCGGAGTCGCGACGGATCTTTTCGCGGCCGGCGAGGGCAACCTGTTCCAGCGCGTCATGCAAATGCGCGCGGGCGACCAGGGCCGTGAGAACCGGAGCGAGCCTGACAGTGTGGTTTCATCGAACGAGGAGCCCATGAGTCTTTTCAGGACCGTACGACCGAACATCGTACAGTCGATCCGCGCATTCCGCGTTCAGGACCTCGCGGACGAGGCGAATCAACTCGGACAGCATTTTCTCTATGCGTACTGCGCGAACGCCCAGTCCAAGCAGGAAGTGCTGGAGACCATTGCCACGTCGTTCCTGTTTCCGAAACATTTCGGCAAGAATTATGATGCGCTGTACGACTGCCTCACCGACCTGGTCCACAAGGCGGGCGCGCAGCCGGGCTTCGTGATCGTGCTCGAGCAGTTGCCTGTCGCACAGAAATTCGACAAGGAAGGGCGCGAAACCCTGCTGGACGTATTCCGCGAGGCGGCTGAATTCTGGGCCGAGCGCAAGGTTGCGTTCCGCGTTTTTTATTCGTTCGCCTGAATGTGCTGAAGGGCGCTTCTCAGTTCTTAACTGGAGCGCCACCGGGAGTGCTGCCAGAATGTGAAAGGCCCGCCGATTTGGCGGGCTTTGTTTTTGGGGTTCATAGCGACGGCGAGCCATGGTGCGTTGCCAGGACGGCTTTTGACCGCTTTTGACTGCTTTTTGATCGCTTTTGGCTCACGCTTTAGGCCAGAGCTTCTGGAGCTGCGCTTTCGGATCGCGCTTCCGGGACCGCTTCTGGACCGCGCTTCTGGAACCGCGCTTTCGGGCCGCGCTTCCGGAACCGCGCGCCGGGACCACGCTTCGCACCGCTTTTGCCGCAGCCGCAGCCCCTGACCGACGCGCGGTCTCCCGCGCAACGAAAGCCGTTCAGCCGCCTACCACCCGCCCCACGTAGCGGCCAGCGCCGACAGCACCGCGATGCCCGCGGTTTCGGTGCGCAGCACGCGCGGCCCGAGGCCCACGGCCTGAAAGCCGTGATCCATCGCGGCGGCTTCCTCGGCGGCGGAAAATCCGCCTTCCGGGCCGACCAGCACGGTGACGGGCCCCTTCGGCGGGCTCGCCGGCAATGCGGAGAAATGGATGCTGGCGCGCGGCGACAGCAGAATGCGCAGTTCGTCGCCGACGGGCACGCGCGGCATCGCGCCGAGCCAGGTGGCGATTTCGCGCACCGGCATGACCTCCGGCAGACGGTTGCGCCCGCATTGCTCACACGACGCCCGCACGATCCCTTCCCAATGCGCGTGCCGCCGCAATGCGCGTTCGCCGGAGAGCCGCACGACGCTGCGCGTGGTCGTGAGCGGCACGAAGCTGGCCGCGCCTAGCTCAACCGCTTTCTCGATCAGCCAGTCCATCTTGTCGCCGCTCGCAATGCCCTGCGCGAGCGTGAGCCGGTACGGCGGCTCGACTTCGATATCGCGAAACTCGCGAATCTTGACCGTGACCGCGCGCCGCTCGATCGCGACGAGTTCAGCGCTGTATTCGCCGCCTTCTCCGTTGAAAAGCACGATAGAGTCGCCCGTCTGCAAGCGCAGTACGAGGACGTGCCGGACGACGTCATCGGGAAGTTGCACGATGTCGTCGGGCGAAAGGGGCGTACCGACGAAGAAGCGAGGCATCAGAAAAATACTCATTAGTTCACGAAAGGTGGCGAGCGAGCGCCCAACGGTAGCCGTCCAGATCCTCGACCTGGGCGAAGCGGTCGCCCCAGAACTGGTCC
>Ga0209674_100234_pt1 | contig 48788 bp, 50 predicted proteins | sample AraplaCvi_mMS_r2_FD_184279 | JGI IMG/M metagenome (GOLD analysis project Ga0209674, IMG submission 184279) | Arabidopsis root microbial communities from North Carolina, USA - plate scrape CL_Cvi_mMS_r2 (SPAdes) (version 2) | ecosystem: Host-associated > Plants > Roots > Endosphere | place: USA... | reverse complement strand
TTGCCAAGCCGCCGCGCGGTGGCTGGCGGCGCTTGATCGTGGAAAAACCGTTCGGCACGGACCTGGATTCCGCGCAGGCCCTGCGCCAGACCATGCATGCGTATTGGGAAGAAGAACAGATCCTGCGTATCGATCACTTCCTGGGCAAGGAAACCACGCAGAACCTGATGGTGTTCCGCTTCGCCAACCGGTTCATCGAGCCGATCTGGAATGCGCAGCACATCGCGCAAGTGCAGATCACCTACGCCGAAACGCTGGGCGTGGAAAAGCGCGCAGCGTATTACGACAAGGCGGGCGCGCTGCGTGACATGCTGCAGAACCATTTGATGCAGCTGTTCAGTCTTACCGCGATGGCGCCCCTGGCCGAATGGGATGCGGAACTGTTACGCAACCATAAGGTGGAGGTGCTGCGTTCCACGATACCGATCACGCCGGCCACGGTGGATGCGCGCGCCGTGCGTGGACAATATCGCGCCGGTCAGATGGGTCGGAAGAAAGTGCCGGGTTATCGCAGTGAACCGGGCATCGCGCGCGGCTCATGCACTGAAACGTTCGCTGCGTTGCGGCTTGAGATCGACAACTGGCGCTGGCGCGGCGTGCCGTTTTATTTGCGCAGCGGCAAGCGGCTGGCGACGAACTATTCGGAAATCGCCGTGCAGTTCCGCGAAGTGCCCGGCGCGCTGCCCAAAGCAGTGCATGCGGGCAATAACTGGATGATTTTCCGTATCCGGCCGACGGAGCAGATGGATCTGCTGGTGACGGCCAAGCGTCCGGGCCTGGATCTGGCCGGCCGGCCGGTCGTGCTTACCGCGCCCTATGCGAGTGCGGACGATCGTGAGTTTTCCGCCTACGAACAGCTGCTGACCGACGCCATCGATGGCGATCGCACCCATTTCCTGCGCTTCGATGAAGTGGAATGGGCGTGGCGGTTGCTGACGCCGGTGCTGGAGGCCTGGCAAAGCGGCACGCCGGATTTCTACGCAGCCGGTTCCGATGGGCCGGCAAGTCAGAAGCGCTTGCTTGATGCGGGACATGCGTGGCGGTCGATCGCACGCAACGGCGAAATCTAAAGTCAGGCGTGCGATGGCTGCGCGGGTAGAATAAAGGCCATGCACATCTTCAAAGTCTTCCAGCTCGAGGCGGCGCACCGTCTACCCAACGTGCCCGCAGGGCACAAATGCGCACGCTTGCACGGCCATTCCTTTCGCGTCGAAATCCACGTGCTTGGCGAGCCGGATCCAAAGCTCGGCTGGGTGATGGATTTCGCCGACGTCAAGGCCGCGTTCGCTCCTTTGTATGAGCAACTCGACCATCACTATCTCAACGACATCGAGGGCCTGGAAAATCCCACCAGCGAAATGCTTGCGCGCTGGATCTGGAAACGGCTGGAGCCCACGCTGCCCGGGCTGGACAAGGTGGTGGTGCATGAGACTTGCACCTCGGGCGCCAGCTGCAGCAAAGACAGCTTTTGACGCAACGCAAAATTCACGATTCCGTCACTAACTGCTGACGCTGGTTGAAATTTTTGTGACAGTGGCGCCTTTTAGCTAAAAACATATTGCACTGCACAAAATGCTCTGATAGGCTTTGTTCCACTCTCCTAAATCCCCCGCGAGGGACTAAGCCATGACTCAGCAGCTGAACACCCAGATCTTCGCTTACGCCAAGCAACTTTCCGACAATGCTTTCAAGGCGCACGCCCTGACCATCAAGGGTCTGGAGCAGGTTGCCGAACTGCAGCTCGCCGCGCTGGAAAAGCAGGCGCAGGTTACCGCCGACTTCATCGCCCAGGCGGTGGAAGTGCGCGATGTCGATACACTGCGCGGCCTGTGGGAAAAGGGCACTTCGCTTACCCGCGAGCAGGCTGAGAACACGGTCTCCGTCACCAAGGAAGTGATCGCCGTAGCGCAGAAGACCGCCGAGTCCCTCAATGCACTGCTGCAGGAGCAGCAAAAGGCCGCCAACGAAGCCGTGGCCGCCCCGGTTGCCGCCATCAAGAAAGCCGCTGCCGCCGCCAAGTAATACCCCTCTCGCGCATATCGCGACTCCCCTTGCGATATGCCTTGGGCCGGGCTCCGACGAGCCCGGCCCTTTTTCTTGTCCGCATTGCCCCCCGAGGCGGCGTGTCGCATAAGCTCAGCTTGCTGGCCCAAAAGCTGCACTGATATAATTTTTCGGATTGGATCGTGACCCGTGGCGGGTTTGATGCCTTGCTACACCGCGGGAACCTCACGTGCTCAACAGTCTTGCTTCCGGTCGACACCTCGCACTGCGATTGCTGCTATGGCAGCTGTTCGCGGCGCTCATTGTGGGCCTCGTTTTCGCGACCTTCGGGCTTCGCGAGGCGATAGCGGCAGCGGCTGGAGCGGCGATCGCAGCGGCGGGTACCGCCCTGCTTTCGGCGAGGGTGTTCAGCCAGGTGGGCGGCGCCGGTACGGCGCTTGGGCGTCTGCTCACGGGCATGATCCTGAAATGGATGGTGATCATCGGGGGGATGATCGCGATCATGTTTCAATGGAAATTGCCGCCGCTGGCCGCCATTACGGGGCTGGTGGCCGCGTACGCGGTTAATCTGCTGGCATTTAGATTCAAGGGTTAAGAGATGGCAAGCGAGCCGCAGGGCGGTCTTACCGAATACATTCGGCATCATTTGGAGCATCTGAAGCCGCCGCACGTCAGTGAGGGCGGATTCTGGTCGGTGCATATCGACTCTGTCACGGTTTCGCTGGCTCTCGGTGTGCTGTTCTGCCTGTGGTTCTGGCTGCTGGCTCGCAAGGCAACCGCCGGGGTACCGAGCAGGGCCCAGGCTTTCCTGGAAATCGTGCTTGAATTTGTTGACGGTCAGGTCAAGGACGTCTTCCACGGCGATCGCCGGTTCCTTGGTCCGCTGGCGCTCACCGTGTTCGTTTGGGTGTTCTTGATGAATGCCATGGACTTGCTGCCGGTCGACTTGCTGCCGTTGATCACCGCCAAGTTCGGCGTCAGCCATTTCCGCCCGGTGCCTACCGCCGACGTCAATATGACGTTCGCGATGTCCATCACGGTGCTGATCCTGGTGATCTTCTATAGCTTCAAGGCCAAGGGCTTTGGCGGCTACATGCACGAACTGTTCACGGCGCCATTTGGTAAGTGGTTTTTCCCCTTCAACTTCGCGCTGAATTTGGTGGAGCTGCTCTCCAAGCCGGTCAGCCTCGCGATGCGACTGTTCGGCAACATGTACGCGGGCGAGCTGGTGTTCCTGCTTATCGCAGGTCTGTTCAGCGCGGGAAGCTGGTTGCTTTTCAGCATGGGCGTAATCGGCTATGCGGTATGGGGCATCTTCCATATCCTGATCATCTCGATCCAGGCCTTCATCTTCATGGTGCTCACTGTCGTGTACATCTCGATGGCACACGATCACCACTGATTTAATCAATTTTGTCAGAACAACTGCTTTTCTTTTCTTGAGGAGAACATCGTGGAACTAGTTGCTCACATCGCCCAAGTGCAGGGCTTCACCGCCATCGCCCTCGGCCTGATCATCGGTTTCGGCGCGCTGGGCGCTTGTATCGGCATCGGCATCATGGGTTCGAAGTTCCTCGAAGCCGCCGCTCGCCAGCCTGAGCTGGTGCCGCTGCTGCAGGGCCGCATGTTCCTGCTGGCCGGCCTGATCGACGCGGCGTTCCTGATCGGCGTGGCGCTGGCCATGTACTTCGCCGTGGCGAACCCGCTGCTCGGCAACCTGACTGCCGCGGCAGGTCACTAAGAAACCTCGTGGAACGTGGCGTTGCTAACGCAGCGCCACAGTCCCGTAGGGCGTGAGCCCGCAACACTACGTACGTACAGGTAACGCAGCGATGGAATTCAATGCCACTCTGATCGGCGAAATGATCTCATTCGCCATCTTGATCTGGTTCTGCGTGCATTTCGTGTGGCCGCATCTGAGCAAGGCCATCGAGGAGCGCCAGCTGAAGATCGCCGAAGGTCTCAACGCGGCCGAGCGTGCGCACGCCGAATTGCGGGAGGCCGATAACAAGGTCGCTTCCGAGATCAAGCAAGCGCGCCAGCAGGCGGCCGAGATCATCGATCGCGCGCAGCAGCAGGCCAACCAGATTCTGGACAAGGCCCGTGCCGACGCGGTAGCCGAGATCAATCGGCAGAAGGCGACGGCACAGGACGAGATCGCCTCGATGGCGCAGCGTGCACGCGAAGAACTGCGCGAGCGCGTCGGTGCGCTGGCGGTGCAGGGCGCCTCGAAGATCGTGCAGCGCGAAATCGATGCAGCGACGCACAAGACGCTGCTCGACCAGCTCTCGGCCGAGATCTGATCGATGGCCGCGCAGTCGATCACTCTAGCCCGCCCTTACGCTCGTGCCGCTTTCGAGTTGGCCCGGGCGGAAGGTGCTCTTGCCGTCTGGTCGCAGGCGCTGGCGTTCTCTGCGCAGGTTTCGGCCGATCCGCGTGTCGCCGCGCTCAGCAACGATCCGCGCGTGCAGCCGGAGCAACTGGTGGCGCTGCATCTGCCCGATGCCAGCAAGGCGGACGGTGCTTTCGGCAAGTTCCTCACCGAGCTGGCCGAGCGGCGTCGCGTATCGCTGCTGCCCGACGTGGCCGCGCTGTACGAAACCTACAAGCGCGAGTCCGAGTCGCAGCTGCTGGTGAAAGTCACCAGCGCCATGGCCCTGGATGCTGAGCAGACTGAACAGCTCAAGACATCGCTCAAGCGCCGCTTCAAGCGCGAGATCGAACTGGAAACCCAGGTCGATCCTTCGCTGCTGGCCGGCGTGGTGATCGATACCGGCAGCGAGGTGATCGACGGCTCCGCCCGCGGCCGCCTGCAGCGTCTTGCCAGCGCGCTTAGTTCTTAGTTTTACGCGAAGTCCTTTCGCGAAGAGCGAAACCCGCCAGCCATGGCGGACTCTTCAAAAAAGCGTCTCGTTATTACCTTTAGGATCTTTGACCATGTCCAGCACCACTCTCAATCCGTCCGAGATCAGCGAACTGATCAAGAACCGCATCGAGCAGTTCAAGCTCGGCGCGGAAGCCCGCAACGAGGGCACGATCATCAGCGTGTCCGACGGCATCGTGCGCATCCACGGCCTGGCCGACGTGATGCAGGGTGAAATGATCGAACTGCCGGGCAACGCGTTTGCGCTGGCGCTGAACCTGGAGCGCGACTCCGTCGGCGCCGTGGTGCTGGGCGAATACCAGCACCTGCGCGAAGGTGACATCGCCAAGACCACCGGCCGCATTCTCGAAGTGCCGGTCGGCCCGGAAATGCTCGGTCGCGTGGTCGATGCGCTCGGCAATCCCATTGATGGCAAGGGTCCGCTCAACGCCAAGCTCAGCTCGCCGATCGAGAAGGTCGCGCCGGGCGTGGTATGGCGTAAGTCGGTGGATCAGCCGGTGCAGACCGGTTACAAGTCGGTCGACTCGATGATTCCGATCGGCCGCGGCCAGCGCGAGCTGGTCATCGGCGACCGCCAGACCGGCAAGACCGCGCTGGCCATCGACGCGATCATCAACCAGCGCGATTCCGGCATCAAATGTATCTATGTCGCCATCGGCCAGAAGCGCTCGTCGATCGCCAACGTGGTGCGCAAGCTGGAAGAGAACGGAGCGCTCGCCAACACCATCGTCGTCGTCGCCTCGGCGTCCGAGTCGGCTGCGCTGCAGTACATCGCCCCGTACTCCGGCTGCGCGATGGGTGAATACTTCCGTGACCGCGGCCAGGATGCGCTGATCGTTTATGACGATCTGTCCAAGCAGGCCGTGGCGTACCGCCAGATTTCGCTGCTGCTGAAGCGCCCGCCGGGTCGCGAAGCATATCCCGGTGACGTGTTCTATCTGCACTCGCGTCTGCTCGAGCGCGCGGCGCGCGTGTCCGAGGAATACGTCGAGAAGTTCACCAACGGCGAAGTGAAGGGCAAGACCGGTTCGCTCACCGCGCTGCCGATCATCGAAACGCAGGCCGGCGACGTGTCCGCGTTCGTGCCGACCAACGTGATCTCGATCACCGACGGCCAGATCTTCCTGGAAACCGACCTGTTCAACGCCGGCATCCGCCCGGCCGTGAACGCCGGTATTTCGGTGTCGCGCGTGGGTGGTGCTGCGCAGACCAAGATCGTTAAGAAGCTCTCCGGCGGCGTGAAGCTGGCGCTGGCGCAGTATCGCGAGCTGGCGGCGTTCGCGCAGTTCGCATCGGATCTCGATCCGGCCACGCGCGCGCAGCTCGACCGCGGTCAGCGCGTCACCGAGCTGATGAAGCAGAAACAGTACGCGCCGCTTTCCATCGCCGAGCTGGCCCTGTCCGTGTACGCCGCCGAAAAGGGCTACCTGGACGACCTGCCGGTGAACAAGGTGCTGCCGTTCGAAAAGGGCTTGCATGCCTTTTTCCACCAGAACCATGGCGAGCTGATGAAGAAGATCGTGGCCACCGGTGACTGGAACAACGACATCGAGGGCACGTTCAAGAGCGGCCTCGACGAGTTCAAGAAGACGGGTAGCTGGTAATTAAGAGCCGCGAATCGTCAATCGGAAAACGGGAATCGTTAAAGCGCGCTGCAATGCCTTTTGCGATTCTCGATTGACGATTCCCGATCCACGACTTACCTGAGCGAGCACAGCGAGCGAATAAATGGCAAGCGGACGCGAAATTAAAACCAAGATCAAGAGCACGCAGAACATGCGCAAAGTGACGCGTGCGCTCGAAATGGTCTCGGCCTCCAAGATTCGCAAAGCGCAGGACCTGATGAAGGCCTCGCGTCCCTATGCGCGCGCCATGCGCAAGGTGATCGCGCACGTGGCGCAGGCCAGCACGGAGCTCAAGCATCCGTTCCTGGTCGAACGCGCGGACGTTGCACGCGTGGCCTATGTGGTCGTCACCACTGACCGCGGCCTGTGTGGCGGCCTCAACTCCAACCTGTTCCGTCGCCTGCTGCCGGCCATCCGCGAGTGGCAGGACAAGGGCGTGCAGGTGGACGTGGTCGCGATCGGCCAGAAAGCGGTGCAGTTCTTTCGCCGTCTGAAGGGCATCAACCTGATCGGTAGCGCCACGCACCTGGGCGAACGTCCCAAGGTCGAGCAACTGATCGGCGTGATCAAGGTCGTGCTGGATGCGTATACGGAAGGCAAGCTGGATCGCGTCTTCCTCGCCTACAACGACTTCGTCAACACCATGACGCAGAAGCCGACGGTCGACGCGCTGTTGCCGCTGCCGACGGTTGCCGCCGAGCTGGAAGCGCAACATGTTGCCGGCGTAGCGCTGGAGCAATCGCACGACTGGGACTACATCTACGAACCCGACGCAGCCGCGGTGCTTGAGCATGTGCTCGGTCGCTATGTCGAGTCGGTGGCGTACCAGGGCGTGCTGGAAAACCTCGCCAGCGAACACGCCGCGCGCATGGTGGCGATGAAGGCAGCATCCGACAATGCCAGTAAGGTCATCGCCGAACTGACGCTGAGCTACAACAAGGCGCGTCAGGCTGCGATCACGCAGGAAATTTCCGAAATCGTAGGAGGAGCGGCAGCGGTGTAACCGCTGCTGGTCCCAAAATTAATGGCGACGCGAAGCGGCGCCGCAAAGACACTTAAAAGATCCATCCGGAGCACATCCATGAGCCAGGGTAAAGTTGTACAGATCATCGGCGCGGTCATCGACGTCGAGTTCGCGCGCGATCAGGTGCCGCAGGTGTATGACGCACTGAAGATCGACGGCACCGAAATCACGCTGGAAGTCCAGCAGGTGCTGGGCGATGGCGTGGTGCGTACGATCGCCCTGGGTTCCACCGACGGTCTGAAGCGCGGTCTGGTCGCCCGCAACACCGGCGAAGGCATCAAGGTGCCGGTCGGCAAGGCCACCCTTGGCCGCATCATGGACGTGCTCGGCAATCCGATCGACGAAGTTGGCCCCATCAAGGCCGATGACCATTGGGTGATCCACCGCGAAGCGCCGTCGTATGACGACCAGGCGCTGGCCAACGAACTGCTGGAAACCGGCATCAAGGTGATCGACCTGGTGTGCCCGTTCGCCAAGGGCGGCAAGGTCGGCCTGTTCGGCGGCGCCGGCGTGGGCAAGACGGTGAACATGCTCGAGCTGATCAACAACATCGCCACCCAGCACTCGGGTCTGTCGGTCTTCGCCGGCGTGGGCGAGCGTACCCGCGAAGGCAACGACTTCTACCACGAGATGCAGGACGCCGGCGTCGTGAAGCTGGACAACCTGCCGGAGTCGAAAGTGGCGATGGTGTACGGCCAGATGAACGAGCCGCCGGGCAACCGTCTGCGCGTGGCGCTGACTGGCCTGACCATGGCCGAATACTTCCGCGACCAGAAGGACGAACACGGCAAGGGCCGCGACGTGCTGTTCTTCGTCGACAACATCTACCGCTACACGCTGGCCGGTACCGAAGTGTCCGCGCTGCTCGGCCGTATGCCGTCCGCCGTGGGTTACCAGCCGACGCTGGCCGAGGAAATGGGCGTGCTGCAGGAACGCATCACCTCCACCAAGACCGGCTCGATCACCTCGATCCAGGCCGTGTACGTGCCCGCGGACGACCTGACCGACCCGTCGCCGGCCACCACCTTTGCGCACTTGGATTCCACCGTTACCTTGAGCCGCCAGATCGCCTCGCTGGGCATCTACCCGGCCGTGGACCCGCTGGATTCCACTAGCCGCCAGCTCGACCCGAACGTGGTCGGCGCCGAGCACTACGACGTGGCTCGCAAGGTGCAGGGCACCCTGCAGCGCTACAAGGAGCTGAAGGACATCATCGCCATTCTCGGCATGGACGAGCTGTCCGAGGAAGACAAGCAGGTGGTGTACCGTGCGCGCAAGTGCGAGCGCTTCTTCTCGCAGCCGTTCCACGTGGCCGAAGTGTTCACCGGCGCCCCTGGCAAGTACGTGACGCTGAAGGAAACCATCCGCGGCTTCAAGATGATCGTCGAAGGCGAAGTGGATCACATCCCCGAGCAGGCGTTCTACATGGTCGGCGGCATCGACGAGGCCATCAAGAAGGCCGAGGACATGGGCGCCAAGAAGGCAGCCTGAGTAAAGCCGGGAGTCGTCAAGCGGGAATAGCAAAAGCAATCTGCGCCGCTTCCGATTGACGATTCCCGAACGACGATTTACGCCATCGAGCGAAGCGAGAATTCTATGAGCACCATTCGTTGCGACATCGTCAGCGCCGAAGCCGAGATTTTTCACGGTGACGCGGTGATGGTGGTCGCCACCGGCGAGCTGGGCGAGCTGGGCATCACGCCCCGCCACGCTCCGCTGATCACCCGCTTGAAGCCCGGCCACATCGACGTGGTGCTGGAAGGCGGCGAACGCCAGCAGTTCTACGTGTCCGGCGGCATTCTCGAAGTGCAGCCACAGGTGGTCACCGTGCTGGCCGATACCGCCGCTCGCGCCGCCGACCTGGATGAAGCCGCCGCCAAGCGCGCCAAGCAGGAGGCCGAGGATGCGCTGGCCAATCGCTCAGGCACCGTCGACGTGGCCGAAGCACAAGCCAAGCTCGCCCAGGCGCTGGCCCAGCTGCAGGCGCTGGAACGCCTGCGCAAGAACCTCAAGCACTGAGTGCGCCTTGCACCAGGAAAAACGCCGGCTTCGTGCCGGCGTTTTTGTTTGCACACCGCTTTGACAGCCGGGCGCCTCAAAGTGAGCACAGGCGAGCGCTATCCTTGGCGCTCGAACGACATCGGGACTCGACACCTTTATGAGCCAGCCTTCCTTGCACGTCATCGTCCTCGCCGCCGGCGAAGGCAAGCGCATGAAGTCCAAAAAGGCCAAGGTATTGATGCCGCTTGCGGGGCGCCCATTGCTGGCGCACGTGCTGACGACGGCGCGCGCCTTGCGACCGGCAGCCATCCATGTTGTCTACGGTTTTTGCGGCGACCAGGTGTTGGCGGCATTTGAAGGCCAGTCGGATCTGCAGTGGACGTTGCAAGCCGAACAACTCGGTACCGGCCATGCCGTTGGCGAAGCCCTTCGAAAAGTGCCGGACGACGCGCGCGTACTGGTGCTCTACGGTGACGTGCCGCTGACACGCGCAGAAACCTTGCAACGCCTGGTGCAAGCCGAAGGCAACCTCTGCATGCTCGCGACCCGACTCACCCAGCCCCATGGCTACGGCCGCGTATTGCGCGATGGCAATGGTCTCGTGCGTGCGGTGATCGAGGAGAAGGATGCTGACGACGCGCAACGCAGTATCAATTTGATCAACACCGGCATCGTTGCCGGGGACGCAGCTTTGCTCAGGCAGTGGATCGGCCAGCTTGGTCGCAGTAACGCACAGGGCGAGTACTACCTCACCGATATCTTTGAGAAGGCTGCCTCGGAAGGCCGCGCGGCGCAGTGCATTGAATGCGACGATGCGATGGAAGCGGCGGGCGCCAACACGCCGACGCAACTTACCGAACTGGAAGATGCTTATCGCCAGCGCGCTGTACATGCACTGATGGCCGAAGGCGTGCGCGTAGTCGATCCCCGGCGCGTAGAGGTACGTGGCACCGTAAAGGCGGCGCGTGATGTCGAGATCGACATCGATGTGATCCTGGAAGGAGACGTGCAACTTGGCGAGGACGTACGCATCGGCCCCTTTTCGCGCCTGAAAGACGTGCGGCTCGCACCGGGCACCGTCGTGCACGCGCATTGCGATCTGGAGGGCGTGGTGGCGCACGGCCCCTGCCTGATCGGGCCTTTCGCGCGCCTACGTCCTGGTACCGAACTCGCGGCGGGCGTGCACGTCGGCAACTTCGTCGAAACCAAGAAGGCGCGCCTTGGCGAAGGCAGCAAAGCGAACCATCTTACGTACCTGGGCGACACGGTGATCGGTCGCCACGTCAATGTCGGTGCGGGCACGATTACCTGCAATTACGATGGCGTGAACAAGTTCGTCACCACCATCGAGGACGGTGCTTTCATCGGCTCCAACAGCGCACTGGTCGCACCGGTGACGGTCGGTGCGCAAGCCACCATCGGCGCCGGCTCGGTCATCACGAAAGACGCGCCCGCGGGCGAGCTCACCGTGGCGCGTGGCAAACAAACTACGTTGCCGGGATGGAAGCGTCCTGAAAAAAAGAAGTGAGCGTGTGGCTACCTGAAGCGCCAGCCATCGAGTTCCACCAACAACTCGCGTCGGCATACGTCGCCATGCATCAGCAAGACGGGCACGCCGGGCAGCCGCCGCTGCAATAGCTCACGCACGCGCGCTGCATCGGTGGCGTGGCGTACGTAGCCTTTCAGCGGCGAATGCGTGTCGAAGCCGGAGGGCATGTCAGCGGTAGCCAGCAAGGCTTCCAGATTGAGCAAAGTCTCGTTGAGTTGCGCTTCCACGTCGCCTTCGTGTGCAGACGCATGGCCGACAACGGCGGCAGTACCGGAAATCGCCAACGCATCGCCTACGGGCATCAACATGCCGCGCGCAAAGCCTGGCGACGTGCGGCCATATTCCCGCGGATAACGCCATGCGCTGGTCTGGCGCGGATTTTCTACGGCAATACCTTCATCCACGCAGGCGAGCAGATAGATCTGCAGCACCGGCTCGTGATGGTGATGCCCGATCGCTGTGGCGGCCGGAAAACCGTCCGCGAAAAAGTCCCCCAATCCCGAGGCACGTCCATTGCAAAACTGCTTGTAGCGTTCGGCATCGCCGTCGCCGAGGTTGATGTCGGCAATGTAATTCCAGATGCGCAACACGTGGCGTTCGTCGCGCGTGCGCATGAAGCGGCGCAACGTGTCGTAAGCGTGGCGGGCGGCTGCCTCGATGCCGCCAGCTTCACGCTCGTCGCATTCGATCGCCGCAAACAACCAGCCGCCGCCCGCCGACCAGCGCACGTTGTCGTGGCGACCGTAAGTCACTGCGGCATCGACTTGCCATGCTTCCAGCGGTGCGGGCGCATCGAAGCATTCCAGCGGAACGCGCAGCCAACGCGCATCTTCGTTGGAGGGTGCGCCAGCACCGAAGCCGAAGACGGCCAGCGTGCCCGCTTCGGCCAGCACCGTCGTGGGGGACGTCATGCGGTACGTCACGCTGAGGGTACGTGGCAGGGCGGGTTTCGCCTGCAGGTGTTCGCTTGCCTGAACCATGCGCGGAAACAGCGACCGGGAACGAAAGACCCCTATGTTACACTGGACGGCCACCCGGCCCCGAGGGGCCGGCCGTGTATCCGGAGCATTGAACCCACGCATGTCCACGCAGACCCCAGCCGAGCACGAACTGGCCACCCTGATCGTGGACGCGCTCAATCTCGAAACGATCGAACCCGCCCAAATCGATCCCGAAGCACCGCTATTCGGCAGCGAGCTGGGGCTGGATTCGATCGATGCCCTGGAGATCACCCTGGCCGTTTCCAAGCGCTATGGAATGCAGCTGCGGTCGGATCATCCGGACAACCAGCGTATCTTCAGCAGCCTGCGCGCGCTCTCCGAACATATTGAACGCGAGCGTACAGCTTGAGCCTGCATTAATCCGTTTGACGGCACAAAAGGGCATCATCAGCACGGTTCCCCTTCGGTGCCTCGTACACGTGGATTCGCACACTGTCAGTGATACCCATTACCGCACGGTGTTTTGCGTTTCACCGGATCATCCGTCCCTGCCGGGGCACTTCCCGGCTCATCCGCTGGTGCCGGGTGTGCTCGTGCTGGAGCACGTGGCGCGAGCGCTGCGCGATTGGCGCAATCAACGTCTTGCGCGTGTGCGCGAAGTGAAGTTCCTGGCGCCGTTGCATCCGCGGGAGGTGGCCGAACTGGAGCTGACGAGTCGCTCCGGACAAGTCCGCTTTGAAATACGTTGCGATGGAAAAGTGCTGGCGCGTGGTGCGATCGAGGGCCAAGCGTGAGCGGCCATTGGCAGAACCAGCGCGAAGGCGGTAGTCGTTTCTGGCTGGGTGTGCTGGTTTCCGGATCGTTGCGCTTTGGACACGGTTTCATGCGCCGCTTTCTGTATCTGATCAGCCTTTATTACTTTTTTCGCCGCGGCGCGGAGCGACGTGCTTCGCACGACTATCTCACGCGCGTGTTCGGTCGTCGCGCAAAGCTGTGGCAGGTGTTCAAGCATATTCATTACTTCGCGGTGACCCAGCTCGATCGCATCTACTTGCTGGCGCACGGAGAAGGCGACTACGACATCGAAGTGAATGGCATCGAGCAGCTTCAGCAGTATGTCGCGCAAGGACGCGGTGTGCTGCTGATCGGATCGCATCAAGGCAGTTTCGAGGTGTTGCGTACGCTGGCCGCACGTTGTCCGGATGTGCCATTGCGGGTGCTGTTGGACAAGCAGAAAACACCCACCATGACCGAACTACTGGAAGCGCTCGCCCCGGAAGTTGGCGAGGCGGTCATCGACGTTTCGCAAGGCGGCGCCGCGACTACGCTGGCGATTGCGGAAACGTGCCGCGCCGGTGGCATGGCGGCTTTGCTGGCCGATCGCGGGCGTGCTCATGAAACACTGCGCCGGGTCGATTTTCTCGGCGAGCCGGCACCATTCCCTACTGGGCCGTGGTTGTTGGCGAGCAAGCTGCACGTTCCGGTGTTCCTGTGTTTTGGTCTCTATCGTGGCGGGCGTCGTTACGCATTGAGCTTCGAGCTGTTCATGGAGCACGTGGACATTCCGCGCGCCACGCGCCAGCAGGCGCTTGACGACGTATTGCGGCGTTACGCGCAACGCCTGGAACATTACGCGCGGCTCGAACCGTACAACTGGTTCAATTTCTATGATTTCTGGCAGCAGGAGAGCACGCAGCCGCGTGCGATAGGCGAAACCCGCGCCATCCGCGAGACATGAGCATGCTCACTCGGCAACATTGGGAGGCCCATGTTCCCCACGCCGGCGACATGGCGCTAATCGATGCGGTGGTCGACTGGAACGAAACAATCATCCATGCGATCGGCGAACGCCACAGCATTGACAGCCATCCGCTGCGAAGCAGCGTTGGATTGCATGCGGTGCATCTTGCCGAATACGGCGCTCAAGCGCTCGCCGTGCACGCGGTGCTTCTTGGTGAGGCCGGTGACCGTGCGGGAAGGCTCGTAAGCCTGCGCGATGTGCAACTGGCGGTCGAATACGTCGACCTGTCAGAAGGGCATTTGGACGTCCATGCAGAACGCATTTTTGTGGATGGTCGCGGCGCGCAGTATCTGTTCAAGGTCAATCAACAAGGCCGGACCCTGGCGTCTGGCCGCGTCGCAGTGATGTACGCCAGCCAGTGATTCGGTCCCTCGCGGCAAGAACGGGATGCGTCATCACGCAGCGCGATGCGAATAGGTGTCGTCCACGATCAATGGCGCAGCGCGCGAGCGGTTGTAGCTCGCCCAGACTTTGCCGTAGTGGAACACTCGCCCGATCGTATAGGCGGCAATGCGCATGACGTCGCGCACGGGACTGAAATGGCTCAGGCGGAACGATCCCTCATAACGGGAAGCGATCGGTACCGAGACAATGCCAAGGCCTTTTTCACGCGACGCAGCGATCAACACGGCCGCCTCGAACACGAAGTTCTGCGCATCCAGCTCCACCAGGTCGAGCGCGCTACGTGGATACCAGCGCTGGCCGCTTTGCGTGTCCGCCACGGGTTGCGCACACGCCCATGAAATGCCCCAGTCGGCGAACGCATTGGCACGGCGTCGTGCCTTGGGTTGCTGATCACGTTGCAGCAGGCGCGCGCCGATCACGATGTGATCAGGAAATCGCCTGCCTACATCGACAAGACGCGGAATGTCTTCGGCCAAATGCTGGCCATCACCGTCCATCGTGACCACGGCGTCGAAACCTTGCCGCAGCGCTTCGCGGAAACCCGTGCGCAAGGCTTCGCCTTTTCCTTGGCGCTGCGCGTGGCGCAGTAGCGTCACGGGCAGTGTGTTGACGAGTTCCGGGGTGCGATCGTCGGAACCATCGTCGATGACGATTACCGGCACATTCAACCGCAGTGCCGATCTCACTACCGAGACAATGGCTTTTTCCTCGTTGAGGCAAGGAATCAACACACACCAACGCAACATGCCGCTCACACCGTAACCTCCATTCGCAAATGCAATCCAAGCTGATCTGAAGCTGCCAGCACGCATGCACCTTCGCCCTTCGCGAGCATGACCAACAGTGGAAGGCATGCGGCCGAAGGATTTTCGCGCATCCATGCCATGCATGGCGCCGGCAGCGGCTCATGATGGGGCGCAGCAACCGTCGTGGCCAGACGCAAGCGCGTGCCGGCGCGTGCGCCGGGCGAGATGACCAGTGCGCAGCCGAACGCCTGCGTACATCCGATCAATTCGCCGAGCGGTCCCACGCCGGCGGTATCGCTGGATACCAGCAGCACAGGTCGATCATCGGCATAGGCAAGCACGGCCGCCTCCAGCAGGCCTGCGCCGAAACTCGCGTTGCCTGCACACACTGCGCCCGAAGGCGCACGGCAGCCGGTGGCGATGGTCCAGTAGCCGGCTGCGGCGTTATGCACGGAATTGTGGAAGCGTGTGGGTGAAAGCTCGGTGGGCGCGTGCGCTAGCGCGCGGCACATGTAGTTGGTGGTGGCCTGGTCGCCGTACGCCGACGCAAAAACGCAGGCCAGGCTATCGGCAGGTCGTCCGCTCATGGAAACGGCTTGCGTGGCCGCTTCGATCGCAACGAGCACGCTTTCCGGTGCGCGCCGACGCTCGTTCGGTGACAGGGCCGATGCTTCAGGCCGTGCGCTTGATGCCGGTTGCGCGTCGCCGGCAAGCCATCGGCGCAGGGCATCGAAATTCGCAAGCTGGGGCGACCACAGGCCGATGCCTTCCACCCGGATATCCATGGTACTCACGCGTTCATACCCGTACGCGCAAACGCGAGGCAAGCATTGCTGCCACCGAAGCCGAACGAATGACTGAGCGCCACGTTCATCGGTCGCGTTTCGTTTTGCCATGCGAAATGGGCCGTGCATGCCGGATCAGGTTGCACGGCGCCCGCATTGCCCGGCACGAATCCTTCGAGCAGCGCCAGCAACGAGATCACTGCCTCCAGGATGCCCGCGGCACCCAAGGTATGCCCTGTCAGTGCCTTGGTGGAACTGACGCGTGTTCGGGTCGGAAACAGGCGTGCGATCAGCCCAGCTTCCATGGCATCGTTTTTCTGGCTCGCCGTGCCATGCAGGTTGATGTAATCCACCTGCGAAACGTCAAGGCCGGCGCGATCGAGCATGTCGCGGAGCGCGAGTTCCGCACCCAATCCCTGCGGATCCGGCGTGGACATATGGTGCGCGTCGCTCGATTCGCCACAGCCGAGCAGGCGTAGCGGTGCATAAGGATGTACTTCAATGCGTTCGAGCAATGCAAAGCCGGCAGCTTCTCCGATCGAAATGCCGCGCCGCGACGCATCGAAAGGCCGGCAAGGTTCGGGCGATACGAGCTCAAGCGCATTGAAGCCGAACAGCGTGCTCTCGCACAGCGAATCCACGCCGCCCACGATGGCGGCATCGACCAGTCCAAGACGGATGAGCCGCTCGGCGCTGGCAAATACCTTGGCACTGGAAGAGCAGGCCGTGGAGATGGTGAGGCAAGGGCCGCCGATGGCCAGCGCAGCGGCGACGAACGCAGTCAGCGAATGCGGCGTGTGGATCGCTTTGCGGTGCAGGTCCACGGGCAGCCGCTCGTCATCGAGACGTCGATAGCCTTCTTCGGTAGCAGCGATGCTGGCGGTGGACGTGCCCAGCAACAACGCCATGCGCGTCGTGCCGTAGCGTTCGCGGGCGGTGCGCACCTTGGCCAGAAAACCGTCTTGCTGCAGGCCCAGCCAAGCCAGGCGATTGTTGCGGCAGTTCCATTGGCCATATCCGGCCGGCATGGCGACATCTTCCACGCCATCGACGCGGCCGATCCAGCATGGCAGTGGCGCGCTGCTGAAATTGTTGGCGCGCAGCCCACTGCGTTGGTGGCGAAGCGCATGGAGTTGGGTGTCCAGGCCGAGGCCCAGTGCGGAGGTGGCGGTATACGCCGTTACCGCAAGCGGAAGGGTGGTCACACGCATGCCGCAAGCCTAGCCAGCGGGCAGGGGCTTGCCTAGATAGCGTTCCAGGCCTTGGTAGCTGGCGTTCATTTGATCCATCGCAGCTTCTCGTGAAGGCCGCCTTGCTAAGCTTGCGCGAATGATCACCGAGCTGGATGAGCCGATGAAAAGCGAGCAGGTCGAACGAGCCGAACATTTCTTGCGCGAGTTGCAGGATCGCATCTGCCACGCGGTCGAACAGTCCGACGGCCGCGCCCGTTTTGTCGAGGATGCGTGGACGCGCCCGGGCGGTGGTGGCGGTCGCACGCGCGTGTTGCGTGATGGCGCCGTGTTCGAACAGGCCGGAGTGAACTTCTCGCTGGTCCATGGGGACAAGTTGCCGCCCAGCGCCACCGCGCATCGGCCGGAGTTGTCGGGCGGCGGGTTTGTCGCGACAGGTGTCTCGCTGGTGCTGCATCCGCGCAATCCATACGTGCCGACCACGCATGCGAACGTACGTTATTTCGAAGCGCGCAAGGAAGGCGTCGAACCGGTGTGGTGGTTCGGCGGCGGTTTCGATCTCACGCCGTTCTATCCGTTCGAGGAAGACGTGCGGCATTGGCATGCGGTGGCGCGCGATTTGTGCGCGCCGTTCGGTTCGGACGTCTATCCGCGCTACAAGAAATGGTGCGACGAGTATTTCTATCTGAAGCATCGAGCCGAGACGCGCGGTGTCGGTGGTTTGTTCTACGACGATCTCAACGAAGGCGGTTTCGAACGCTGCTTCGCGTTTACGCAAGCGGTGGGACAGGGTTTTCTCGATGCGTACCTGCCGATACTCGAGCGCCGCAAAGACCTGCCGTACACCGAGCGCGAGCGCGAATTCCAGCTGTATCGTCGTGGGCGCTACGTGGAATTCAATCTCGTCTACGACCGCGGCACCTTGTTCGGCTTGCAATCCGGCGGCCGCACCGAATCGATCCTGATGAGCCTGCCGCCACGCGTGCGCTTTGAATACGCCTATCAGCCGGAAGAGGGCTCCGCCGAAGCGCGGCTTGCCGACTATCTCAAGCCGCGCGATTGGGTGTGATCATTCCAGTGGTTGCGAGCCGCTGAAGCGCATCGGCGTGGCGCCTTTTACAGCGCCGATCTGCGCGCTGTCACTGACTTGCAGGATCACCTCACGACGAAAATCCAGCGTGCCGCGCACGACCGCGTGCGGACCGATCACCACGTGCGGCGGCCGGCTGGAAAATCCCCAGCCGTGCTGTTCGTTCACGACCAGGCCGCCATCGACATGGGAGTTTTCGCCAACGTTGATGTCGCCACTGGTGGTTTCGATGCCGCCGCCCACATGGGCGTGATCCAGCCTGATCGCGCCATTGACGTTGGCCACATTGCCGGTGACCTCCGCGCCGGGATCAAGCGAGATACTTCCGTTCGTGCTGGTGACCTCGCCATGCACCTGGGCATTCTCGCCAAGCGTCTGCGCGCCGTTGACGGTATGCAGGCTGGCCGCTTGCGCCTTGGCGCCCAGATGCACGGAGCCGTTGACGGTGCTGGCGTCCTGCACCGTTGCGCCATCACCGATGTTTACCGAGCCATTGACGCTATGCACCGCCCCCGCGTGTTGTCCGGCATCAACGGAAACCGAGCCGTTGACCTTGCTGATGTCCTGGGCCGTCGCCGCCAGGGGCAGCAGCAGTGCTAAGGCGAGCATGTGCGAAACGGGACGCATAGCGAAAACTCCTGTGGGATGGGTCTTGCATAGGATGCGCGCGATCGTCGGCTGGTTTAGCGTGACTTCCGACACGGGCGGGAATTGACGTGGCTGAGCGGCGCCTTCACCATTCCCCACTTGCCTCGCTTCTTTCGATCGAATCTATGCACAAGCTCGTCCTGGTCCGCCACGGCCAATCCCAATGGAATCTCGAAAATCGTTTCAGCGGCTGGGCCGACGTCGACATCACCGAGCAGGGCGCCGCCGAGGCGCGCGAGTCGGGCGAGCTGCTGGTACAGGCGGGCTATCACTTCGACGTGGCGCATACCTCGGTGCTCAAGCGCGCGGTTCGCACGCTGTGGCACGTGCAGGATGCGATGGACCTGATGTGGATCCCGGTGCTCACCGACTGGCGCCTCAACGAGCGCCACTACGGCGGGCTCACCGGCCTCAACAAGGCCGAGACCGCGGCCAAGTACGGCGAGGACCAGGTGAAGATCTGGCGCCGCAGCTATGACATTCCGCCGCCGCCACTGCCACGCGCGGAAAACCCATCGCTCAAGGATCCGCGCTACACAGGACTCGATCCCAAGTTGATCCCGGACACCGAATGCCTGAAGGACACCGTGGCCCGCGTGCTGCCGTACTGGGATGAAGTGCTGGCTCCAGCGATCCGCAGCGGCCAGCGGGTATTGCTGGTTGCTCACGGCAATTCGATCCGCGCGCTGGTGAAGTACCTCGACAACATCTCCGACGACGACATCGTCGAATTGAACATACCCAACGGCGTGCCGCTGGTGTACGAATTCGATGAGCAGCTCAAGCCGCTACGTCATTACTACCTGGGCGACGCGGATGCGATCGCGGCCAAGATGGCAGCCGTGGCCAACCAGGGCAAAGCCAAGTAAGCAGGCCCGCATGACAGGTATCCATCGCCTGTCATGAAAAGCGCTGTTAATCTGCTCTGGACTTTCTCTGCGGGCAGATTGCATGGCTCCTCACTTTACCCTGCCGCTGGCGATGATTCCGGTAATCATCTTCGCCGTATGGCGGCGTGTTCGTACCCAGTTCGGTGTACAGTCGATCCGGCGCACGCGAATGACAGTGCGCATCGTCATCTTTGCGGTGATCGGCAGCCTCATCGCCAGCTTCGCCATGCACGATGTACGTCTGCTGGAAGGGCTGGCCGGCGGCGCAATCGCCGGGGTAGCGCTGGGCCTGCTCGGACTTCGGTTCACCCGCTTCGAGCTTGATCCGGTGAAGGGCGATTGCTATGTGCCCAACCCCTACATCGGGTCTCTTATCACCGTCCTGCTACTGGCGCGATTGGTGTGGCGCTTCGCCATGCTCTCGCCGCAACTGCAGGATCCGACCGGCGCCACGCCGCCGATCCACGGCCCCGATATCGGCCAGAGTCCGCTGACCTTGGCCATGTTCGGGCTGCTCGTGGGGTATTACATCTGCTACTACGCCGGCCTGCTGATCCACCATCAGCGCATCGTGCGCGGCCGGCCGGCGGTTGCAGACCAGGCCTGATTACAGGGCGTCGTGGTCGAGCTCGCCAGTGCGGATGCGGATCACCTGTTCCAGGTTACTCACAAAAATCTTGCCATCGCCGATCTTGCCGGTACGGGCCGACTGGCTGATCGCCTCGACCACCCGATCGACCTGGTCGTCATCCACGGCCACTTCCACCTTGATCTTGGGCAGGAAATCGACCACGTATTCGGCCCCACGGTACAGTTCCGTATGGCCTTTCTGTCGGCCGAAGCCCTTGACCTCGGTGACGGTGATCCCTTGCACACCGGCTTCGGCGAGCGCCTCGCGGACATCGTCCAGCTTGAACGGCTTGATGACAGCCACAACCAATTTCATGACATTTTCCTCGGCGGGGACGACAGGCCCGGTCGCGCGGTGCGGAGCATAGCCATTCTGGCGCTCGGAAGGCAGTCTGTCCCGCCTTTGTAGGAAAATGCCTACATGTTTTGACGGAGCTCACCGATGGCGCTGCTTTCCCCTTTATTCATAGACTTTCTCCCGACGAGTTCGAGGTGCCTACCATGATGGGCAGGCAGGATATCGATCAGATTGCCCTACGACTTGTCTCGTTGGTTCCGCCAGGGATGGTAGACGCGCACAAGGATCTGCGCGCCAATTTTCACGATATCCTGGCGCAGGGACTGCGCCGTCTCGAGCTGGTTACCCGAGAGGAATTCGACGTCCAGACCCAAGTATTGGCGCGCACTCGCGCCAGGGTCGAGGAGCTCGAAAAGCGCGTGGCGGAGCTGGAAGCCGTCTTGTCGCCTCCAGGGACTTAAGTCAGTTCCGGTAGCCGTCCCCGATTCGTCACCATCACCCCAAGGAATCGGGGGCGGCCGTTTTTATTCCGCCGAGATCCCACGGAGTCGCTCGATGGGTCGATCAACCAGCGACTCCGCCCGCATGCCCGCTCACTGCATCTCATGAGTCTGGCCGTAACGCTCAGCCGGGCTCAGGAGGGAGTCGCCGCGCCGCAGGTAATGGTGGAAGTGCACCTGTCCGGCGGATTGCCCAGCACCCATATTGTCGGCCTGCCCGAAGCCGCAGTACGCGAAGCGCGCGACCGCGTGCGCGTGGCTATTTTGAGCGCCGCGTTCGAATACCCCAACCGCAAGGTCACGGTGAACCTCGCCCCGGCGGAGCTGCCGAAGGACGGCGGCCGCTTCGATCTGGCCATTGCGCTCGGCATTCTCGCCGCCGGCAACCAGGTTCCGCGAGAGAAGCTCGACGATTGCGAATTTTTGGGGGAGCTGGCGCTCTCCGGCCAACTGCGCCCGGTTTCCGGCGTGCTGCCGGCTTTGTTGCGTGCGCGAGCACGCGGTCGCCGGGTGGTGGTTCCGCGTGCAAATGCCGACGAGGCCGCCCTGATCTCCGAAGTGGACGTTCGCGTCGCCGACACGCTTGCAGACGTATGCGGCTGGCTGCGCGGCGCCCAGGAGCTTTTTCAGCCCATCTCCGCCCTGACCCTGACGCCCGACAACGATGCAGGTCCGGACTTGATCGACGTACGCGGTCAACTGCAGGCGCGGCGTGCGCTGGAGATCGCCGCCGTGGGCGGGCACCATCTGCTGTTGATGGGTCCCCCGGGCACTGGCAAGACCATGCTGGCGGAACGCCTGCCCGGAATCCTGCCGCCGATGAGCGAATCGGAGGCGCTGGAGACCTGCGCGGTGCTGTCGGTGGCGGGCCAGTCTGTGGATCCCGTGCACTGGCGCCGCCGTCCCTTTCGCGCGCCGCACCACACGGCCTCGGCGGTTGCGCTGGTTGGCGGTGGTTCGCTGCCGCGGCCTGGGGAGATCTCGCTCGCGCACAACGGCGTGCTGTTCCTGGATGAGCTGCCGGAATTCAGCCGCCACGTGCTGGAAGTGTTACGCGAACCGCTGGAATCGGGAAACATCCTGATTTCCCGCGCGGCCCGCCAGCTTCGGTTCCCCGCGCAGTTCCAGCTCGTGGCGGCGATGAACCCATGCCCTTGCGGCTATGCCGGCGATACACGCCAGCGTTGCCGCTGCACGCCCGATCAGGTGCAGCGCTATCGCTCGCGCATTTCCGGTCCACTGCTCGACCGTATCGATTTGTGCGTGGAAGTACCCGCCGTGCCCTTGAGCGAATTGAGCGCCCAGCGAAGTAGTTCCCATGCCGAGGATTCCGCCACGGTGCGCAAGCGCGTCATGCGATCGCGCCAGCATGCGCTCGCGCGTGCCGGCCGGCCGAATGCGGAAATCAGTAACCGCGAACTGGAGCGCGATTGCGCATTGGGGCCGGCGGAGCGCAAATGGTTCGATACCGCGCTGGAGCGATTGGGTCTCTCCGCGCGTGCTTACCATCGAACCTTGCGGGTGGCGCGTACGATTGCCGATCTGGACAACGGCGCGGCGGCGCTGGATCGGCAGCATCTCGCTGAGGCGCTGCAATATCGCCGGTTGTCTTTGGTGTCCGATTAACCATTCCATCTTGCTCCCTTCTCTACTGCTGTAGAGAAGGGAGCAACGGTCCACAAAGTTACGCCGCAGACGCTCGATGGAATTGCGCTTCCTCGGTCGAGCCTTTCAATGCGGTGGTCGACGACTTGCCCTGCTGAATCGCCTGCGTCACGGCATCGAAATAACCTGTGCCTACCTCGCGCTGATGTTTTACAGCCGTAAACCCTAGTTCCGACGCAGCAAACTCCTTTTCCTGCAATTCCACGAACGCACTCATTTGCCGGCGTGCATAGCCGTGCGCCAATTCGAACATGCCGTAATTCAGGCTATGGAAACCGGCAAGCGTGATGAACTGGAACTTGTAGCCCATCGCGCCGAGTTCGCGCTGGAATTTTGCGATGGTGGCATCGTCCAGGTTGCGTTTCCAGTTGAAGCTGGGCGAGCAGTTGTAGGCCAGCAGCTTGCCCGGGAATTTGGCATGGATCGCTTCGGCGAACTGGCGAGCCTGCTCCAGGTTCGGTTTGCTGGTTTCACACCACACAAGATCGGCATACGGCGCATACGCCAGGCCACGGCTGATGGCTTGCTCGATGCCGGGACGCACGCGGAAGAAACCTTCGACCGTGCGCTCACCGGTGGTAAACGATCTATCGTTCTCGTCGATGTCGGATGTAAGCAGATCAGCCGCGTCCGCATCTGTGCGAGCCACCAGAATGGTCGGCACACCAGCGACATCGGCTGCAAGGCGCGCGGCGTTCAACTTCTCGACCGCTTCGCGAGTCGGCACCAACACTTTGCCGCCCATGTGACCGCACTTCTTCACCGAAGCGAGCTGATCCTCGAAATGCACGCCTGCGGCGCCTGCTTCGATCATGGCCTTCATCAGCTCGAACGCATTGAGCACGCCGCCGAAACCCGCCTCCGCATCGGCGACGATCGGAACCAGCCAGTCGATATCGTCCTTGCCTTCCGCGTGATGCAGTTGATCGGCGCGCAGCAAGGTATTGTTGATGCGCTTCACCACCAGCGGCACCGAGTTGGCCGGATACAGCGATTGATCCGGGTACATCTCGCCAGCCACATTGGCATCGGCGGCTACCTGCCAGCCACTCAGATAGATCGCCTGCAATCCGGCTTTCACCTGTTGCATCGCCTGGTTGCCGGTCAGTGCGCCGAGCGCGTTGACGAACGGCTCCTTGTGCAGCGACTTCCACAAGCGTTCTGCGCCGCGCCGTGCAAGCGAATGCTCGATGCTTACCGTGCCGCGCAAGCGCACGACATCTTCGGCGGCGTAGCTGCGCTGGACACCAGTCCAGCGTGGATTGTTTTTCCAATCCAGTGCGATCTGTTCGGCAGTCGGCAAATGCGTTTTCATGACATGACTCCGTAATGATTGGACGGCGCGCGCTCAGGCGAGCTGTTCGTAAGCGGGAAGCGTGAGGAAGTCGCCGAGTTCGTCGGCGTGCGTCAATGCCGATAGCAGTTGCGCAGCATCGGCGGCATGGCGCGCACCGGGCATGGTGCTTTCCTGCAAGCGATGTGCATGCGTGGCGAGCGCGTGATCGAACAGTGCAAAATCGATCGGCGCGTGATCGGGAAACACCAGGTCGCCATGGTGCAGCCACTGCCATAACTGCGCGCGCGCGATTTCCGCGGTCGCCGCATCTTCCATCAGGTTATGGATCGGCACGCAGCCCAGGCCTTCCAGCCATGCTGCGGTGTAGCGCAGTGCGACTTCCACGTTGTTGTCGAAACCGGCGCGGGTGATCGTGCCGCTGCATGGCGCGATCAGCGTGTCCCGCTCGGCGTGCACGTCCTCGCGCTTCACATGCAGTTGGTTCGGCGTTGGCATATGGCGATCGAAAATATCCATCGCCACTGGCACCAATGCGGGGTGAGCCACCCATGTGCCGTCATGGCCGGCTTGCACTTCGCGCAGCTTGTCGGCGCGTACTTTGGCCATGGCCTGTTCGTTTGCTGCGTCGTCGTTCTTGATCGGGATCTGCGCCGCCATGCCGCCCATGGCGAAGGCGCCGCGGCGGTGGCAGGTGTGGATCAACAGCTCCGAATACGCCTTGAGAAACGGCACTGTCATCACGACCTGGCCGCGATCAGGCAGCAGGCGATCGCGATGGCCGCGGAAGGTCTTGAGATAGGAAAAAATGTAATCCCAGCGTCCGCAGTTGAGGCCGACGGCACGCTCCCGCAGCGCATGCAGAATCTCGTGCATCTGGAACACCGCCGGCAGCGTTTCGATCAGCACGGTGGCTTTCATGCTGCCGTACGGCAGGTCGAGTTCATCCTCGGCCAGTGCCATCACCTCGTCCCATAGCGCGGCTTCTTCCATCGCTTCGAGCTTGGGCAGGTAGAAGTACGGGCCCCGGTGCTGAGTGTGCAGCGCGCGGGCGTTATGGAACACGAACAGGCCGAAGTCGACCAATGCACCGGCGATCGTTTCGCCGTCTACCGTGATGTGCCGTTCCGGCAGATGCCAGCCGCGCGGGCGTATCACCAGCAGCGCCGGATTGGCGCCTACGCGGTAGTGCTTGCCCTCGGGCGAGCGATAGCCCAGCCGGCCGTTCACCGCGTCGCGCAGATTGATCTGGCCATCGAGCTGGTTGGCGAAGCTAGGCGCGGAGGAATCCTCGAAATCCGCCATGAACACTTTCGCGCCGGAGTTGAGCGCGTTGATGATCATCTTGCGTTCGACCGGGCCGGTGATTTCCACGCGGCGGTCCTGCAGGGCAGCCGGAATAGGCGCCACGATCCAGTCGCCATCGCGGATCGCCTGGGTGTCAGGCCGGAAGTCAGGCAGCACGCCCGCGTCGTAGCGGGCCTGGCGCTCGCGCCGGGCTTCCAGCAATTGCTGGCGCCGCGGTTCCGCGAACCGGTGCAGGCGGCCAAGAAACGCCAAGGCTTCCGGGGTGAGGACGTCCACGTAGGCGGCGGTGTTCGCATGAACCTGGACGGGTTGGCTAACGAGTTTTTCGCTGGGTACTGCCATGGCTTTGCTCCACCAAGAAGTTGGGGTCCGATGGAAAAGCTAGGCCAGTCAAGCTATGTTTGACAAAGCAAATGTTTCAATTTTTGATATTTAAAAAATCAATACATACACTAACGTACTGAAATTGCTGCCACCCAAGGGCTCGCCTGGAGGCTGGAACATGACAAAAAAGCTACCGCCGACTGCCCCGAAGCGCGCAACGCGCAAGCGCGCGGCACTTTCCACGCCCGATGCCGGCCGCTATTACTACAAAGGCAGCCGACTCAAGCAGATGCGCGCCTTCGTCACCACGGTCAAACTGGGCACGCTCAGCCGTGCGGCGGAAGCGCTTTATCTGTCGCAGCCGTCCGTCAGCTTGCAGTTGCAGGCACTGGAGCGCGAGTTGGGGGCCGAGCTGCTGCACCGCAGCCGACGGCGTATCAATCTCACCGATGCCGGCGAAGCACTGTACGAGCTGGCCCGTCCGTTGGTGGAGGGATGGGAAAACCTCGACCGTCAGTTCCAGGCCAAGGTCAAAGGCATGCAGGCGGGCAAGCTCACCGTGGCGGCGGGCACCTCCACCATCCAGTATTTGTTGCCCGAGCTGGTGCGCCAATACCGCGATCGTTTCCCGGATGTGCAATTGCAACTGGCCAATGTCACCGGCAAGGACGGCCTGTCTCTGTTGCGTGCGGACGAGGCGGACTTCGCGGTGGGCTCCATGCTCGACGTACCCAACGACATCGCCTGGGCGCCCGTCTATCACTACGATCCGATGCTGATTACGCCGCCGGACCATCCGCTGGCAAGCAAAGAAAGCGTGCTGCTGGAAGATCTATCGCCCTACGGCCTGATCCTGCCACCGCAGCGCCTGTCCACGTACCGGCTGGTGGATCTGGTGTTCCAGCAACGGCAAGTGTCCTACCACGTTGCCATCGAGGTCGGCGGCTGGGACGTGATCAAGGAATACGTGGCGATGGGTCTTGGCATATCCATCGTCACCGGCATTTGCATCACCGAGGCGGACCGCCAGCGTCTGGCCGTGCGCAACATGCGCCAGTACTTTCCGCAGCGCAGTTATGGCGTGGTGATGCGCAAGGGGAAGTTCCTGAGCAAGGAGGCACAGGCGTTCATCGACCTGATCCGGCCGGGTTTGCTGACGCATCGCGATTACGACGAACCAGGGCATTCGGAGCGCTGATATGCTCTGCCTCCGCCGCCTGGGTATATGTCCAGAAAGGCGTGCGTCCTATCCAAATCCGAAAGACATGGAGGTGTTATGAAACGGTCTTTACTGCTCGTGTGCATGACGTTGGCGCTCGGCGCATGCGTCACGCACATCAAGCCCACTGTCACCCAGAATCCGCTGCCAGCTGAGCCGTTGGCCAGTTTCCAACACTTTAAGTTGATGTCCTTGGAAGCCTCCGCGGATGCGAAGGGTGATTCCGATGCGCTGCAGAAAATCGAGGGCAATCTGCGGGAAAAACTGCTGCCGGTGATCTCCGGGTGGGAGTCGCAAGGAACTGCCGGGCGCACGTTGCAGATTGAACCCGTGGTTACGCAATTGAAATTCGTCAGTGGTGGCGCTCGCTTTTGGGGCGGTGCGTTTGCGGGAAGTTCGGCAGTGGTGATGAACCTGCGGCTGGTCGATGCCGCCACCGGAAAAATTGTTGCCAACCCCGAGTTCTACCAGCGTGCAGCTGCGATGGGTGGGGCCTACACCTTCGGGGGTAGCGATAAAGGCATGTTGGTACGTATCGCGACGGTCTCCCAGGAATATTTGCAGCGTAACTACCAGCAGGCGGTGGGCGGGCCGACCGGTCTGGAAGAAGCCAAATAGCAAGGCGGTGGTTGGGGAGTTGCATCCCCGACTCACCTGCCCGACCTGGACCTCTGGCACGTGGACCTTGCCGGGCGCCGCGATAACCTCGCGCCGACCGCACGATCGTCCACCAACCAGGGACACTCACCATGAAGCTTCGTCGACTTTTACTCGCCGCCGCGATGACGTGCCTGGCGAGTTCCTGCTATGCCGCGGATCAGGAAGCCCAGGTGATGGAACCGATCCATCATTTCTTTGATGCGTTCGGGCGGCAGGACAAGGGCGGAATGCTTGCCGTGGTGGCGCCGAACATCGAAATCACCAGCATGCATCAGGGCGCATTGCATCGGCTAAGCATCGACAGCCTGGCGGATGCCATCGCTACGCACCGGGGCGGCAGCCTGGCCGAGCGTATCCATGATCCGCAGGTGCATATCGACAACGATCTGGCCGTGGTCTGGGCGCCTTACAAATTTTCGCGAGACGGCCGCGTGGATCATTGCGGCACGGACGTCTTCACGCTCGGCAGGATCGATGGCCGCTGGCTCATCATCGGCTTGTCCGACAACGAGAGAAAGGACGATTGCCGATAGGCCGGGCGCACATACCTGCAGGTCGTTTGCGCGTAATACTGGCGATACGCTTGCGGCTTCAGCTGCGCTGCTGCAGCGCCAGCTTCACGCCAAACGCCACCAATACCATGCCGCACAGTCGATCCATCCATTGCCCAAGCTGCGGGCGAGCGGTCAGCAGTCGATGGATGCGTCCACCCATCAACGCCAGCACGGTCGACCATGTCAGCCCGGTGCCTATAAAGCTCAAGCCCAGCAGCACCAATCCCATCTGCGGATGTGCCGCATGCATGGACACGAATTGCGGCAGAAAGGCGAGAAAGAACAACGCGACCTTGGGATTGAGCACGTTGGTCAACATGCCTTGCCGGAAAGCCGCGGCGAGCCCTTTTCCACGCGTTTCGGTTGGCTGCCGCATCGCGGCGCGCGAGAACACCATGCGCAGGCCGATCCATGCAAGATAGGCCGCCCCCAGGTACTTCAACACGCTGAAGGCCAGCGCCGAAGTCATCAGGATGGCCGAAATGCCCAGCACTGCCGCGAGCGTGTGCACGATGCAACCGGCGTTGATGCCAAGCGCCGCCGCCATCCCCACCGCATGCCCTTCGCGCCCGCTGCGCGTGAGGATGTAGAACGTATCCAGCCCGGGCGTGAGGTTGAGCGCAATGCTGGCCAGCAGGAACGCTTCGTAGTGTTGAATGCCGAACGTGTCCATGTGTTCTGTCTTGTTTATGGCGCTTCGGTGTTGCGGTGCTTGCCGCGATAAGGACGAAACAGTGCCCGTATCGCCGCCATGTCCGCGTCGGAATCATCCGTGGCATGAATCAACGGCCCGAGTGTGAAACTCTTGCTCGGGTAGTCGATGAAGACCGGCTGGATCGGCACGTTCGCCTCGCGCGCAATGCGAAGAAAGCCGGATTTCCAATGCGTGACGTGCTTGCGCGTGCCTTCGGGCGTAATGCCCAGCCACATGCGCTCGCGTTCGTTGAAGCGCTTCACCATCTGGCCCACTACGTTCAAGGCCGCCTTGCGGTTGATGGGAATCATGCCGATCGGGCGCAGGATGACACCGAGCGGCCCCTCCAGCACTTCGCGCTTGATCATGATGTTGATGTTGATGCCTAGCGCAATCTTGATCATCAACCCCCACACGCCGTCCCAATAAGAAGAATGCGGTGCGCCGATCAAAATCACCTTGGGTTGATCGGGAAGCTGTCCCAGCAGGCGCCACCCGGAAAACCGCAGCAAGCCGCGCATCAGCCAGGGCCAGAAACGGCTATCGATGCGCGGGGCTTGCGGCGGCACCGGCGGCAGGAAAGCATCGCTCACTCGTGGCTCCAGGAACGCGAACGGTTTTGCTTGAGCTTGCCCCGCTGCTGCTTGCCTTCCAGTCGGCGTTGTTGCGAAGCGCGGGAAGGCTTGGTAGCAATGCGCTTCTTCGGCGCGACCAGCGCGCTGCGCAGGATTTCCACCAGGCGTTCGCGGGCATCTTCCCGGTTGCGGCTTTGATCGCGGAAGCGGCGTGCCTGGATCACCAGCACGCCTTCATCGGTCATACGCCGATCGCGGCGCGCGAGCAGGCGCGCTCGCACCTCCTCCGGCAGGGAAGGCGAATGCGCTGCGTCGAAACGCAATTCCACCGCGCTTTCGGTGCGGTTGACGTGTTGGCCGCCGGGACCGTCGGCGCGCAGGAAACGCACGACCAGCTCGGATTCCGGCAGGTTGATGGATCGGCTTACGGGCAACATGGCCCTAAGTTTAGCTGGTCGGTATGACGCTTATCGTTTCATCGTCCGGCAACGACCACCCGAAGCGTTCCAGCAACGCCTGGAACGCTGCATCGAGCGGCGCCTCCAGCATCATTGGCCGACCGTCGACCGGATGCCGAAAACGTAGCCGCCACGCATGCAGCAGCATGCGATAGCAGCCGAAATACTGCTTATAGAGACGATTGTGATCGCTGCGGCCATGCTGGCAATCGCCGATCACAGGATGATGCAGATGCGCCATATGCTTGCGGATCTGCCGGAAGCGGCCGGTGTGCGGTTCGGTCAGCACCAGCGCATACCGTTGCTGCGGATAGCGGCCCAGCGCGATCGGCACTTCCACCGTGTCCAACCGGCGATAGGCGGTGCGCGCGTCGCGGCGAGGGCCGGTCTCGCGCGAACCCGGTAACGGGTAATCGACCACGCCCGCGTCCGGCTCCGGCCAGCCACGCACCACCGTGAGGTATTGCTTGTGCACCTCGCGGCCCATGAACTGCTCGCCAAGTGCGGCGGCGATTTCGGTCGAGCGAGCGATCAGCAGTACGCCGCTGGTGGCGCGGTCCAGGCGATGCGCCAAATACAACGTGCCGCCGACTTGTTCGCGCAGCATGTCGATCAGGAACGTATCGGCGTTGCCCACCATTTTTGATCGATGCACGGCAAGGCCGGCGGGCTTGTTGACCGCGATGAGGGCGTCGTCCTGATAGAGAATGTCGAGCATGAATGAAACGCTAGCTACCGCCGCACCCACCCATGCACGAACGAAAGCAACCCGAGCACGCCTGCGCCCAGCGGTAGCCACGGACTGTGTTGCTGGCCGAACGTCCACATCACCGTGGCGCAGATGATCAGCGTGGCGCCCAGCAGGCCGCTGCCCATGGCATGCATCAGCTTGCGCACAAGCTGGCGCTGATGGCTGAGCTCATCGGCATCGGCCAGCAGGCGCTGCTCGCCCATGGCCAGTTGGCGCAGCGCATCGCGCACCAGTTCCGGCAATTGCGGTGCGTTGTGGAACCACTCGGGTACACGCTTGCGAATTTCGCGCATGGTGCGCAGGGGACTGTAACGTTCGCGCAGAATGCGCTTGAGCACCGGATGGGCGACGGCCCAGATGTCGATGTCCGGATCGAGCAGCCGGCCCACGCCTTCGATATTGAGCAGCGTCTTTTGCAGCAGGATCAGTTGCGGTTGCAGCGTGAGCTCGAAGCGGCGCGCGGTCTGGAATAGTTTCACCACCAGCTCGGCCAGCGAGATCTGCGACAGCGGACGGGTGAAATACGGCTCGCACACCGTGCGCACGGCAGCTTCCAGTTCGTCCAGCCGCACGCTGGTCGGCATCCAGCCTGCATCCACGTGCAGCTTGGCGATGCGTGCATAGTCACGCTCGAACAAGGCGATGAAATTCTGCGCCAGCCAATATTGGTCGGCCTCGGGCAGCGAACCCATGATGCCGAAATCCAGCGCGATGAAGCGTGGTTCGTTCGCACGGGTCGGGTCTACCCAGATGTTGCCCGGGTGCGCATCGGCGTGGAAAAAATTGTCGCGAAACACTTGCTCGTAGAACAGGCGCACACCCTTGGCGGCGAGTTGCTTGCGATCGATGCCGGCCGCGTCGATGGCGACGATGTCATCGCAGGAAACGCCCGTGACGCGCTCCAGGGTCAGCACGCAGGCGGTGGTCAATTCCCAATGCACTTCCGGCACGTACAAATCGACACCGCTGATGAAATTGCGGCGCAGCAGGCTCGCGTTGGCGCCTTCGCGTTGCAGGTCCAGCTCGTTTTCCAGCATCTTCTCGACTTCGGCCACCGCATCGAGCGGTCGGATCTTGTCCGCGTTCGGATGCCAGCGTTGCGCCATTTCACCGAGCGAATGCAGCAGGCTCACGTCGCGCGCAATGCGCTCGTTGATGCGTGGACGCAGCACTTTCACCACCACCGCGCGGCCGTCGTGCAGCGTGGCGGCATGCACCTGCGAGATCGATGCGGAAGCAAGCGGCACCGGATCGAAGCTGGCGTAAAGCGTGCTGATCGGCCGCTTCAATTCGCGCTCGATGATGGCGCGCGCTTGATCGCCCGGGAACGGCGGCACTTGATCCTGCAGCAACGCCAGCTCGTCGGCGATATCGGCTGGCACCAGGTCGCGCCGTGTCGACAGGATCTGTCCGGCCTTGACGAAGATCGGCCCGAGGTCGTTCAACGCCAGTCGAATGCGCGCGCCGCGCGACAGCAGGCGCACATCCACCACCGGCCGTCCCAGCAAAGGACGCACGAACTTCAGCGGGCGGAACAGATGGGCGGCGTCCACCAGCTCATCGAGCCGGTAACGCAACAGCACGATGGCGACGCGCAGCAAGCCGGGTACCACCTTCCACGACGTCACGAGCGCGCTCCTCGTGGAAGACGTTCGAGCCGTGCAAGCCGTGCTTCCAGTCGCTCGCTGCGTTCGCGCAAGGCATCGACATCGTCGAGGAAGCGTTCCACTTCGCCCGGCGCCACGGCGATGCCTGTTTCATCGCGCAACCAGGCCGCGCCATCTTGGCTGAGATGCGAAGCCGTTTCACGCGCGTGCGCCAGGCCTTCTCGTATCGCTTTGGCCAGGGGCACGCCGATCACGTCGCCGAAGTTGCGAGCAAACGCTTCCTCGAAATCCGGCGCGAAACCACTGGCCAGTTTTTCCAGACGACGCGCCAATTCCGCATCGCCCGCAATGTCCACTTTGCCCGGTGCAAGGCTTTCGTCGTGGCGGCGAAACAGCATGGCAAGCAGGCTGCCGGGCGTCGCCGCCACGCGCAGGTCGCTGTGTTCCGGCGCAGGCCCTACCTTCAAACGCTGGCCTTCGACGGTGATCGCCAGGGCCATGCCCACGCCCTGCAAATGCAATTGCATGCTGCGTCCGTCGAGTGTGGCGAGCTTGGCCTGGCTTTCCGGGTCGAGCGAGAGCGCGTGATTGAGTGCGCTTTCCAGCGCGCGGCCGGCCAGCTTGCGCAAAGGCCGGGGAAGCAGATCGGGGGCAGCGGGGGCAGTCATGCCGCGATTGTAGCCGGCCACACGCTGCGCTTGCCGTGATCAGCCTTGTTCAAGGACGGACTGCATCCGGAAAGCCAAGCTGCCGCCATGCCTCGTACACCGCCACCGCCACGCTGTTGGAAAGATTCAAGCTGCGGCTATCGGCGCGCATCGGCAGCCGCAGTCGTTGTTCGACGGGCAAGGCGGATAGCACTGCATCGGGCAGGCCGGCGGTTTCGCAGCCGAACAGCAATGCATCGCCATGTTTGAATTGCGCTTCCACGTGCCAGCGGCGGCCGCGTGTAGAAAACGCGAAGACACGCGGATGATCGAGCGTCGCAAAACATGCATCCAGATCGTCATGCACGCTGACGCGGGCGTATTCGTGGTAATCCAGGCCGGCGCGTCGCAGCCGTGCATCGTCGAGTTCGAAGCCCAGCGGGCGGATCAGATGCAGCGTGGCGCCGGTATTGGCGCACAGGCGGATCACGTTGCCGGTGTTGGGCGGGATTTCGGGGCGGAAGAGAATGACATGCAGCATGCCGCCATTATCGGATGGACAGGCGGGAATGTGCTGGAGTCAACCGGCAGTTGCCGAATGTCCCGCCGCGCTGGACACGGTCGCGGCGACAGCGTGTCCTGCGACCGGCACGGCCGAAGCGGGTTTGGCCATCACCATCGCCAGCAGCGTGAGTCCGCATGCCAGCACGCAAGCGCCGAACAGACCGCGAAGGAAGAGTGTTTCGAATTTCATGGCATATCTCCAAATGTCGTCGGGGAGGGCTCAGCCCGCTGCGCGCACGCAGATCATGTCGTCGACGAAAGGCACCACGCAGGAGGAGGGTGCCGAAGTCAGCAGGGCGGCGATCGAGCTGGTGAAGGCCAGATGCATCGGCGCCGGCTTGCTGGTGACCATGGCCGCCAGGATCAGTCCGCACACCAGCATGCATGCCACGAACAAACCTCGCAGAATCACTGTTTCGAATTTCATGTCCGTATCTCCGTTTCGATAAAAGGGGCTCGAGGCCCTCGCCCTTGGTTCTGCAATCCCCGTGCCAGCCCTGTTTGCGGACGCAATGCCTTGATGTAAAAGGATTTGTCTCGGTGTGGTCAGGTGCTTCGGATTGTCCGCGGACACCGGACACGCCGCATCGGACAGTGTCCGCGGAGCCATCGCTAAGCAGGCGTTCTGCGATGGAGCACAACGGCGCGCTACGATGCCAGGCGGTTGCTTTGACCTTTCTCGCTTTGATGGAGCTACATATGCGCAAGACTCTGCTGCTGCTCGCACCTGTCGTGTTGCTCGGCGGCTGTACCTGGGGCATCAATCCCGATCCCGGCTCGAACAGTGTTCGCACCGTGTGGAGCGGCGAGGTCACCGGTTGCCGCGATTTGGGCAAGATCACCGTATCGGTGATGAGCCGCGTCGGGCCGATTGACCGCAACGACATCAAGGTGCGCGATGAGCTGCAGGTGCAGGCGCGCAACAGCGCGTATGGCATGCATGCGGACACCATCAAGCCGCTGGGCGATCCGGTGGACGGCTCGCAAGCCTGGGAAGCTTATGTATGTGGCCATCAGCCGGGCTCGTCTACGCCGCCGCCCGCACAGAATCCCAATGCGCAGCCGATGTCGCCGCCGGCACAGCAAAGTGGCGGCTTTCAGACCTATCCCGCCAAGGGCGGTTGAGCGCGCCATCTACCGAACACGCCATGCATGACCTTGCATGGCGTGTTGCGTTTCCAATTCTTTTGTTGGCCGGGATGCAATCCAGCCTCGCGATGCATGCGCGTTTGGTGACACCTGGATTGCACTGGGCATCAACGCGCGTTACGCGCCTTCGCGCAGGCCACACCGCTACGCCACGCATTCTTCACGCGCACGCGCGGATCGAAAGCGGCACTTTCGCCGTTCGATGCTGCATCGCCGCGCGAGTTTGTTCGCTCAAATAAAAGCGATGCGCGCGGAAGTACTCGCATTTGTGTGAGTTGACCGCGTCTTCCAGTTTTTGCGCCGCAACGTAAACGTTTACAACAACGCCTTTACAAGCCGCCATGAAAACGTTTACGTTTGCGCCGGCCCTTTAGGATGTAGGGACATTCATCCAATAAGAGGACGCTTTCGATGACGACCAAAAACGCAACCATCAAGGATGTTGCGCGCGAGGCAAATGTCTCGGTCGCTTCGGTATCGCGTGTGCTCAACGGTCTGGGCGGCGTCACGCCCGAGACGCAGAAGATCGTGCGTGAAGTGGCCTCGCGCCTCAATTACATTCCGGACAACGCCGCACGCAGCCTGATCACTGGCCGCACGCACACCATCGGCGCGGTGCTGCCGGATCTGTATGGCGAATTCTTCTCGGAACTGATTCGCGGCATCGACCTCGCCGCACGTGCACGCGGATTGCATTTGCTGGTGTCCAGCTCACACGACGGCGTCGCGGACGCCGCCGCGGCGGTGCGTGCCATGCGTGGACGCGTGGACGGCATGCTGATCCTTTCCGAATACGTCGACGCGGCTTTTCTGGAAGCAAACCTTCCCGAGAAATTGCCAGCCGTGCTGCTGGACAGTCCGGTCAAGAGCGCACGCTATCCGGTGTTGAACATCGACAACCGCGCCGGCGCCATCGCCATGGTGCGGCATCTGACCGAAGCGGGACATCAGCAGGTCGCTTTCATCAGCGGCCCGAAAACCAATTTCGATGCGCAGCAGCGCGAAAAGGGTTACCGCGCCGCCATGACCAAGCATGCGCCGGGCATGCCGCTCACCATCGTCGATGGCGATTTCACCGAGGAATCGGGTTACCGCGCCGGGCGCGAGCTGCTGGCCAAAAAGCCACGCCCGCAAGCCGTGTTCGCCGCCAACGACATGATGGCGATCGGCTGCCTGTTCGCCTTCAAGGAGGCCGGCATCGATGTTCCAGGCGACATCGCGCTGGCCGGCTTCGACGACATCTTGATTGCGCGCTACGTCACGCCGCCGCTGAGCACGGTACAGGTGCGTATCGCCGATCTGGGCCGCATCGCGCTGGAACGCCTCGCGGCTCTGCTGAATCCGGCCGGCAGCACGCCGGCATCGGTCGAAACGCTGGGATGCGACATCGTCATCCGCGATTCCTGCGGCGGCAAACGCGGTGTGACCGTCGCGCCGACCAAGCCGCGCAGGTCACCGCGACCATTACGCACATAACGACACCCGCAACAGGTCGGGGAGGGGAGAAGCAATGAAAGCTGTATCCAATGTCCGGAAGCTCGTGCTGGCGCGATGGATCGCTGCATCGATCACCGCCACCCTAGCCTTGCCGACGATCTCCTTCGCGCAGAGTTCCGATGCAAACGTACGTGGCACGGCTGCACCCAATGCCACGGTGACCGCCCGCAACGTCGCCACCGGCTACACGCGCACCACCACTTCCGGCAAGGACGGCAGCTACGCGCTGGTGAGCCTTCCGCCCGGCACCTATCAAGTCGATGCGGGCCCTGGCACCCAGCACACGGTCACGTTGACGGTAGCGTCCACTTCCACGCTCAATCTGGTCGCGCCGGCGGCAGCGCCCGCTGTAAATGCGCAAAATCTTGGGCCCGTCACGGTCAACGCCACGACCTTGCAGGAGATGACTACTTCCGAGGTTGGCACCACCGTGTCGCAGCGTGACATCGCGACGGTGCCGCAGATCACGCGCAACTTCCTCGAGTTCGCAGATACCGTGCCGGGTATGGTGTTCACCGTGCAGCAGAACGGCAACACCAGCCTGCAATCCGGTGGTCAGGCGCCAGATGCCATCAACGTGTACATCGATGGTGTCGGCCAGAAGAACTACGTGGAGAATGGCGGCATCACCGGGCAGAACAATACCCAGGGCAATCCGTTTCCACAGTTGGCGATCGGTGAGTACAAAGTCGTCACTTCCAACTACAAGGCCGAATACGACCAGATTTCCAGCGCCGCGGTGATCGCGGAAACCAAGTCCGGTACCAACGAATTCCATGGCGAAGTGTTCGGCAACTGGACCGATACGCGCATGCGCGCGATGACGCCATCGGAAATTGCCGCCGACAAGAAGCAGCCATCGCACGACAAGGAATATGGCTTCTCGTTTGGCGGTCCGCTCATTCAGGACAAGGCGCATTTCTTCGTTGCCTATGAAGGCAAGGAGTACGACACGCCTATTGCCGTGGCGCCAGGCGCGGCTTCGCAGCAACTGATTTCGCAATTGCCAGCGAGTGCATCCGCACAGCTTGGACCCTCCAGCCTGCCGTTCAAGGAAAACCTGTATTTCCTCAAGTTCGATTACGAGCCGACCAATCGCGATCGCATCGAAGTGAGCGGCAAATACCGTCATGAAACGGCGATCACCGGCACGGGTACCGGCGTGGCGGCATCCTCCGCACTCAATCAGATCAACTATGACCGCCGCTTCGATATCCGCTGGGATCACAGCGCGGATGCCTGGTTCAACCGCCTGCAATTCACTTATGAGAACGCCTTCTTCAAGCCGAGCGCCATCAACATCGGCAACGGTGCCACGTATACGGCATACGATGATCAGAATCTGGCCATTCTGACGACCGGCGCGGCCGACCCGCGCGGCACGCAGAACAAAGGCCAGAAAGGCCCGGCGATCCAGGATGACCTCACGTTCAACGATCTGGAATGGCACGGCGACCACGTCATCAAGATGGGCGCCAAATACAAGCTGATTCAACTTACGGCACAGGATGCTGGCGAGTTCAATCCACAGTTTTCCTACGACGTGACACCGACGGGAACGCTTTCGACGCCGTATCAAGTACTGTTCCCGATCGCGTTGCCGGGTACCAGCCCCGTCGTTAAAACCAATGACAAGCAATTCGGTGCGTATATCCAGGATGACTGGACGGTGGACCAGCATCTCACCTTGAATCTGGGTGTCCGCTGGGATTACGAAGAAACGCCCTCGTACCTCAATTTCGTGACGCCGCAATCAGTGGTGAGTGCGCTCAACGCACAAAACCCGAACGCCGCGCCGGGTGTGACGTATGCGCAATCGCTGGCGCTGGGTGGCGTCAACGTCAACGACTACATCAGCAATGGCCACAATCGCCATGCGCAAAAGAACGAATTCCAGCCGCGCTTCGGTTTCTCCTATGACATCAACGGTGATCAGCAGCACGTGATCCATGGCGGCGTCGGGCGTTCCTACGACCGCACCATCTACGAGATCCTGCAGCTGGAGCAAACCAAGTTGGCGTTGTCCGAGGCGACGATCACGTTCCCGAACCAGTATCACTCGTGCTCGCCAAGCCCCAACTGTATTGCGTGGAATCCGGCGTACCTCAGTGGCATCGGCGTTCTGCAAGGCCTGCTGACCGGCACCACCGCTGGGCGCGAAGTGGATTTGATGAACAACCATCTGAAGACGCCGTATTCCGATCAGGTCAGCATCGGCATGCGCAACCAGGTTGGCGACTGGATCACCGACGTCACCTGGGCGCAGATCAATCGCTTCGAAGGGGTGGTGTTCACGCTCGGCAACCGTTATCCGGACGGTTCGTTCTGGCAAGGCGGCAGCCAGCCGTGGGGGCAGAGTATTCCCGGCTTCGGCAGCCTGATCATTGCCAACAACGGGCTGACCCAGAAGACGCAGCAGGTGCTGATTTCAGCGCAGAAGCCGTATACGGCGGAATCGCACTGGGGCATCAATATCGCCTACACCTACACCAAAGCCAAGCAAAACAACGATAACCAGGAAGTCGACGACCAATACGCGTTCGATGCAGAAACCATCCAGGATTATCCGTATTTGACCTCTGCAGTTGCCAAGCATCGCCTGGTGGTGTCCGGTTCGAACGATCTACCGTGGGGTCTGTTGTTTGGTTACAAGCTGACCCTGGCTACACCTATCCCTTCTTTGGGGTTGGCCTGCATCAACGCCAATACGCCTAGTGGTTGCGCGCCGGTTTCATTCACGCCACCGGGGTCACGTTTCCTGAGCGGCCCGATCTTCGGCTATCGCTCGATCGACTTTCAGATCACCAAGAATTTCAATATCTATCAGAACCTGAGCGGCTACGTGCGCTTCGATCTGCTCAACGCGTTCAACTGGAACAACTACAGCGATTACAGCACCAACTACGGTGCCAATGGCGTGTTCAACAGCAGGCCGGTCATCTACAACCCCACCGGCAATATCCTGGGCACGCCACGCGAAGTAAAGCTGACGCTGGGCGTGAAGTTCTAAACCTTGCTCCCCAGGGAAGGGGGGTGCTGGCGCATTCCGGCGCGCTCACCCCTCGACGTGCCGGGATTCGCCAGCTTTTTATTCCTTGTAAAGTCCGCACCCATGACCTCACGATTTGCCCGCGCTGCCGCGTTGAAAGCGCTGCTTGCCGTCCTTGTAGCCGGTATCGGCGTGGCACAGCTTGCCGATGCACGCGAAGCTGCGCGCCATTTCGAAAGCTTCTCCAAGCCGCAGCAGGCGATGATGGAGGATCTGGAGCACCGCACGTTCCAGTGGTTCTGGGACAGCGCCAACCCGGCCAATGGCTTGATCCCCGATCACTATCCGGGCCCTTCCTTCTCCAGCATCGCATCGGTGGGTTTCGGCCTTACCGCCTATGGCGTCGGGGTCGAACGCGGCTATATCACGCGCGACCAGGCGGTGGAACGCACACTGACCACGCTGCGTTTCTTCGCCAACGCGCCGCAAAACGACAGCGAGGACGATGCGTCCGGGTATTACGGCTTCTTCTATCACTTTCTCGATATGAAGACCGGTAAACGCTTTGCGCGCTGGACAGAATTGTCGAGCGCCGACACCACGCTATTGCTGGGTGGCGTGTTGTTCGCACAGAGCTATTACGACCGCGATACGCCGAAGGAAAAGGAAATCCGCGCGCTGGCGGATACGATCTACAAACGCGTCGACTGGACCTGGATGCAACCGCGCACCCCCCTGATCAGCATGGGCTGGACGCCGGGTGGCAAGTTCATCGATGCGGATTGGAAAGGCTACGACGAAGGCATGCTGGTCTATATCCTTGCCTTGGGCTCGCCCACGCATCCGGTATCCGACAAGGCGTGGCCGGCATGGACAAGCACCTATCCCGCGCAATGGGGCCATTTCCAAGGACAGACCTTTCTCAACTTCGCGCCGCTGTTCGGCCATCAATACAGCGAAGCGTGGGTGGATTTCCGCGGCATCCGCGACGCGTGGAGCCGTGAGCACGGGCTGGATTACGTCGAAAACGGTCGCCGCGCCGTGTATGCGCAACGCGCGTATGCGATCGCCAATCCCGGGCACTGGAAAGATTACGACGCGAACGTGTGGGGGCTTACCGCATGCAACGGCCCCGGTGACGTCATCTTGAAATTGCCGGATGGCAAACAACACACGTTCGACGGCTACACCGCCCGCGGCGCCGGCCTGGACTATGTTTCCGACGACGGCACGATCGCGCCGACCGCGGCGGGCGGCTCCATCGCTTTCGCGCCGGAGATCGTGGTGCCGGCGCTGCAGGCCATGAAGGAACGCTATGGCGATGCCGTCTACGGCACCTACGGTTTCGTCGACGCCTTCAATCCCAGCTTCGATACGGACACGCCGCCCAAGGAGGGACGGGTGGTGCGCGGCAAGGGTTGGTTCGATACCTTGCAGATCGGCATCGACCAGGGACCGATCGTGCTGATGATCGAAAACTGGCGCAGCGATTTCGTGTGGAAGGTGATGCGTCGGAATCCATATATCCGAAAGGGACTGCAGCGGGCGGGTTTCACGGGAGGTTGGCTGGATCAGGCGGTTAAATAGTCTCTATCGCGCTTCATTCCTCTTCTCCAGAGGTACAGATCTCTACATTTCCCCATGAAGATTCGTTCCTCTTCGCCGTCATTCCCTCGAAAGCGAGACTCCATCTTGGCTTTTGCATTAGAGCCAATGGATTCCTGCTTTCGCAGGAATGACGAGCTTGAGGAGATTTCCCGCCATGAAAAAAACAGGGGAATGTCGCCTGCATGCTGGCGAATCGTTGTCGCGGTACTTATCTATGCATGTCTGGTTGCATGCACACAGCATTCCGATCCCAACACGCTCACCTTCTGGACCATCGGTCGCGAAGGCGAAGCCATCACCCAACTGCTGCCGGAATTCGAGCGCGAAAACCCAAACATCCACGTCGTGCTGCAGCAACTGCCATTGTCGGCAGCACACCAGAAATTGCTCACCGCCTTCGCGGGTGATTCCACACCCGACATGACCCAGCTCGGCAACACCTGGTTGCCGGAATTTGTCGCACTCGGTGCGCTGGAACCGCTGCAAGCGCGCGTCGCCAACACCAAGAGCATCCAGCCGGGCGATTACTTTCCCAGCATCTGGGCCACCAACGTATATGACGGCGCACTCTATGGCGTGCCTTGGTACATCGACACGCGGCTTCTGTTCTACCGCAGCGATATGCTGAAGGCGGCCGGGTTCGATGCGCCGCCGCGCGATTGGAACAAATGGCGACGCATGCTCGCTGCATTGAGCCATCCTGCCCGTGGCCAATACGGCATCCTGTTGCCCACCAACGAATACGATCAACTGACTTCGCTGGCCTTGCAGCAACCCGATCCGCTGCTGCGCGACGGCGGTCGTTACGGAAATTTTGAAAGCACGGGCTTCAAACGCGCGCTGAGGTTCTACGTCGATACGTTCCGCCTGCATCAGGCGCCACCGATCACCAACGTCGAGGCGGGCAACCCGTGGGTGGAATTCGGTCGCGGCGTCTATGCGTTTTACTTCTCGGGTCCATGGAACATCAGTGAATTTCGCAAGCGCTTGCCGGCCTCGGCCGAGGGCACCTGGGCCACCGCGCCGTTGCCGGGACCGGATGGCGAAGGCGCAGCGCTAGCTGGCGGCTCCAGCCTGGTGATCTTTCGCACATCCACGCACAAGGACGCAGCCTGGACGTTGATCGAATATCTTTCGCGGCCCGACGTGCAGGGCCGTTTCTACGACCTGCTGGGCGATATGCCGCCGCGGCGCAGTTCATGGAGCCAGGGGAGCCTGCTTCGCGATGCCAAAGCGCAAGCCTTCCGCGAGCAATTGGAACGGGTGAAACCCACGCCGCCGGTGCCGGAGTGGGAGCAGATCGTCAACGAGATGCAGCTCGTCGCCGCACAGGCTGTCGCGGGCGATCTCACCATCGACCAGGCCGCGGCCGAAATCGACCGGCGCGCCGACGGCATCCTGGAAAAGCGACGCTGGATGCTCGATCACGCTCGACCGACGACGAGCGCGCCGCCATGAACACGCAGCGCGCCGCATGGATGTTCCTGGCGCCGGCCGCCATCGTGCTGGGCGTGTTCTTTTTGTTGCCGGTGATTGGCGCGCTCGTGTTGAGCCTGACCGATTACGATCTGTACGCGCTGGCCGATGTCCACAACCTGCGTTTCGTCGCGCTCGCCAATTATTGGGCGCTGCTGCATCGGCCGCTGTTCTGGGCAGCGCTCGGACATACCGTGTACTTCGTTGCCGTGGGCGTGCCGCTGTCGATGCTGATGTCGCTGTGCGCCGCCTTGTTGCTGCATTCACCGCTCGCGCGCTGCAAGGCATTCTTCCGCACGGCACTGTTCGCGCCGGTGGTCACGACGGTGGTGGCGGTGGCGGTGGTGTGGCGTTACTTGTTCAATACCAAGTACGGATTGGCAAATGTCGCATTGGGCTGGATCGGCATCCATCCCATCGATTGGCTGGGCGATCCGCATTGGGCGATGCCTACGATCATTCTATTCGCCGCGTGGAAAAATTTCGGCTACAACATGATCATTCTGTTGGCAGGCTTGCAGGCCATTCCGGTCGAGCTTTACGAAGCGGCGCGTATCGATGGTGCATCGGCGTGGCGGCAGTTCCGCCACATCACCGTGCCAATGCTCGCGCCGACCCTGTTGATGGTGGGCATTCTCACCGTTTCCGGTTATTTCCAGCTGTTTGCCGAACCCTACGTCATCACCGAAGGCGGCCCGCTGCAAAGTACAGTCAGCGTGCTGTACCTGATGTACAACGAAGGCTTCAAATGGTGGAATCTTGGCTCTGCCTCGGCCATCGCATTCCTGTTGTTCCTGATCATGTTCGTCGTCACCGCGTGCATGTTGCGCGTGGAGCGCAGCGAGGTGAGGGCATGAACCCGCGCATCGCCAAGGCACTGATCAACGGCATGCTGGTGGGCGGCACGCTCGTGGCCCTGTTTCCCCTGCTGTGGATGTTGTCCGCGTCATTGATGCAGCCCGGTGACGCGAGCGCACTACCGCCGCCGCTACTGCCTGCGCATGCGACGCTGCACAACTACCAGGAACTGTTCCTGCGCGCGGGCATGGGCCTTTATCTATTGAACAGTTTGCTGGTATCCATCGCCATCACCGCGCTGTCGCTCGCGTTGAACCTGATGGCCGGTTATGCCTTCGCCAAGTTGCGCTTTGCTGGGCGCGATGCGTTGTTCAAGGCCGTGGTCGGCATGCTGGCCATTCCCGCACAGGTGGCGATGCTGCCGTTGTTCCTGATGCTCAAACCCGCTGGGTTGGTGAACAATTACGGCGGCGTGATCGTACCGGCGATGGCCAGCTCCTTCGGCATCTTCCTGGTGCGTCAGTACGCGCGCGGCATTCCCGATGAGCTACTGGAAGCGGCGCGTATCGACGGCGCCGGCGAACTGCGCATCTTCGTGCGCATCGTTCTGCCGTTGCTCAAGCCGATCATGGTGACGCTGGCGATCTATACGTTTCTTACCGCCTGGAATGACTTCATGTGGCCGTTGATCGTGCTGACCGGCCAGGAGCACTACACCTTGCCGCTCGGCCTGGCGTCGCTGTTGCGCGAGCACGCGACGGATACCGAGCTGATGATGGCCGGTTCGGTGATCACCATCGTGCCGGTATTGGCGCTGTTCCTGGCTTTGCAGCGGTATTACCTGGAGGGGCTGCTGATAGGCAGCGTGAAAGGCTGATGCATGCCAACGCAAACCATCCTTCAGGTTGGGCTGAGCGCCAGCGAATCCCAGCATCGTCATGTATGGGTTCACGATGCAGCTCGGTTTCGCCTCACTTCCTATGCAATACGAGTTCCGTTTTCCGCATCGAAGAAATGCAACCGGTCCGCGCTGAAGCCCAACTGCAGCGAACCGCCAGGCGTCGGCATCTGCTGTGGCGGTACGCGCGATACGATGCGCTGCTCGCCGAAGCGAAGATTGAGGAACACTTCATTGCCAACAGGCTCGATCACTTCCACCGTCGCTTCCAGTACGGCGTCTTGCGACGCAGCCGGCCGCAGATCTTCCGGCCGCACACCCAGCACGATCTCGCGCCCGTTCCAAGCTTCCAGTGCCGCGCGCTGTGCAGGCAGCCCGCCGAGCGGCAACGCGATATGCGGAAGGACCAACTGCCAACCATTCTGGCGATGCAGCGTTCCGCGCAGCATGTTCATGGCCGGCGATCCAAGAAAACCCGCCACAAACAGATTGGCCGGCCGCTGGTACAAGTTCATCGGCGTATCGATCTGCTGAATCCTGCCGCCATCGAGCACCACGATGCGCTCGCCCAACGTCATCGCTTCCACTTGATCGTGCGTGACGTAGATCGTGGTAGTGCCGAGCTGCCGGTGCAGTCGCGCGAGTTCCACGCGCATGGTCAGGCGAAGTTTGGCGTCGAGATTGGACAGCGGCTCGTCGAGCAGAAACACCTTTGGTTCGCGCACCAGTGCACGGCCCAGCGCCACGCGCTGCCGCTGGCCGCCGGACAGCGCGGCTGGCCTGGCATCCAGACGATGCTCAAGTTGCAGCAAGCGTGCTGCTTCACGCACGCGGTGCGCGATCTCGTCCTTGGGCTTGCCGCGCAAATGCAGTCCAAATCCAAGATTCTCCGCCACCGTCATGTGCGGATAGAGCGCGTAGTTCTGGAACACCATCGCGATGTCGCGATCCTTGGGCGCCACGTCGTTGACCACGCGTCCATCGATGCGCAGCGTGCCGGAGGAGATCGATTCCAGCCCGGCGATCATCCTGAGCAAGGTGGTCTTGCCGCAGCCGGAAGGCCCCACCAGCACCAGCAATTCGCCGTCTTCGATGGCGAAGCTGGCATCTTCGACGCCAACGTGGCCGTTCGGATAAATCTTGCGTACCTGCTCAAGACTGACAGTCGCCATCGAATTGCAGTGCCTTCTGTAGCAATGGGTTATTCTCGCCGTGTAACCGATTACATCAAGCCGCACTGCGGCATGGAGAGTTTCGCATCATGACGCGCAGCTATCGCTTCCCGGCCGGTTTCGTGTGGGGCGCGGCCACCTCGGCCTACCAGATCGAGGGTTCGCCCCTGGCCGATGGCGCCGGCCCAAGCATCTGGCAGCGCTTCGCGCACACGCCCGGCATGATGGCCAATGGCGATCATGGCGACATCGCCTGCGATCATTACCGGCGCTACAAGGATGACGTGCAACTGATGCGGGCACTGGGTTTGCACAGCTACCGTTTCAGCATCGCCTGGTCGCGCGTATTGCCCGAAGGCACCGGCCGCGTGAACCAGAAGGGCCTGGATTTCTACGCGCGCCTGGTCGACGAGCTGCTGGCGAACGGCATCGAGCCCAACGGCACGCTGTTCCATTGGGATCTGCCGGCCGCGCTCGATGATCGTGGCGGCTGGTTGAACCGCGACATCGCGCACTGGTTTGCCGACTATGCCCAAGTGGTGTTCAAGGCGCTGGATGGCCGGGTGAAGCGCTGGTCCACCATCAACGAGCCATGGGTAGTGACCGACGGCGGTTACCTGCATGGCGCGCTGGCGCCGGGGCATCGCAGCAAATACGAGGCGCCGATCGTGGCGCACAACCTGATGCGCGCCAGCGGCGCGGCGATCCAGGCGTATCGGGCGGTGGGACGTCATGAGATCGGCGTGGTGTTCAATATCGAACCGAAATATCCGGCGTCGCAAAGCGCCGACGATATCGCCGCCGCAGGACGCGCCCACGCGTACATGAATGAGCAGTTCGCGGACCCCGCCTTGCTGGGTTCCTACCCGCCGGAATTGAAGGTGATTTTCGGCGACGCATGGCCCGATTTTCCCGCCGAGGATTTTCAGCTCACCCGGCAGCCGGTGGATTTCGTCGGCATCAACTACTACACCCGTTCGGTGGTGAAGCATGACGAGGACGCTTATCCCTGCCGCGCGTCGCGCGTGCGCCAGGCGAACGTCACGCATACCGAAACCGATTGGGAAGTCTACGAGCAGGGTCTGGTCGATACGCTGATGTGGTTCAAGCAGCGCTATGGCGATCTGCCGCTCTACATCACCGAGAACGGCGCCGCTTTTTACGATCCGCCGGTGGCGGAAAGCGATGTAGTGGAAGATCCGCTGCGCGTCGCGTATCTGCGCAAGCATCTGCGTGCGCTGCATGACTGCATCGAGGCTGGTGTGAATCTCAAGGGCTATTACGCATGGTCGCTGCTGGACAACCTTGAGTGGTCGTTGGGCTTCGCCAAGCGCTTCGGCTTGTATCACGTGGACTATGCCACGCAGAAGCGCACGCCGAAGGCGTCGGCGAAGTTTTACGCGAAGGTGATCGAGACGAATGGGGCGGTGCTGGGGGATGAGCGTCCTGTTCCCGTCTCGCGCAGGGCTTAGCCTCTCCTCACCGTCATTCCGGCGAAGGCCGGAATCCAGTTTGAATACATAGTGCGCAGCACACAAAACCTTCTATGTCGTGTGCTGCGCAAGTCATTCTTGATCGGATTCCGCTTTCGCCAGAATGACGATGAGGTGGCGTGCGGCTTATAAGCATCAAGACGCCAGTACGGCCTTTTCCAGCAACCATTCCCGCAACGCGCCATCCACCGCCGCCATCGGCTCCGCCGTAGCCGGCCGCTGCAACATCGCCGCCAATGCCGGCGGTACGTCCACTGATTTACCGATCAAGGGCTCGACCACGCTTTCGAACTTCGCCGGATGCGCAGTAGCCACCACCGCCCACGGCGCGTTGTCACCGGAAGCACGCAACTGATCCAGCACATGCATGGCGGTTGCCGTATGCGGACAGAACACCTCGCCATGCTCGCGTGCGTGCAGGGCAATGGTTTCGGAAATGGTTCGATCGTCCACGCTCTGCGCCTGCAATTGCTCGCGCAAAACATCCGCTTGCGGGAATGTCCAGCGCAGGCGTTCGAAGTTGCTGGGGGCGCCGACGTCCATGGCATTGGCCAGGGTCGCGACGGCTTCGCGTGGCGAGTAGTCGTGGCCGGCGAAGAAATCCGGCAAGGTGGCGTTGGCATTGCAGGCAAGGTGGATCTTGCCCAGCGGCACGCCCATCGCACGCACCCACACCGCCGCCAGCGCATTGCCAAGGTTGCCGGTGGGCACGACTAGGTTCAGCGGTTCGCGATGTTCCCGTCGCCACGTCAACGCAGCATGTGCGTAGTAGCTCATCTGCGGGAGCAGGCGGCCGAGACTGATGCTGTTGGCGGAAGAAAGCGGCGATTGCGCTTGCAGGGCGGCATCGTTCAATGCGGCTTTTACCATGCGTTGGCAGTCGTCGAAGCGGCCTTGCACGCGCAGCGCCTGTACGTTGTCGCCGAAACAACCCAACTGGTGCGCTTGTCGTGGCGACACGCGTCCGTCCGGGTAAAGAATCACCACTTCGATCCCGGGCTGGCGATGGAACGCCGCGCCGACCGCAGCGCCGGTATCGCCGGAGGTCGCCACCAGGATCGTCAACGGCGTGGTGCTGTGGCCACGCAAACGTCGCAGGCATGCGGCAAGGAAACGCGCGCCAACGTCTTTGAAGGCGGCCGTCGGTCCGTGAAAAAGCTCCAGCACCGAGGTATTCGGATGCTGTGGTAATGCACGCAACGGCGTGGGGAAGGTCAGGGCTTCCGCGCAGATGGCTGGTAGTTCGGCAGCCAGTGCATCACCCGCAAAGAAAGGCGCGAGCAACGTCGCGGCCGTTTCGGCGAGGCCGCCATCGGGCTTGAAACGTTCAATGTCGAGCTGCGGCAGATGGTCCGGCACGTACAGGCCGCCGTCCGGGGCAAGTCCTGCGGCGATCGCTTCGCTCAAGGTCGCGGCCGGACTGCCATCGCGGGTGCTGAGGTAACGCAACGCTGCACTCATGCGTGCTCACCTGCATCGGCAGCGGGAACCAGCGTTGCGGCGGGCCCATCGACCGGCGAAACGAAGGTGTCGCTGTCGAGCCCCACTTCGGCAAATGCGCCGCGCATGGCTTCGGCCGCGGCGTCGGCTTCGGCACGATGCTCGAACCAGCCAAACACACTGGGGCCCGCACCGGAAATGCTGGCGCCGAGCGCCTTGTGATCCATCGCCGCCTGCTTTACGCGCGAGAAGTTCGGCACCAGCGGTGCGCGGCGCGGTTCGACCAGCACGTCCTTCAGGCCTTCGCGCACGAGTTCCGCATCGCCTCGGAAGCAGCCTGCGAGCACCAGCGCAAGGTTGGCCGATTGCGCTACGAATTCGCCCAGCGCGTAATCACCCGCCAACGCCGCCCGCGCCTTGCGCGTTTCCAGCACGGCATGCGGATGCACCAGCGCGCAGTGCCAGGTCGGCGGCACTGGAAGGCGAACCAGGCGATCGCGGGTGGCCAGCACCAGGCCGCCCAGCAACATGGGGCCGACGTTGTCGCCATGGCGTCCACCGCTGGCCACGGCCTCGCCTTCCACCGCAAAGCCGTATAGTGATTCGCGCGATAGCGGACGTTCCAGCAAGGCATTCGCAGCGACCAAGGCGGCGACGCACGAGGCGGCCGAACCGCCCATGCCCGAGCCGAGCGCGATGCCTTTGTGCAGCGAGATCTCAAAGCCGTGCTGCAAACCCAATGCCTTGCGCAAAGCCATCAAGGCCGCACCGGCGGTGTTTTGCGCGGCATCCATGGGCAACACTTCCACACAGCCTTCGATGCTCGCCATACGCACCACGGGCGCATCGATACGACGCACATCGGCGCGATCACCCGCCCCGGCCAGGCAATGGCCGAGAATGTCGAAACCCACGCCGACGTTGCCGACGCTGGCGA
>Ga0209674_100222_pt1 | contig 52576 bp, 50 predicted proteins | sample AraplaCvi_mMS_r2_FD_184279 | JGI IMG/M metagenome (GOLD analysis project Ga0209674, IMG submission 184279) | Arabidopsis root microbial communities from North Carolina, USA - plate scrape CL_Cvi_mMS_r2 (SPAdes) (version 2) | ecosystem: Host-associated > Plants > Roots > Endosphere | place: USA... | reverse complement strand
TTGCCGAGGATGTCGACGAGCGCCTTGCCCAGGGGCACGCCAAGACGCTGGGCGACATCCTCGGCAAGCGCGCGGTGGGCGTTGCCGGTGAAGAGCATCGGACCTGACGTATCGACAGTCATGTTTTAGGAACCTGATGAGCCACGTGTGAAATGGCTGGGGCGGAAGGATTCGAACCTTCGCATGCAGGAATCAAAATCCTGTGCCTTAACCAGCTTGGCGACGCCCCAGTAGAAACTGGATTTTCCTACCCTGCCGCTCCGTCGACACCGCGATGGCGCGCCAGGGCGACAAGCAGCGGAGAGACATCCTCACCCTTGGCCACATGGGCCGTGAACCGGGTGGGACAGCGCTCCGCGATGGCCTCGGCGCGTTCCGGGGAGTCCGTCTCCAGGAACACACACGCACCGCTGCCGGAAAGCCTTGCCCGGCCGAAGCCGTCGAGCCAGTCCAACGCCGCGGCTACGCGCGGGTGTCGCGCGCGAACCACGGGCGCGAACGCGTTCTCGACCGTTTCGCCCGAAGCAAAGGATGAAATTGTGGCGGGCGGAGCATTTCGTGTCAATTCAGACGCTTGAAAAAGCGCCCCCGTGGGCACGTGCTCGTGGGGGTCCAACACGACGTACCAGCGCTCGGGAAGAGCCATCGGCGTGAGCCTTTCCCCGATGCCCTCCGCCCAGGCTGAACGGCCGCGCACGAACACCGGGACATCGGCACCAAGCTGGCGACCCAGCTCGGCAAGGGCGTCCTCATCCAGGCCTGCACCCCAAAGACGATTGAGCGCCACCAGCACCGTGGCGGCGTCGGAGCTACCCCCACCCAGACCGCCGCCCATCGGGATGCGCTTCTCCACCTCGATGTCCACGCCCGGGCCGCCCGGTGCGTGGGGTTGCAGCAGGCGGGCGGCGCGCACCACCAGGTCGGTCTCGGAAGGCACGCCGGAGACGTCGGTCAGGCGGTGGATTTCACCGTCGCGCCGCGGGCGCAGGCGGATCTCGTCGCCCCAGTCGAGCAGGCGGAACACGGTCTGGAGATCGTGGTAGCCATCAGGCCGGCGACCGGTGATGCGCAAAAACAGGTTCACCTTGGCGGGCGCCGGCCACACCGTCCAGTCGCTCGGCTCGGGCGCTGGCAACGGGCGACTCATGAAGACGCGCAGGTCGTCGGGGAAGCCGTTCTCGCGGTCGCGCTCGCGGTAGAAGGCGAACTCGGGGAGGTTCTTGTCCATCACGGCGAAGCCGTGCTTCGCATAGAACGGCGCGTTCCAGGGCACGTCGCACAGCGTGCCGAGGTCGACCCGGTGGTAGCCGGCCATACGGGCCCAGCCGCAGGCGTGCTCCAACAGGGCCGCCCCGATGCCGCGCCGGCCGTGCGAGGGCAGCACGTCCATCTCGGCCACGCCAATCGCCTCGCCCCCCTGCTCCGCGTCCAGCCAGATGAAGCCGACGGGCTCGCCCGAGCCAATCAGCGCCACCCACACCAGGCCGCGGGCGATCGCCTCGCGCAGCACTTCGGGCGGCACCGACACGTCGCGGTAGGAGCGCCAGGCACGGTGGCCGCGGAAGAGCTCGACGGCCGCACGCTCGATGGCGCAGACGGCGTCGACCTGGTCAGGATGGGCACGTTCAATGTGGAAGGTCATGGAGTCATCTTGGGCGAAGACCAGCGACGCAGAGCCCAGCATGCATACCGGGCGCCCCCTATGCGCGATCCCATGGCGCACGTGAATTTCCGGGTGCAGCCGTTCTGGGGCATGGGATCCCTGCATCACCGCCTTGTCGGCTTTTCGCGCACAGGGTGCGCTCCTACAGAAGATCTAAAGATGCTTCGGCTTACTTGAAGCTCCAGGACTCCACCGACAGCTTCACCTTGTTCGGCGGGCTTTCGGCGAACACCTTGCTCGGCACGGCCTGCTGCTGCGTGGTATCCCAGGCGGGATAGCTGACGGTCCAGCCATCCTGGGTCAGCTGGGACGGAAGGCCATCGGTACCGAACTTGAGCTCGGCCGGACCGCTGTCTGCGCGCAGGCCCAGCGCCCAGGCGCGCAGATCGCGCAACGGCACGCGCCAGCCCAGCGCTTTTTCCACCAGCGATTCGGCGTCAGGGCTGCGCACCGGGCCGCCTTCCAGGCCTTCGAGCACGGCGCCTTCCGGCGTCACGCTGAGGCGAAAGCTCTTGGCGCCTACCGGGCCTCGCACGACGAAGTCATAGCTGTCGCCGTTCTGCGTCCAGGTCAGCGTGCCGCTGCCACCATCGCTCTTGCCGTTGACCTGGCCAGACACGCCGATCTTTCCCTGCAGCACCCAGTGATCCACCTTGGCCAGCTGGTGTTCGCGAGCCCGTTGTTGATCGAGCAGCACGGTGTAGTCAGCCTGGACCGGACGCACGGCCTCCTTGTGGACGCACGCGGCCAGCAGCAGCGGCAGGGCTGCCGCGAGTAGACGAAGGGGGAGCTTCATGGATTGAGGCGCTTGAGAGTGTTGTGGAGGGTGGCGCTTTGCGGGTCGATCTTACGCACTTCGTCGAACACACGCCGCGCATCTTCCTGGCGTCCCTGCTTCCACAGCACTTCGCCCAGGTGCACGCCGACGTCGGCGTCCTTGCGCGCCGCCCATGCACCACGCAGCGTTTTTTCCGCCTGCTCCAGATGACCGAGGCGGTATTGCAACCAGCCCCAGGAATCCTCGATCGCCGGATCGTTCGGACGCGCCGCGCGCGCCGATTCGATCAAGCGCTCCGCCTCCGGCAGGTCGCGGTTGGCGTCGGCCAGGGTGAAGCCCAGCGCATTGCTGGCGTCGGTGTCGTCGGGCTTGAGTTGCAGCAGGTGGCGGAAATCGCTCACGGCCTGGTCGATATCGCCCGACTCGGCGAAGGCGAGGCCGCGCCCGTAGAGCAGCGCGGGATCATCGGGCGTCACCTGCAGCGCGCGACTGAACGAGCGCTCGGCCTGGGCGTACTGCTGCTCGTTCATGTAGAGCTCGGCATCCACCTCGTAGGCGCGGCGCAGCAGGGCCGGCTGGTCGAGGTAGTCGGTCTGCATCTGCGCCAGCTGTTCGTGGGCCTCGGCGTTGCGGCCGAGGTCCTGCAGCAGCACGGCGCTGCGCACGTCCGCATCGAAGGCGTGATCGTCGTCATCCGCGACCTGGTCGTACCACTTCAGCGCTTCTTCCTTCTTGTCGAGCATTTCCGCGAGCTGGCCCAGCAGGAAGGCATTGCTCTGGCGCACGTCCTCGGAGGAGCGCTGGATCTGGCCGTAGAGGCGCGTGATCGTCTTGGTGTCGTTGGCCCGCGCGGCCAGGGCGGCGCGCATGGCGTAGATGTCGGCATCCTGCGGGCCGTTGTCCAGCAGCTTCGCCGCCGCGGCGTAGTCGCCGCCCTGCCCCAGCAATGTGGCGTAGGCCAGGCGCAGGTGGGTGTTCTTCGGATCCTTGGCCATCGCCTTATCGAACAGTGTCTTGGCGCCGGCCTTGTCGCCATCGCGGTATTTCATCTGGCCCAGCCAGGCGTAGGTTTCGCCGGTGCCGAAACGCTTCACGGCGCCATCGGCGATCTGCATGGCGTAGGCATGGCGGCCCAGCTTGTCACCCAGCTCGCTCATGGCCAGCCACGCCTGGGGGTCGCCCGGCAGTCGCTGCGGGGTTGCGACGGCCTCGAGCAGCTGCGCCGCCTGGGCCGGATCGCGGCTACCGACCAGGACCCGTCCGAACTGGCGCCAGGCGTCCGGATCACCGGTGCCGACCAGCAGCTCCAGCTGTCGGCGGGCTTCGTCGGTGTTGCCCTGGCTCAACGCCAGCTGGGCGCGCGCCTGGGCCAATCCCGCGGGCTTGGCGCCGAGCGCCTGCCAGCGGTTGATGGCGGCTTCGGCGGCAGGGGTATCCCGTATGGCGACCGCGAGCGCGGCGGCCTGCTCGGCCACCTTGGGGTCGTTGGACAGCATCATGGCCCGGCCGTACGTGGCCGAAGCCGTCTTGAGATCGGTACGGGTGAGTGCCATCTCGCCGGCAAGGAGCTGGGCCAGCAGGTCATGGTCTTCGTCCGGCGTGACCACCACCAGCTTGTCCAGGGGCTGGCTGGACGCGGCGGCCTGGTGCCTCGCTCCGCCCGGCACCGAAGCGCATCCGGCAAGCACCAGTGCCACCATGCCGCCGACCGCAAAATGCCGCACTTGCTTGAACTTGGACCACCTGCTCAGCACACTATTCTCCGCTCATCCGTCTGTGTTGGCCGCCACCAATGTAGAACGGCCGGTGCCAAAACCTAGTTTACGCTGCCGGCTGCCTCCCGCCCCGAATTGCCCTGAACCATGACGCTCATTGCCTTAGGGCTCAACCACCTCACTGCGCCGGTCAACCTGCGCGAGCAAGTGGCATTCGATGGGGATTCCACCGGGGCCGCCCTGGAGGCGCTTTCGCGCGAACCCGGGGTGGAGGAGGCATTGATCCTTTCCACCTGCAACCGTACGGAGCTCTATGTGAGCGTCGCGGCTGGAGCCGAAGACGTTCCACAGGCCTGGCTCAACCGCCATCATCAACTGACTGCGGGCAGGCTGGACGAGTTCCTGTATCGCCACGATGAAGATGCCGCCGTGCGTCACATGTTCCGCGTGGCGACCGGGCTGGATTCCATGGTGCTGGGCGAGCCGCAGATCCTCGGGCAGGTGAAGGACGCCTACCAGCAGGCACGCGATGCCCACGTGCTGCGTGCGCCGATGGAGCGCCTGCTGCAGCACACCTTCGCCGTCGCCAAGCGCGTGCGTACCGATACCCGCATCGGCGCGCATACCGTGTCCGTGGCATTCACCGCCGTGCGCCTGGCCGAGCAGGCCTTTACCGACCTGCGCCAGGCCTGCGTGCTGCTGATCGGTGCGGGCGACACCATCGAACTGGCCGCGCGGCACCTCGCCGACAAGCAGGTGCGCCGTCTGATCGTCGCCAACCGCACGCTGGAAAATGCCCAGGAGCTGGCCAGCCGCCATGGCGGCTACGCCGTCTCGCTGGCCGACCTGCCGCAGCATCTCGCCGAGGCGGACATCGTCATCAGCTCCACCGCGGCGCGCCAACCCATCGTCACGCATGCGATGGTCGAGAAGGCCATCGCCACGCGCCGGCGCAAGCCGATGTTCATGGTGGACATCGCGGTGCCGCGCGACATCGAGCCCTCGGTGGGTGAACTTGACGACGTGTTCCTCTACGGCATCGACGACCTGCGCCAGGTCATCGACGACAACCGTCGCCTGCGCGAAGCCGCGGCGCGCGAAGCCGACGCCATCATCGACCTGCAGGTCGAGCGTTACATGGCGTGGCGCCGCGCGCTCACCGTGCGCAATCCGGCGGTGGACCTGCGCCTGCACGCCGAAGTCTATCGCGACGAAGTGCTGGAGAAGGCGCGCGCCATGATCGCGCGAGGAAAATCGCCTGAAGAGGCGCTGGCCTTCCTCGCCAACACGCTGACCAACAAGCTGCTGCATCACCCCAGCGCGCGCCTGCGCGAAGCCGCGCTGAGCGGCGACATGGACCTGCTTCATGCGGCCGGGCGTCTCTATGGCATCGTGGAAAAGCCGGAAGTGAGCGAAGAGTAGCGACGGTAGCGAAATGCCGGGCACGTCGACGACGTGCCGTTCTCGCTTCCCGTTTCCCCTGCACACTTTCGCCATGACGCCATCCATCCGCCGCAAGCTCGAAACCCTCGCCGAACGTCACGAAGAAATCGGCCTCCTGCTCGGCCAGCCCGATGTGCTCGCCGACAACAACCGCTTCCGCGAACTGTCGCGCGAATATGCGCAGCTCGAACCGGTCACTGCCTCGCTGCGCGAGCGCGACCAGGCCGAACGCGAGCTGGCCGAGACGCGCGCCATGCTGGACGATCCCGAACTGCGCGACATGGCGCATGACGATGTCGCCCGGCTTGAACAGCGCCTCGTCGAACTCGACGACGAACTGCAGATTCTGCTGCTGCCGAAGGACCCGCGCGACGAGGCGAACCTGTTCCTCGAAGTGCGCGCGGGCACCGGCGGCGACGAGGCGGCGATCTTCGCCGGCGACCTGTTCCGCATGTATACGCGCTACGCCGAGCGCCGCCGCTGGCATGTCGAAGTGCTCAGCGAAAACCCGGGCGAACATGGCGGCTACAAGGAAATCGTGGCGCGCGTCGAAGGCAAGGGCGCGTATTCCCGGCTGAAGTTCGAATCGGGCACGCATCGCGTGCAGCGCGTGCCGGAAACCGAATCGCAAGGCCGCATCCATACCTCGGCCGCCACCGTGGCGATCCTGCCCGAGATGGACGAGATCGACGACATCGAGATCAACCCTGCCGACTTGAAGACCGACACCTTCCGCGCCTCGGGCGCGGGCGGCCAGCACGTCAACAAGACCGATTCGGCCATCCGCATCACCCACCTGCCCACCGGCATCGTGGTGGAGTGCCAGGACGAGCGCAGCCAGCACAAGAACCGCGCCCGCGCGCTCAGCCTGTTGAAAGCGCGCCTGCTCGACGAGCAGCGCAGCAAGCAGGCGGCCGCACAGGCCGAATCGCGCCGCCTGCAGGTGGGTTCTGGCGATCGCAGCCAGCGCATCCGCACCTACAACTTCCCGCAGGGCCGTATCACCGACCATCGCGTAAACCTCACCCTGTACCGCCTGCCGGAAGTGTTGCAGGGCGACATGGACGAACTGGTCGACACGCTGACGCGCGAGAACCAGGCCGACGAACTCAAGGCTCTCACCGCCGGCTGAGCCGCGGCCGCGAGACGCCGGCAATTGGCAGCCACCACGCCCTGCGTTAGTTTGGGCGGATGACTGATCTCTTTACCCCTCCCGCGACCGTCCTTGCCCAGCAGATCGTCGCGCAGATCGAACGAGGCGACTTCGCCGGCGCCGAACAGGCCGCCATCGACGCACGCACCCACTACCCCGACCATGCCGAACTGGCGCGCCTGCACGGCGTCGCCCTGTTGCAGCTGCAGCGCCCGGCCGACGCCGTCGCGGTGCTCGAAGAAGCCGCGCAGATGGACCCGCAGAGCGTCGAGGTGCAATGCAACCTCGGCAGCGCCCAGGTGGCCAACGGCGACGCCGACAACGCCATCGAGCGGCTGCGTGCCGCGCTGCGCATGGCGCCCGGCCACCCGGCCGTGCTGCTGACGCTGGGCAATGCGCTGATGGCCGCTGCGCGCTTCCAGAACGCGCGCGACTCGTACGCCATGGCGACGCACGGCGCACCGGCCCATCCGGGCATCCGCCTCAACCTGGCCGGCGCCGAGCTCGAACTGGGCAATGTCGACCAGGCCAAGCTGCATGCGGACGAAGCATTGCAATTGCATCCGCGCTTCGATGCCGCCCACGCAATGCGCGGGCGCATCCTGCTTACCGAGGGCCAGGCGGACGAAGCTGGCGAATCGTGGCTGCTCGCCGAACGGCTGTCGCCCCGCAACCACGAGTATCCCTTCGCCGCCGGCCAGGCGATGGAAGATGCCGGCAAATTGGAGGCGGCCACCAAGGCCTACGAACGCGCGCTAGCGCTGCATCCGGACAATGGTCCGGTGCTTGGACAGCTGCTGTTCCTGCGCCGGCGGTTGTGCGACTGGCACGACCTGGACGACCTGAGTGCCCGGCTGCAGCAGGTCATCGCGGAAGGCGGCTCGCCGGTGAGTCCGTTCGTCATGCTCTCGGAGGATGTCGACGCCGAACTGCAACTGCGCTGCGCGAAGACCTATGCCGACGGCGTCGAGCAGCAGGCGGCGCCGTTACGCAAGCAGCAGGCGTTCACGCACGCCAAGCCCGCGCCGGATGCCGCGGCCCGCGTCGGCTTCGTCGCCGACGGCTTCAATGACCACGCAACCGGCCTGCTCGTCGTGGCCATGCTCGAAGCGCTGGCCGACGACGAGGATCTGGAACTGCATCTGTTCGCGACCACCGCGGATGACGGTGGCACGATCCGCCGCCGCCTTGCGACGGCCACCACGCTGCATGACGTGTCCGCGCTCAATCACGCGCAGGTGGCGCAGCGCATACACGACACGGGCGTCGAGATCCTGTTCGATCTCAACGGCTATTCCGGACGAGACAACGCCGAACTGTTCGCGCTGCGTCCCGCACCGATCCAGGTGAACTGGCTGGCCTATCCCGGCACCTCCGGCGCGCCGTGGATGGACTATCTGCTCGCCGACAAGACCGTGCTGCCGGACAGCCTGCGTGCCACGGTGAGCGAAAAGCTCATCCGCCTGCCCCGCTGCTACCAACCCAACGACAACACCCGCGTGGTGGCGCAGCCGCCGTCACGCGCCGAATGCGGACTGCCCGAACAAGACACCGTGTTCGCATGCTTCAACAGCAGCTACAAGCTGAACCCCGCTGCGTTCGCCCGCCTGATGCTGGTGCTGGAGCAGGTTCCCGGCAGCGTGTTGTGGTTGCTGAGCGGCCCCGAGGGCGCCGACGAGCGGCTACGCACCGCGGCGGGTGCCGCGGGCATCGCGCCCGAGCGCCTGGTGTTCCTGCCGCGCCTGCCGCATGCGGAATATCTCTCGCGCTACGTGCATGCCGATCTTTTCCTCGACACGCTGCCGTACAACGCGCATACCACCGCGTCCGACGCGTTGTGGGCCGGTTGCCCCGTGCTGACGTGCACCGGCCGTACGTTTGCGGGTCGCGTGGCCACCAGCCTGCTGTTGCAGCTGGGCCTGCCGGAACTGGCATGCGAGGACGAGGAATCGTTCATCGCCATGGCCGCGCAGTTGGGCAACGATCGCGAGGCGCTCACCACCCTGCGCCAGCACTTGTCGCAGCAGCGCACGCAGAGCTCGTTGTTCGACATGCAAGGCTACGCCAGCGACTTCAAGCGCGCCGTGCAGGCCATGAGTGCGCGTCACCGGATCGGTCGCAAGCCGGTGGATCTGGACCTGCCGTAACCGGGTTACCGTCTCGCGTGAACGCGACGTTCCGCGTTCGCGCGCAAGGCTGGCGCGTGCGGCCTTCACCTGCCGCACGCGCGCTTCGCCCACAATGCCGCTTTCCTTCCCTTCAAGGAGATACAGCCATGGCCAAGAAGGACAAGAGCTATCGCCGTGCTATGGAAGAGCTGCAGCTGGAACTGGCGGGCCTCAACCGGTGGCTTCGACACGGCGGACAGCGCCTGGTGGTGATATTCGAAGGACGCGATGCGGCCGGCAAGGGCGGCACCATCAAGGCCATCACCGAATCGATGGATACACGCGGCTATCGCATCGCCTCGCTGCCCAAGCCGAGCGAAACCGAAACCACGCAGTGGTATTTCCAGCGTTATGCGGAACACCTGCCCAGCGCGGGCGAACTCGTGCTGTTCGACCGCAGCTGGTACAACCGCGCCGTGGTGGAACCCGCCATGGGGTTCTGCACCAAGGCGCAGTACAAGGCCTTCATGTCAGCCGTGCCGGCCTTCGAGAAGCTGCTTACCGACGATGGCATCATTCTGCTCAAGTACTGGCTGGCAGTGGACCAGGAACAGCAGGAAGAACGCTTCTCCGAGCGCGCCAAGGACCCACTCAAGCGCTGGAAGCTCTCGCGCAACGACCTCGCCTCGCGCGAAAAGTACGAAGAGATCGGCCATCTGCGCGACGTGATGATCGAGCGCACGCATCGTCCGAACGCGCCGTGGTTCGTGGTCGACTACAACGACCAGAAGCGCGGGCGCGTGAACCTGATCCGTCATCTGCTGGAACAGATACCGCGCCACGACGTCAACATTCCCGAGCCGAAGCTGCCCAAGCTCAAGGCCAAGCCCAAGACCGAGCACGTCACCAGCAAGGCGCTGTGGGTGCCCGATACCGCCGGCTGAGTCCGCTAGGCGGCGGTGCGGCGCAGCTCGTCGAGGTCGAGCTTATTCATCTGCATGATGGCCGCGGTGACCCGTGCGACCTTGTGCGGATCGGGATCGGTGAGCAGGCGGATCATCTCGTCCGGTACCACCTGCCACGACAGGCCGAAGCGATCCTTCAGCCAGCCGCATTGCCCGGTCTTCTCGGGGGCGCCTTCCAGCAACCGATCCCAGTAATAGTCCACTTCGTCCTGCGAGTGGCAATGAATCACCAGCGACAAGGCCTCGTTGAACTTGAACACCGGGCCGCCGTTCAACGCCGTGATGCGCTGGCCGTCCAGCTCGAAATCCACCGTCATCACGGTGCCCTCCCTGCAGCCCGACGCCTGCGCGCTTTCCCGCGTGTAGCGCGTGGTGGCAACGATGCGCGAGTTTTCGAAGATCGCCACGTAGAACGCGGCGGCCTCCTCTGCCTGGTGGTCGAACCACAGGAACGGCGTGATGCGCTGGAAACGGGCGGACATGGGTTTCTCCTTGGCAGCTGGACGACAAGAAAGCGGCGAGCGCCCTCTTCTTGGCGACGAGCGGGTCGGTGGCATTTCGACATGCCATCATGGGCCGGCCCAAGGAGGTCGCCGTGAAGCGCGGCCCTGCCGGGGCCGGACTCTAAAGACGCCACGGACAGCGCCGATAAGCCAAGAAGGCCTGCTGTCGGGGCCATGGGGGAGGACATATGCCGGCAACGGGCCCGAGGGCCACGCTGGCCGGGCGGGAACGCGACGCGATCGTCGGTCCGTTCGTGCTGGTGATCGTGGTGATGATCTTGCTGTGCGTGGCGAGCCTGGACGTGCTGTCCGCGGCACGTGCCTTCGTGGGCGGCGAAAGCCACTGGTCGAAGGCGCAGAAGGTCGCCGTTTCCGAGTTGCAGCACTATCTCACCACCTTCTCCGAACACGACTACCAGGCCTTCCTCAATGCCATCGCGATACCGCAGGGCGACCGTCGCGCACGCATCGAGCTGAACCGGCCTTCGCCCGACATGTCGGTGGTGAACACCGAGTTCATGCGTGGCGGCATCGACCGGGAAGACGTACCGGGGATGGCCCGGCTGTATCGCCACGCGGGCGGCCTGCCCGACGTGCGCGCGGCCGTCGGCGCGTGGGCCGAGGGCGATGAACTCATCATCGACCTGACCCGCGTGGCGGAGGACATCCACCAGCAGGCGCTCGCCGGTGAGCGCGACCGTGAGTGGATAGAGCAGTCACGCGACCGCATTCGTGTACTCGATGCTCGCCTCACACCGCTCGAATACGCCTTTTCCGATGCGCTGGGCAAAGCTTCGCGGGAAACCGCCATGCTGTTGCGCCTGGCGCTCTGCGCGATAGGCGCCTTGCTGGTGTTGGTAGCAGCGCGGCGTGTACGTCGCCTGCTGGAAGAACGCACCCGCATGGTGGAAGAGCTGCGCGCCAGCGACGATCGCTACCGCCTTGCCGTCGCGGGCAGCAACGATGGTCTGTGGGATTGGGATCGCGGCAGTCGGCAGGTCTATCTTTCGCCGCGCCTGCGCCAGATGCTCAGCATGCCCGAGGAACAGGGCCCGGCCCACGCCATCGACGTATTCAGCCGGCTGCATCCGGACGACCGGCTGGTGGCCAGGCGCGCGGTGGTGGCGCATGTGCGCCGCGGCCGTCCGCTGGACCTGCAGTTCCGCGTCTCGCGTACCGATGGGCGTATCCGCTGGTATCACGCGCGCGGCGCCTCCACCCGCGCCGACGGTGGCATGGCCGTGCGCACCGCCGGGTCGGTCACCGATATCACCGAACGCAGGGAGGCCGACGCCCTGCTGTTTGCCGCGAAGGAACGCGCGGAGGTGACGCTGCAATCCATCGGCGACGCGGTGATCACCACCAATGCCCATGGCTGCATCGAATACCTCAATCCCAGCGCGGAACGCCTGACCCGATGGTCGATGGAACTGGCGCATGGGTTGCCGGTGGCGTCGATCTGCGGTTTCGTGAGCGAGGCCAACCGCCAGCCGATTCCCGATCCGGTCCGCCAGGTGCTGCAGCGACAGGCGGCCTGGGGTTCACCCGACAAACTGTTGCTGACGCATGCCGACGGCTGGTCGGTGGCGGTGGACCTCACCGTCACGCCGATCCGCGATCGCCACGGCGCCGCCAGCGGCGTGGTGCTGGTGATGCGTGACGTCAGCAGCGAACGCGAACACGCCGCGCAGCTGAGCTACCAGGCCAGCCATGACCCCCTCACCGGCCTGATCAATCGGCGCGAATTCGAGCGGCGCCTTGCCCATGCCCGGCACGCCGCGCAGGCGAGCGGTTCCTCGTTCGCCGTGCTGTACGTGGACCTGGACCAGTTCAAGGTGATCAACGACACCTGCAGCCATGCCGCCGGCGACGAACTGCTGCGCCAGGTGGCGTCGCTGTTTGGCTCGGTGGTTCGCGCATCGGATGCCGTCGCGCGATTGGGAGGCGACGAGTTCGTGCTGTTGCTGGAAGACTGTGACGAAGCCGAAGCTCTGGTCGTGGCCGAGAGCCTGCGTACGGCCATCGGCGATCACCACTTCGCCTACCGGCAGCACAGCTTCGTCATCTCCGCCAGCATCGGCATGGTGTGCATGGACTCGAGTCATTCCATCACCGAGGACATCCTAGGTACCGCCGACGCTGCCTGCCATCTCGCCAAGGAAAAAGGCCGCAACCGCGTACAGGCCTATCGACTGGACAACGACGAAGTGGTCGTGCGGCAGTCGGAGATGTGCTGGGTCGGACGGCTGCAGCGTGCCTTGTCGACGCACCGCTTCGTGCTCTACGCACAGGACATCGTCGACCTGCGCCAGCCGCGGAAACGGCGGCATTTCGAGTTGCTGCTGCGCATGCGCGACGAGGATGGCTCGCTGATTCCGCCGCGCGCTTTCATTCCCGCCGCCGAGCGCTACGGCCTGATGCCGGCGATCGATCGCTGGGTGGTGCGGGCGGCATTCACCGGCCTGCGCACGATGGCGGCGCGCGACCCGACGGGCGTGCCGCCGTTGTGCTCCATCAACCTGTCCGGCACGTCTTTGTGCGATGTGGATTTCACCGCGTACCTGCGCGAGCAGTTCGCACTGCTCGGTATCGCGCCTTCGACGATCTGTTTCGAGATCACCGAAACCGCCGCTATTTCCAGCCTCTCGCGCGCCATCGCCTTCATCGAGGACATGCGCGCGCTGGGTTGTCGCTTCTCGCTCGACGACTTCGGCGCGGGCATGTCCTCGTTCACGTATCTCAAGCACCTGCCGGTGGATTTCGTGAAGATCGAAGGCAGCTTCGTGAAGGACATGCTGCACGACCCTATCGACTACGCGATGGTCGAAGCAATCAACAAGCTGGGCCACGCCACCGGCAAGCGCACCATCGCCGAATGCGTGAGCTCGGGCCCCTTGCTGGAAGAAGTGCGGCGACTCGGCATCGATTTCGCGCAGGGCTTCATCGTGGATGCCCCACGCCCCTTCATGCCGATGGATCGCGCCACCGCGTAAGGCGGTTTCAGCGCGTGTGGAAATGATCGTCGACCGGCGCTTCGCAATACTCGCGCAGCACGTCATCCACGCGTGCGCCCGACGGTCCACGCCATAGCCACTGTTCCAGCGCATCCAACGCGGCATCCGTGCCGCTCGCGATCACTTCGACGCGGCCATCGGAGAGATTCTTCGCATGGCCGCGCAATCCCAGCGCCAGCGCCTGCTCGCGGGTGCTGGCGCGATAGAACACACCCTGCACCCTGCCGCTGACGAGGAAGCGCGCGGCAGCCATGACTACTTGCCCAGACCCATGGCCAGGCCGAGCGACGCTTCCGTCACCGGCCCGACGAAGCGTTTGGCCACCTTGCCGTCCGGACCGATCAGCCAGGTGGTGGGAAGGCCGCGCGGCTCGTCGAAATCCGTGAGCGGCTTGTCCAGTGTGACCTGCGCGATCGGATAGCTCACCGGATGCTTCACCAGGAAGGCCTGGATATCGGCCTTCTCGCTGTCCTCGTAGGCGAGGCCGATCGCGCTCACCTTGTCCTTGTGCGCGGCGGCGAAACGGGAAATGTCGGGCATCTCCTTGATGCACGGCACGCACCACGTGGCCCAGAAGTTGACGATCACCCACTTGCCGCGCTGGCTCGCCAGGTCATAGGGCTTGCCGTCGAGCGTGGTGACCTTGAGCGCGGGCTGCTCGGGCATCGCGGCCTGCGCGCTGCCGGCGAACGCCAGCAGCAGCCCCAGCGTGGCAAGCGGTTTCAGCAATGTCATGGATGGAGATCCTCGGGAACATTCGTTGCCGGCGACGCCGGCGGATAAGCTGCGTCGAGCCGCGTGCGCAGGCTTTCGTGGAGCGATTGGGCGGCGCTGTCCAGCAGCGCCACGAGCTCAACCGGCAGTTCCAGGCCGTATGCCTGCGCATCCTCGGAGGGACGCAGCGGCACGCGGTAGTCGCAATGAGCATACACGCGCAGCAAGTCGGTGTTGTCGAGGCTGCGACACAGCACCCAGCCACCACCCTCCACGCGCCGGATCACGTCGGCGCGCTCCAGGTCGGCGAAATAATTCGCGACGACGCCGACGCGAAGTTGCGGTACGCGGTCGCGCACGCGATCAGGGTCGAGCTGCGCACCCTCGCGATGCGCATCGATGAAATGTCCCAGTACCAGCAGCAGGCCGAGCAAGGCCGCGTCTTCGGGCAGGCAGGTCCGCGGCGGCTCGTAGTCGAACGCGGAAACCGACGCCGCCACCGAGGCGCACAGAATCACGATCACCCACGAAAGATAGATCCACAGCAGGAAGATCGGAATCGCGGCCAGCGCCGCGCCGTATACCTGCTGATAGGTGTGCGCATGATGGATGAAGCGCGCGAAACCCCAGCGTGCGATCTCGAAAAGCACCGCGCCGAGCAGCGCGCCGATCGCCGCGTTCTTCCAGCGCACTCTGCGGTTGGGCACCACCAGGTAGATCAGCATCAGGATGAGGAAGGTGACGATGAACGGCAGCGTCGCCAACAGGCGCTGGCCCAAGCCCAGGGTGCCGGCAGCTTCGTTGATGATCGGCAACGCCGTCGCGTACGATGCCACCGCCAAGCCGCCGACGACCAGCACGGGACCGAGCGTGAGCGCCGCCCAGTACAGCAGCAGGCGCGATACCCAGCTGCGCTGGCGCTGCACGCGCCAGATGCGGTTCATGCGGTCCTCGATGCTCACCATCATCGACAGCGCACTGAAGAACATCACCAGCACGCTGAGACCGGTGAGCTTGCTGGCGTTCTCCGCAAAGCCGTTGAGGTATTCCTGCACGCGCTCGCCCGCGGCGGGCACGAAGTTGCTGAAGACGAACTCGATCAGCGTGCTGCGCGCATCGGCGAACGCCGGGAACGCGGCGAAGATCGCCAGCGAAGCGACGATGAGCGGCACGAGCGACACCAGCGTGGTGTAGGACAGTGCGCCAGCGGTCTCGAAGCACTTGTCGTCGATGAACCGCTGCCACAGGAAGTGGCTGAAGCTGCGGGTGCGATCGCGATCGAAACGCAAGGCCATGGGGTTTCCTTCTAGAGCGCCATGCAAGGTGCCCGCTCTGGCATCCAGCCGGGGTTGGGCTGTGCGCGAACAGACGGGCTACACGAGCGTCGTCGGCCGGTACACTAACTGATCACAAGCCATCGCCCAAACCATGAGCCACGACATCCTGGTCCTCTACTACAGCCGCACCGGCCATACCGCTCAGCTCGCGCGCCTCATCGCGCGCGGCGTGGAGGAGATCCCCGGCATGCGTGCGAGGTTGCGCCAGGTACCGCCGGTGGCCCCCGTCACCGAAGTGGCCCAGCCGCCCGAACCTGAAGAAGGCGCGCCCTATGTGACGCGCCAGGATCTGGCCGAATGCGTGGGCCTGGCCATGGGCAGCCCCACGCGCTTCGGCAACATGGCGGCGCCGTTGAAGTACTTCCTCGATTCCACCGGCGCGGAATGGGCCAGCGGCGTGCTGTCCGGCAAGCCCGCCGCACTGTTCACCGCCACCAGCACCATGCATGGCGGCCAGGAATCCACCCTGCTGACCATGGCACTGCCGCTGCTCCACCACGGCATGCTGATCGTCGGCCTGCCCTACACCGAGCCCGCGCTCACCGCGACACTGAGCGGCGGCACGCCGTACGGCGCCAGCCACGTCGCGGGCCCCACGGGCGACAACACCATCACCGAACATGAGCGCGAGCTCGCCCGCGCGCTGGGCCGACGCCTCGCCGACGTCGCACGCCGTTTGGTCGCCAACGCATGAGCACACCCATTACCCCGACCTATCGCCTGGGTCTCGTCGCATGGGCCGCGCTGGTGGTGTTGCAATTCGTCTGGCACGGATGGCTGTTTCCCGCGCAGCACATGCCCATGGCGCTGGTGCTCGCCCTCACCGTGATCCCGTTGCTGTTGCCGCTGTTGGCGCTGCGCGACGTGCGGCGTGCCCTGCTGTGGGTGGGCATTCTCAGCCTGTTCTATTTCAGCCACGGCATCAGCGAAGCATGGAGCGCACCCGGCGAACGCTGGCTGGGTTGGATCGAGATCGTGCTTACCGTGACGTTGATCGGCGCGCTCGGTGCCGGCGTGAAGCGCAAGCGTCCTGCGTAACCAGCCATGTCCTTGTAGGAGCGCACCCAGTGCGCGACCGCAGCGTCGGACGTCGCCTCTCCGTAGGTTTTTCGCGCACCGGGTGCGCTCCTACAGCGAGAACGCCTTGCACCGGCTGAGCCGGCGCACGCCCTCGTCGATCTGCGCCGGCGATACACCACCGTAGCCGAGGATCAATCCGGCACGCCCCGGCGACTCCAGATAGCACTGCGACAACGGACGCACCGAGACGCCGTGCGTAGCCGCTTCGCGCGACAGTGCGACGTCGTCGGTACCTTCGGGCAGCAAACCCACCAATTGCATGCCGGCATCGGCACCGATGATGCGCAAGCGGCCGCCCAGCCATCGCTCGATGGCCTGGATCAATGCCACGCGCCGCTCGCGGTAAAGCCCGCGCATCGCACGGATGTGCCGTGCGAAATGCCCGTCGCGGATGAAGTCGGTCATGGCGAGCTGGAACAGCGTGGAGGAGAACGTGTCGATCGCGTCGCGCCCCGCGTGGAAGGCAGGCACGAGATCCTTCGGCACAACCATGTAGCCGAGGCGCAGCGCCGGATACATCACCTTGCTGAACGTGCCGAGGTAGATCACGCGACGCGCGGTATCCAGGCCCTGCAGCGACGCCACCGGCTTGCCGCCGAAGCGGTATTCGCTGTCGTAGTCGTCCTCGATGATCCACGCGTCGTCGCGCTCCGCCCACGCCAGCAGTTGCATGCGTCGCGCGGCACTCATGGTCGTGCCGAGCGGGAACTGGTGCGATGGCGAGATGTATGCGGCACGCGCACCGCGTGCGCGGCGCATGCCGGCTTCGACGTCGATGCCATCGCCATCCACCGGCACGGGCACCATCTGCACGCCCGCGGTGCGGAACGCCTGGTGCGCACCGGGGTATCCCGGGTCTTCCATCCATACGCGATCATCGGCATCCAGCAACACATGCGCGCAGATCTGCAGTGCTTGCTGCGAGCCGGTGGTGATCAGCACCTGCGACGCATCGCAGCGCACCGACCGCGACATGCCGACGTAATTCGCCACGGCCTCGCGGAGCGGCCAGTGCCCGGCGGGATCGCCGTAGCACATGGCCTCGACGCTCAATGCACGAGCGTGGCGGCTGACCAGGCGTGCCCACATCGACGTCGGGAACCGGTCCAGTGCAGGCAACCCCACGCGGAACGCACCGAGGCTGTCGAGCCAGGTCTGTTCGGGCGCCTCCAGCTGCACGCTGCGACGGGAGATGCGCCGCGACGCGGGCGATGGCTTTCCTTCGTCGGTCGTCCGCTGACGATGTTGCACCGGAGCCATGCTGGGGATCGCCCGTGCAACCCGCGTGCCCGAACCCGCGAAGGTTTCCAGGTAGCCCTCCGCCAGCAACTGGTCGTACGCACTGAGCACCGGAATGCGCGAAATGCACAGCTCGCCGGCGAGGTGGCGGGTGGACGGCACGGCCTGGCCCGGACGCAGATGCCCATCGAGGATGGCACGGCGAAACCAGTCCGACAGCTGCTGGTACATCGGCGTCGCGGACGCCGGGTCCACGGCAACCGGTGGCAGGAAACTCGTGCTCGCACGGGTCATCGCAATCTCCGGATGGCGCCAGGGAGGCCCGGCCGTGTCTTCTCACGGGCCAACCGCCAAACGACATCGTCATGATCTTCAAGTGGTCATATCGAATCTTAGCAAAGTGGATATTTCAGGCGACCGCCCGGAGACATAGCTTGGCGCCCGTCCCGCCCATGGAAGTGCTTGTGAAGGCCTATCACCCGGTCGTCCCCACCCTGTCCCGCCTGGCCGTCTTCGCGTTGGCCTGCCTGCTGGAACTGCTTTCGTCGCCTGCGCGCTCCCTGCCTGCGGCGGAAGACGTCTACTGGCAATCGCGCGAAGACGCCTGGTGGACAGGCCCCATGATGGCGAACTCACCGGAGACGGGCGCACCCGGGCATTTCCTGGCCGAACCCTACCTCTACGACGTGCGTACCTCGCACGCCAACAGCTACGGCTCGCGCACGTACCTGGTCTACGGCCTCGCCAACAATTTCAGCGTCGGCGTCATCCCGGTGTTCGGCTACAACCGGGTCGACGGCGGACCCAACAGCAGTGGCGCAGGGCTGGGCGATTTCGTGCTGCAGGCGCAGTACCAGTTCACCCATTTCCATGACGACAGCTGGGTGCCAAGCACGGCCATCATGCTGCAGGAGACGCTGCCCACGGGTAAGTACGATCGCCTGGGCAACCGGCCCGCCGACGGCATGGGCAGCGGCGTGTACACCACGACGCTGGGCTTCAACGCGCAGACCTACCTGTGGATGCCGAACGGACGCATCCTTCGGCTACGCCTGAACCTCACGGCGTCCTACTCCGGCGGCACCGACGTGCACGGCACGAGCGTGTATGGCACCAGCGACAGCTTTCGTGGCCATGCACGGCCGGGCAACAGCTACGGTATCGACTTGGCGGCCGAATACAGCCTCACGCAACGCTGGGTGCTCGCGCTGGATGCGCTCTACAACCACAACGGCAATACGCGCGTCACCGGCCAGGACCTGGCCGATCCGTTCGGCGGCCCGCCGCTGCCACGCGACCTGCACATGAATTCCGGTACCAGTGACTACTGGGGCGTGGCACCGGCCATCGAGTACAACTGGACGCCGAACATCGGCGTGCTGCTCGGCACCCGCGTGATCTTCGGCGGCCATCGCACACCGTCCTCGATCACGCCGGCGATCGCGCTCAACTACGTCCACTAGAGGAGTGTCGCCATGAGTCGTCCGTCGCGCATGATCTTGCTTGTTTCCTGTGTGTTCCTCGCCGTTACCGCAGCGGCCGCCGTGGAATTGCCTTCGCGCATCGGCCTGGCCATCGCCGACCCGGAACGCCCCGCCGATGACCGTGCGCTCGACGACAGCCGCCATGTGGCGGAAGTGCTCGCCTTCGCCGATATCCGCCCCGGCAACAAGGTGGTGGACCTGATGCCGGGCAAGGGTTACTACACGCGCCTCTTCAGCAAGCTGGCCGGGCCGGACGGCAAGGTCTACGCGCTGCAACCGGCCGAGATGGACAAGGTGGCGCCCAAGGGTCTGCAGAGTCTGCGCAGCTTCGCGGGCATGCCTGCCTACGCCAACGTCGTCGTGCTGGTGCAGCCGGTATCGGCGATGAGCGTGCCCGAGAAGGTCGACGTGATCTGGACCTCGCAGAACTATCACGACCTGCACGATCCCTTCATGGGCTCGCCGGACATCGCCAAGGTCGACGCCGCGCTGTTCAACGCCCTCAAGCCCCACGGCACCCTGATCGTGCTCGACCATGCGGCCGCTGCCGGTACGGGCGCCAGCCATACCGACGACCTGCATCGCATCGACCCCGCGACGGTCAAGGCGGAACTCACCGCCGCCGGTTTCCGCTACGAAGGCGAAAGCGATGCGCTGCGCAACCCCGCCGACACGCACACGCTGGGCATCCGCGATCCGTCCATCCGCAGCCATACCGACCGCTTCATCCTGAAGTTCACCAAACCCTGACATCGCCGCGATAGGCTTGGGCTTCCCCAGCCCAGGACCATCGCGATGACCGCACCCCGCGAGCTGCTCAAGGCCGACGACATCGAGGCCATGCCGGCCACGCTCAGCATCCATCCGCTCAATCCGAACGGGGTGCGGCATCGCAAGTCGCTGGGCGATGCCACGGGCCTCACGCAGATCGGCGTGCATCGCATCGAGCTGCAGCCGGGCCACGACTCCAGCGAATACCACCGGCACCTGTACGAGGAAGAATGCGTCTATGTGCTGTCGGGGCGTGGCACCGCGCTCATCGACGACCAGCCACACGCCGTCGGTGCCGGTGATTTCCTCGGTTTCGCGCGCAATGGACCGGCGCACGTGCTGACCAACAGCGGCGACGAACCTCTCGTGTTGCTGGTGATGGGCCAACGACTGGCGCAGGACGTGTGCGATTACCCGCATCGGCAGCTGCGCCTGTACGTCAATGGCGAGCAGGAAGACCTGGTGGACTTCGGCGCGATCCGGCCGGGCTGAGCCCACGCATCGCCAACATGGCCGTGCCTATACTCGTGCGACCGATCCGTCGAGGGCCGACCATGGGATTCGTGCAAGATCCGCCGCAGCTCGCGCACCCGTACCGCGAAGACCGCCTGCTGCACGCCATGCTGGAGCGCGCCCTGCCGCCCGCGCGGCGCGCCGCGCTGGAGCCTGACCTGCAGGCGCTCGGCGACTACGCGCAGATGGCCTGGCAGCGCGCCTGCCGCACCACACGACGCAAGCCGGTGCTCACACAGTGGGACGCCTGGGGAAACCGCGTCGATCGCATCGAACTCACCGAGGCCTGGCAGGAAGGTCCGCACATCACTACGCAACATGCGGTGCTTGCTGCCGGTCATGAAGCGAGCGAACACGCACGCCTGGAGGAATTCGCGCGCGTCTATCTCTATCACCTGGCCAGCGAGTTCTACACCTGCCCGCTGGCGATGACGGACGGCGCCGCCACTGCATTGAAAGCTTCGGGCAACCAGGCGCTGATCGATCGCGCGCTGCCGCATCTGTTGAGCCGCGATGCCGAGACCTTCTGGCTCAGCGGCCAATGGATGACCGAGAACCACGGCGGTTCCGACGTCGGCAACACCGAAACCGTGGCGCGCCAGGATGCCTCCGGCCAATGGCGCCTGTATGGACGCAAGTGGTTCAGTTCGGCCGTGGTGGGCGAAGTCGCGCTTGGCCTTGCGCGTCCGGAAGGCGCGGATCAAGGTGCGGGCGCACTCGCGCTGTTCTATGTGGAAACGATGGACGGTGCGCGGCGCAAGCCGGAGCTGGTCATCGATCGCCTCAAGGACAAGCTCGGCACGCACGAGCTGCCCACGGCGGAAATCCACCTCGATGGCCTGCCCGCGTGGCCCTTGGGCGAACTTGCCCACGGCGTGCGTCAGGTGGCGCCGATGCTCAACATCACGCGCACCTGGAATGCCGTGTGCGCGACGGCGAGCATGGCGCGCGCGCTTACGCTGGCACGCGACTACGCCACCCGCCGCGAGGCCTTCGGCAAGCCGCTGATCGCACAACCGTTGCACGCGCAGACGCTGGCGGACATGCAGGCCGAATTCGAAGCCGCGTTCGCGCTCACCTTCGAAGTGGCGCATCTGCTCGGCCGCGTCGAGCACGGCGCGGCGCAACCGCATGAAGCCGCGCTGCTGCGCCTGCTTACGCCGCTGGCCAAGCTGTGGACCGGAAAGATGGCGGTGAAGCTGTGTTCCGAAGCACTGGAGTGTTTCGGTGGCGCCGGCTACATCGAGGACACCGGCCTGCCACAGCTGCTGCGCGACGCGCAGGTCTATGCGATCTGGGAAGGCACCACCAACGTGCTGTCGCTGGACAGCCTGCGAGCGCTGGCCGGCGACAACCTCGGCGCGTTGCGCACGGCCATCGAAGGCTGGCTGGCCGACAGCATCAACGCCCATGCACGACAGGCCATTCATGCCGCGCTGGATGCCGCCACCGCCCACGTGAACCAACACGCCAACCAGCGCGATGCGCTGGAAGCGAACGCACGCGGCCTGGCGTTCACCCTGGCGCGTTGCGCCGCGGCGGCGTTGCTGGCCCGGCACGACACCTGGGCGGCGCCCCACGGCGGCGCCCGAAGCGGCGCGGCCCTGCGGCGCTTCGTGGCGCATGGGTTGCTACGACTGGGCGCCACCGACGCCACCGATACCGCCCTGCTGCTCGGTCCCCACTGAGCACGAAAGGCCGCCACCCGCTAAAATGCCGGCTTCCCCACCTTGCGGTTCCCGACCATGCAGCATCTGACCATCGTCACCACCGGCGGCACCATCGACAAGATCTACTTCGACGACAAGTCGGACTACAAGATCGGCGCGCCGCAGATCGGCGAGATCCTCGGTCAGCTGGGTGTGGCCTTCCAGTTCGACGTGATCCCGATCCTGCGCAAGGACAGCCTGCACATCACCGAAGAGGACCGCGCGCTGGTGCGTTCCACCATCGAAGCGCAGCCGCATCGCCATGTGCTGGTCACGCACGGCACCGACACCATGGTCGAGACCGCGCGCGAACTTTCCCAGATCAAGGGCAAGGTGATCGTGCTCACCGGCGCGCTGAATCCCGCTCGCTTCCAGGGCTCGGACGCCGTGTTCAACATCGGCTGCGCCGTCGCCGCCGTGCAGACGCTGCCCGACGGCGTCTACATCACCATGAACGGCCGCGTGTGGGATCCGCTCAAGGTGCGCAAGAACCGCGAAGCGAACCGCTTCGAGGAATCGGCGGGCTAAAACCGCACGCCCCGTTTGCACGAGAAAGGCCCGGTCATCGCTGACCGGGCCTTTTTGTTGCATCGAACACTCGCGGGTTACTGCACGATCAGGCTCGCGTCATCCAGTACGAACGAGGTCTGCAGCGACGAATCTTCCGTACCGGTGAACTTGATCGTCACCGTCTGGCCGATATAGGCGCTGAGGTCGAACGTGCGCTGCGTATAGCCCGACGCTGCGTTGAGGTTCGAGTAGGTCGCCAGCGTCTTGAGCACCGTGCCGCTGCTGTTGAGCACCTGCACCGTCAGCTTGTCGTACGCGGTGGTCGTGGTGGTCTCCGCGGTATCGACATGCAGGTAGAACGACAGCGTCGCCGTGCTCTTTCCGCTCGGGATGGCGACCTGTTGCGACACCGTATCGGTGTGCGACTGGCCGTAACCGTCGAGCCACGCGAACCACGTACCACCGTGTGCCGTCTCCCCGCTGCAGCTGCTGTTGCTGCACAGTACGCTCGCGCTCATCGACCACGGGCTCGCCGTCCCGGTCTCGAAGCCGGGATTGCCGAGCAACTGCGACGGCGAGCTGCTGGTGACCGTCACCGACGATGTCTTGCTCGACGTCTTGCCGCTCGCGCTGTCCGTCACCGTCTCGGTCACGTTGTAGGTGCCTGCCGCGGCGTACGTGTGGCTGGGGCTGGTGGCCGTGGACGTGCCACCGTCGCCAAAGGTCCACGCGTGCGAAGAGATCGTCCCGCCGCTGTCGGTGGAGCTGTCGGTGAAGGTCGCGGTCAGGCCGTTGGTGACGAAGCTGAAATTCGCCGTCGGCGTACCGCCGGTCGTGCCCCCACCGCCCCAATACTGGGTCACGTAGCTCTTGAACTTGGCGATATCCAGGCTGCCCCAGCCGGTGGCGTTGTCGAAGCCGGCCTTGGCCGCGTAGCCGTAGCCGTTGTAGCCGTTGTTGCCCGAGGTGACGTCATGCAGCGGCGTCGCGTCGGAGGGGAAATGCGCATACATGTTCTGCGTCGGCAGGCCCAGCGTGTTGCTGTTGGCCGAGAGAATGCGCGCCCAGATGCCCACGAAGATCGGCGAAGCGAGGCTGGTGCCGCCGATCTGGTAGGTCTGTCCCTGGATGATGATGTTCGCGCCGGTGGACTGCGCCGCATCGAACGCGAGGTCGGGCACCTGGCGCTTGGTCACCGAGGAACCCAGCGCCGTGGTCTGCCAGGCGGGTGCGGCTTCGAACAAGCTCACGCCGCCGCCTGTGGCCCATAGACGCTTGTTGTTGTCGCCGTTGCTCGGGTCGACGGCGGCGAGCCCTTCGTTCCACACGGTTTCGCCCGTCCAGGTGGTGCCGCTGGTGCTCAGCGTGGTGCCGCCGACGGCGACGACGTTTGGCGATGTCGCAGGCTCACTCACCGAGTAATGGCTAAGCGAGATCTCCACGGTACCCGCCGAGTTGGTGACATAGCCCGGCGCACCTTCGGTCGGATCACTCGACCACTGGTAGACGCCCGCGTCACCCGACGCGATCGAGAAGGTCTGGCCCTGCGCCACGGCCTGGGCAAAGATCTTGTCGTCAGCGGCCTGCGTACCGGAGCTGTTGGCGGCGGATTCGTCCTCGCCCAGCGATACGTTGATCACCTTCGCTACGTTGTCGGTAACGGCGCGGTTGTACGACGCCGTGATGGCCGCGTCGGTAAGGCAGCTGTCGTTCGAGCAGTTCGGCGCGGAATAGAAGATCAGCTTGCCCACGCCACCGGAGGTGCCGACGATGGTCTGGCTGTCCAGGTTCCACTCGCCGTCACCGTTGGGATCGTCCGCGTAGGTGTTGCTGCCTGTCTTCACCACCTGCGTGTTCACCGTACCCATGCCCGCATTGCTGGTGAAGGTACCCAGATCGGTGATGGTCTGGGTCATGTCGCCCCAGGTGATGATGCCCACCGTGGTGCCGGACGCCGTCGGCGTGCTACCCGCGTCGTAGATCGCCGGGAAATCGGTTGGGCTATGCGACACCTGGCTGCCGGTCGCCTGCACGCCCACGTGGCTGGCGCCAGCGTGCGTCTGCACCGGTCCGAGTATGCGATGCATGGTGTGCGGCACGTTGACGTTCTGCAGGCCCAGTACCGAATCGACGATCCCGCCGAGTGTCTGCGGCACTTGCACATCGGCATCGTTGGCGATGCGCTGTTTGCCGCCAAAGGCGAACGTGCGCATGGTGGTGTGGAACGCGGCGTTCACCGTATTGGCATTGCCGTCCGCCGACACCAGCAGGTTGTTGGATGCCACCTGCACGTTGGTAAAGCCGGACTGGCGCAGATGCGCGGCAACCTTGGCGGCATCCGCATCCGTCGGTGCGTAACGTGCCTTGAACTGCTCAGGCGTGAGGAAATGGTGGTACTGCGAGCTCGCCGGATCGTTGACGGCATGCAGGAACGCTTCCAGCTCATCCACGTTGCGCAGGTTCAAACTGACTTCCACGTGCATGGGCTTGCTGGCTTCCAGCGGTGCGACCGTGGCGGCATCTACGGTAGGTGCGCCGCGCAGGCTCAACGTCCAAGTCGGATGCGTGGCCGCCGTTGTCGCCGCCGTAGCGGGCGCTACGGTGCGGGTCATCGCAGCATGGGTGCGCGTACCCACCCATGCATCGGCGCCCGCCGCATGCGCGGCACCTCCGGCCATCGCGAACGATACGGCCAACGGCAGCAGCGCCTTTCTTACGAGCGTTCCCCGCAAATCGATACGAACAGTCATTCTTGTCTCCTTGACATTTCTTGAGGACAAAACCGTCCCGTGCAGCGCGTTTTTGCGCCGCATGGACCTTGGTTGCCGCGATGGACGCGGCCTCAGCTTTGGTGACTGTCTTGCGATCCGATAGGCGCCAGTACTCGCCTTCCCCCTGCCATCCCTGGAACGTTGTGTGCTGGCGCAGACTCGCTAAACGACGCTCACGCGATCGAATGTCGGTGTTGGCGTCGCCAATGGACCATCCGTCAACCCTCCCGTCGTCGGATCAATTGACGCTAATTAAGAAAATGCGGAGCGTCAATGTTGGCGAAAGGTTTTCGCAAAGAGCGACAAAACAGGCAAATTGATGCGAATTTTCCAGTTTGAAACGCCGGATTTTGCGTTTCTTGCACGTGGCTTTCGGCGCGTCTTCGTGAGTGCAAAAAGCGTTGATTCAAGGACCTACGGAGAAAGGCGGCACGAGCCCGTTCGTATCAGCGAAACCAGAGAATGGTGGCCTGCTTCATTTCCATCGATCTGAATTTTTTCGACCGTCGCGGCGCTGTGACGACGCATTCCCGTTCAATGCCGCGAAAGAAATTGCGCACATTTAGCGACGTCGATCACATCGCCATTTGACATAGATAAATCGAAATTAAATTTCGCCGTCACCGCTTCGCAGATTTCATCGTCCGCAAGGTGAAGACCTCTGCGCTTCGAACACTCGACACATGAAAAAGGGCGCAATGGTTTTCATCGCGCCCTTTTCACGTCGAGAAGGAAAACCGATCAGCCGAACAATGCTCGCCCCACGATCAAAGGATCGGCCAGGCCCACCACCTGGCCATCGCGGTTGGCATACGACAGCTTATTGAGGACGTAACGCATGGCATTGAGGCGCGCCCGCTTCTTGCAGTCGGAGCGGATGACGATCCACGGCGAGTCCGCCGTGTCGGTATGCGCGAACATCGCTTCCTTCGCCCGCGTATAGGCCTCCCACTTGTCGAGCGAGGCGAGGTCCACGGGGCTGAGCTTCCATTGCTTCAGCGGATGCAGCTTTCGTTCGCCGAAACGACGCCGCTGCTCATCGCGGCTCACCGAGAACCAGAACTTGAAGAGATGGATGCCGCTGTTAACCAGGTGCCGTTCGAACTCCGGCACCTGTCGCATGAAGTCCTCGTACTCTTTCTGCGTGCAGAAACCCATCACGTGCTCGACGCCAGCCCGGTTGTACCAGCTGCGATCGAACAGAACGATCTCGCCCGAAGTCGGCAGGTGCTGGATGTAGCGCTGGAAATACCATTGGCCTCGTTCGGCCTCGGTGGGTTTTTCCAAGGCGACCACGCGCGCGCCGCGCGGATTGAGGTGTTCCATGAAGCGCTTGATGGCCCCGCCCTTGCCCGCCGCGTCGCGTCCCTCGAACAGGATCACCACGCGCTGGCCGGTCTCACGCACCCAGGCCTGCAGCTTCAGCAGTTCGACCTGCAGCCGGTATTTCTGCTTCTCGTAATTGCGGCGCGACATCTTCTGCCGATACGGATACTCGCCCTTGCGCCATCCGGGTGAAAGTTCCTCGTCGGGATGACGACTGCCGCCATGCCGAAGGCTCGGGTCGCCCTCCAGCATCAGGGTGCGAAAACGCGTGGCGTCGTCGGGCGACAGGCCATCGAGGATGGTCCTCACGCTGTCGAGCAAGGTATCCGCGTCGTGCGCGGCCGCTTGCATCAGGATGTCTTGCGTACTGTCGGCCATCCCGGCCTGTGCCGACGCGATGGCGTCGTCGACGCTGTGGCGCTCGGCAGCCTGATTACCGCGTGCCGGCCATGTGGCGATATCGATGGACGGCGCATCGTTCGTTACAACGCCGGCATCGCTGGTGGTGTCCGTTGCGGACACGTACGGAAGCATGGTTGACGACATCTCGTCACCCCGAATGATTGGTTGAAGGGAGGCGCCGCGTGTGCGGCACCATGCGCACGACGAGAGTGGCGTTCAGGACGCCGATGCGCGGCGCAAGATGACGTACAGCTGGTCCTTGAGCAGCAGCTTTTCCTTCTTCAGCTGCTCGATGGCCAGCGTGCCGGCGGGCGAGATGCCCATTTCCATGTTCTTGATTTCCTGGTCCAGCTCGTTGTGGCGATGGAACAGGCGTGAGAAGTGCGGATCACGGCTTTTCAGTGCGGTGATCAGATCGCGGAACTCAGGAAACATGTGCTCTCCATGACTTGGGTCAGACTGCGTTGCAGTCTGGCGTCGATGGGAGCTGGGGATGTTGATATGAGGCAGGCATGTGTGGCGCTATTTCCACACTCGCGCAATCACTGTAGGAGCGCACCCAGTGCGCGATCGCAACGCCACGCATTCACCGCTCCATAGGCTTATCGCGCACTGGGTGCGCTCCTACGAAAAGCCTGAGAGGGCTTACAGCATCCCGGTTTCGAGCTTCGCGATATCCGACATCATGGAATGATTCCACGGCGGATCGAACACGAGGTCGACATCGGCCTCGGCGACAGTGGGGATGAGCTCCAGCTTGGTGCGCACGTCGTCGACCAGGATGTCACCCATGCCGCAGCCCGGCGCGGTCAGGGTCATCTTCACGTAGACCTTGCGCTGCTCTGGCTCGATCTGCTCGATGCTCACGTCATAGACGAGGCCGAGTTCCACCACGTTGATCGGGATCTCCGGATCGAACACCGTGCGCAGCTGCTGCCACACCAACGCTTCGACGTCGGCATCGCTGGCATCGCTGGCCAGTTCGATCGGCGGGGGCGGCTCCTTGCCCAGTGCGTCGGCGTCGTTGCCGGCGATGCGGAACAGGTTGCCCTCGACGTACACCGTGAAGCTGCCGCCCAGCGCCTGGGTGATATAGCCCACCTGCCCCGCGGGCAGGCTTACCGTCTCACCCTGCGGGACCATGACCGCCTGGCAGTCGCGCTCCAGGGTGAAGGGTTCGCTGCTAAGACTGAAACCGCTCATGCCGAATCTCATCGATGGGCGCGGTGAAAGGGGGGCGCGCCAAACCACATATTATGCCGCCTCCCGGCCGCACATTCCCCACATCAGGCCAGACCGGGCCGAACTCAAGACCGCCGGGCCATGCCATGACGCCCAAATCCGGCGCCGCGCTATCATGGGGGTTTTACGCCAGAGAAGAACCCGTGCCCGCCGCCCTGCTTTTTCCTCACCTTTCATGAACGCTCGGGTCGCGTTCTCCTGGCTGTTCGCCGCTGTCAGCGCCGTCATGCTCGGCCTGGCCGCCGGCGCCGTGTGGATGGTGCCCACGCTCTACATGCAGCGCCCACTGCCCTGGCTGGCGGTGCTGGTTGGTTGGCTGCTCGGCAAGGCGATTCGCCACTGGGTGCGCCCACCGGGCCCGGGCGCTGCCTTGCTGGCGGCCATGGCGGCATTGACGGCGGCGCTCTATGTGAACCTGCTGACCGCGGCCGCGCGCATTGCCGGCTTGATGGGCCTGGGGCTGGTCGACACCCTGCGCACCGCGGGTTTTGGCCTGCTGCTGCAGCTCGCCGAACTCGGCAGCATGCCGACGGACGACATCTGGTACGCCATCGGCATGGGCCTGGCTGCCCTTGCCGCCGGCCGCGCGACAAGGGCCAAGACGGACGCCTGAGCGTCCGTCAGCTTTCCAGGGATTTGAGCTCCGACACCAGCTGGCTCGCCGCCGCCTGGCCGTCGCCGTAGAGCATGCGTGCGTTGTCCGCATAGAACAGCGCATTCTCGATGCCCGCGAAGCCGGTGCCCTTGCCGCGCTTGACCACGATCACCTGCCTGGCGTCGGCCACATCGAGGATGGGCATGCCGTAGATCGGCGACGAGGGATCGGTCTTGGCCAGCGGGTTGACCACGTCGTTGGCGCCGATCACCAGTGCCACATCGGTGTTGGGGAATTCCGGGTTGATGTCGTCCATGTCGGCGATGAGGTCGTAAGGCACGCCCGCCTCCGCCAGCAACACGTTCATGTGGCCCGGCATGCGCCCCGCCACCGGATGGATGGCGAACTTCACCTTCACGCCGCGCTCGATCAGCAGCTTGGCGAATTCCCACACCTTGTGCTGCGCCTGCGCCACGGCCATGCCGTAGCCGGGCACGATCACCACGCGCTCGGCATAGGCCATCATGACGGCGGCGTCGCTTGCCTCGATCGGTTTCTGGCTGCCGCCGATGGCCTGCGCCTCGCCGGCCGCGGCGCCGAAGCTGCCGAACAGCACGTTGCCGATCGACCGGTTCATCGCCTTGGCCATCAGCTGGGTCAGCAACGTACCCGCCGCGCCGACCACGGTGCCGGCGATGATCATCGCCTCGTTCTGCAGCACGAAGCCCTCGAAAGCCACGGCCAGGCCGGTGAACGCGTTGTACAGCGAGATCACCACCGGCATGTCGGCGCCGCCGATGGGCAGCGTCATCATCAGGCCGAACGCGAGCGCCAGCACGAAGAACACCACGATCAGCGGCATCGACAGCTGGCCACTCGCGATCATCGCGCCCAGCGCCACCGCACCCGCCAGCACCAGCATGTTCACCGCACGCTGGCCGGGGAACACGAAGCGCTTGTCCAGCCAACCCTGCAGCTTGGCGAAGGCGATCAGCGAGCCGGAGAAACTCACCGAACCGATCAGCGCACCGAGAACGGCCAGCGCCAGCTGGGCCGTTCCTGGCGTCGCGGTGCCGTTGGCGGTGAATTCGCCGCCGTCCAGCAGGGTGACCGCCGCTCCGGCATAGCTGAAGAGCTCAGCCGCGCCGATGGCCGCCGCCGCGCCGCCGCCCATGCCGTTGTAAAGGGCCACCATCTGCGGCATGGCCGTCATCGCCACCCGGCGGCCGGACCACCAGGCGGCCGCCACGCCGATCAGCACAGCGGCCAGGATCAGCCCGCAGTTGTGCATGTCAGGCAGGGCGAAGGTGGCAATGACTGCCACCAGCATGCCTACGCCCGCCCACACGATGCCCCCCCGCGCCGTGCGGGGCGAGCTCATGCGCTTGAGACCGAGGATGAAGAGAAGGGCAGCGAGGAAGTAACAGGCCTTGATCACGATCGGCAGCCAGGCCATTACTTCGCCTCCTTGCCGGCGGCGGGCTTGCTGGACTTGAACATCTCCAGCATGCGCTCGGTGACGACGTAACCGCCGGCCGCATTACCGGCACCCAGGAGTACGCCCACGAAACCAATGGCGATCTCGAACGGGGTCTGCGCATGCCCTAGCGCGATCATGGCGCCGACCAGCACAATGCCGTGAATGAAGTTGGAACCCGACATCAGCGGCGTGTGGAGAATCACCGGTACCCGGGCGATGATCTCGTACCCCGTGAAAGCGGCCAGCATGAAGATGTAAAGCGCCAGGAACCCGTCGATCATGACCCCTCCCCGCCAGGACACCGTTGTCCCCGCATCATACGGGTGCGGGTCAACCCGTGCGAGCCTCGGACGTTGATGCACAGAGACGCACCGATGGAGTCTCAGCATGCCCGATCCGGCGAAGCGGACGATGACGCCATGAACAGCGCCGTATCCACTCTCGATACCGAACTGCTGGCCGAAGACGTTCGTGCGGTGCCTGTTTCGATGGACGCCTTCCTGGCGCAGGTCGAGCGCCGCGCCTTTCGCATGGCCGAGTTGAACCTCGGCCACCGCGAGGACGCGCTCGATGCCGTGCAGGACGCCATGCTGCGCCTGGTCAAGCACTACAGCGACAAGCCACCGCAGGAATGGACGCCGCTGTTCTGGGGCATCCTGCGCCGGCGCATCGTGGACCTGCAGCGCCGGCGCAAGGTGCGCTCGATCGTGGTGGGCTGGTTGGGCGGTCGGGACGAAGACGGCGAGGATCTGCCGGCCTGGGAGCCGGCCGATATGGGGCCGGGTCCCTTGGAACGATTGCACGACTCACAGTCGTACGCGGACATGGCAGCGGCCGTGAAACTGCTGCCCCAGCGCCAGCGCGAGGCTTTCATGCTGCGCGTGCTGGAGGGCCTGGACGTGGCGGAAACCGCGCAGGCCATGGGCTGTTCGGAAGGGAGCGTAAAAACACATCTGTCGCGCGCGCTGCAACGTCTGCGCGACCAACTGGAGGACTGGCGATGAATGCGCCCGACAACCATCTTGAACGCCGTGCCCGCGAGCTTTATCGCGAGGCGGCGCGTCAGCTCGATCCGGCGACGGCCGCACGGCTACGCGCGGCAAGGCGTGCCGCGGTGTCAGGCGCCGATGGCTCGTCGCTGGCCCAGCGACTGCTGCAACTGCTGCTGCCGGCAGGCGCCTTTGCGGCCATCGCCTTTGCCGCGCTGATGCTGTCCTCGCCCGTCCAAGGCCCAACCGGTGGTACCGGAGCCGGCCTTTCGCCAGTGACCGAAGCCGATGGCGAGCTGCCACCGGACGCGGCAGCGGCCGATCCGGCCCTCTACCAGAACCTGGATTTCTACGGATGGCTGGCCAAGAACGGCGACAGTCAGGCGAGCCGGTGACCATGCATCGAAGTCGTGTGTTGCTGACGTTGTTGTTGGTCATCGGGCTGGGCGGCTTCGCTTCGTCCAGCCTTGCGCAAAACGCCCCGCCTCCGCCTCCACCAGGCTTGGCTCCGCCGCCGCCAGGCCCGCCGCCGGGTCCCCATCCGTGGAAGAGCCTGACGCCGGACCAGCGCGACATCCTTTCGCCGCTGGCCGACAAGTGGGATTCGTTTCCGCCGCAGCGCCAGGCGCGCATGCTGGAGCGCGCCCAGCAATGGCAATCGTTGCCGCCTAACCAGCGCCGCGAGATCCGCGAGCGCATTGACCGCTGGCAGAAGATGACGCCCCAGCAGCAGGAAGAAGCGCGCGAAAACAGCCGCCGCTTCCAGCAGCTGCCGCCCGAAGAACGCCAGCAGCTGCATGCAGCGTTCCAGCATTTCCAGGAGCTGCCGCCGGACCAGCGCGATCAGTTGCTGCGGCGCTGGCACAAGGAGATGCGCGGAGGTCCGATGGGCGGCCCCGGACCGCACGGCATGCCGCCACCGCCGCCCCCGGGTGGTCCCAGGCACTAAAGAAAAACCCCGCGAAGAGCGGGGTTTTTTCATGGTGCCGAACGCATCGCCTTACTGCTGGAAATGCAGCTCGCCGTTGCGCGTCACGCAGCTCTTGGCCACCAGTTCGTCGTTGAAATCGGGCGCGAGCGTGTCGCCCTGCAGCAGCAGTTCGAGGAAGTTGTACACGTTGCGCGCATACATCTCCGACGCATGCAGCGGCGCACCCGCGGGCAGGTTCAACGGGCCGAGGATCGTCACGCCCTGATGCTCCACCCGCTGGCCCGGCTGCGTGAGTTCGCAGTTGCCGCCGCCTTCCGCGGCCAGGTCGACGATCAGGGCGCCGGGCTTCATGCCATCGACCATGGCGGCCGTGATGATCTTCGGCGACGGGCGCCCCGGCACGGCCGCCGTGGTGACAATCACGTCGACCGACTTCAAGTGCTCGGCCAACGCCTGCTGCTGCGCCGCGCGCTCTTCCGCGGTCAGCTCGCGGGCGTAGCCGCCACTGCCCGCCGCGCTCACGCCCAGCTCCACGAACTTGGCGCCCAACGACTCCACCTGTTCGCGCGTTTCCGGGCGCACGTCGTAGCCTTCGGTCTGCGCGCCCAGGCGACGCGCGGTGGCGATGGCCTGCAAACCCGCCACGCCGGCGCCGACCACCAGCACGCGCGAAGGGCGAATGGTGCCGGCCGCCGTGGTCAGCATGGGGAAGAACTTGGGCGCTGACTCGGCGGCGATCAGCATCGCCCGGTAACCAGCCACGGCCGCTTGCGAGCTGAGCACGTCCATCGCCTGTGCGCGGGTCGTGCGCGGCAGCAGTTCGAGCGCGAAGGCCGTGAGGCGACGCTTGCCCATCGCCGTGATGCGCACGGCGGCGCCGTAGGGACGCAACTGGCCGATCACGATGCTGCCTTCGCGCAGGCGCTCCCACGTCGCGTCGTCCGGCGGCAGCACGCAAGTGAGCACATCGGCCTGCGCGAGCACGGCATCGGCATCGGCGAAATCGGCGTCCGAATAGCTGCTGTCGGGGAACCCCGCGGCGGCACCTGCACCGTGCTCGAGCAACACGCGCACACCTTTGCCGTGCAGCTTCCTGGCTACTTCCGGGGTGATGGCTACCCGGCGTTCGCTGGTGGCGGTTTCACGCAATGCAGCCACGGTGATCGACATCGTGCATCCCCTGCGGAAAGGTCCCCGCATCCTAGCCGATGCGTCCCTGCATGAACCACCGACCACTTGCAGCCCGCGCCGGGTCGGAGTTAACTGGCCCGCCACCGGTAACAAGGCCGCACCCGTCGGCCGTGGCGATGGGGGTCCCGTAATGGAGATCCCGATGACTGAAGTCGTTGTTTCCGATGTCCTGCTGAACCTCGCGCGCCAGGCGCGCGAAAACGCCTATGCGCCCTACTCCCGCTTTCTCGTCGGCGCCGCCGTGCTCACCCGCGACGGCCAGCATTTCACCGGCTGCAACGTGGAAAACGCCTCGTATGGGTTGTGCAATTGCGCGGAGCGCACGGCCTTGTTCACCGCCGTCGCAGCCGGCTGCAAGCCGGGTGATTTCGTGGCGCTGGCGGTGACCGGCGACACGCCGGGTCCGATCAGCCCGTGCGGCGCCTGCCGTCAGGTGATGTCCGAGCTGTGCGACGAACGCATGCCGGTGTGGCTGGGCAACCTCGAGGGTGCGGTGCAGGAAACCACGGTGGAAGCCCTGTTGCCCGGCTCGTTCAAACTGGCCATTGCCAGCTGAGACGCCGCAGAAGATTCGCCTCCCATCGTCCGGGGGATTAGCATGACGGCTTTGCCTTACCCGACATCTGCCATGCCCCATCCCCTTTCCATGCTGCAGCAGCGCCATTCGGCCCCTTCGCGCCAACTCGGCGAACCGGGTCCCGCAGGCGACGAGCTGCAAGCACTGCTGCAAACCGTCATCCGTGTGCCCGACCACGGCAAGCTGGTGCCGTTCCGGTTGATCCTGTTGCGCGGCGATGCCAAGCGGGTGTTCGGTGAACGGCTGACCGAACTCTCGTTGCGCGTGAACCCGGACATGACCGAGTCCAAACGCGAGAAGGATCGCACGCGCTACGACTTTGCGCCGTTGGTCGTGGCCGTGGTCGCGCACATCGACGCCTCCAGCAGCGTGCCCGTGATCGAGCAGAAGCTCAGTGCCGGCTGCGTGGCCTACAACCTGCTGCTCGGTGCCCAGGCCCTGGGCTATGGCGCGCAGTGGCTCACCGGCTGGGCTGCGTACGACCGCGAGGCGGCCGGCATTCTCGGCCTGGCGGACAACGAACACGTGATCGGCTTCGTGCATATCGGCACGCCACAGATCGACGTGCCCGACCGCGAGCGGCCGGACCTCGACGAGGTGCTGCGCGTATGGACACCATGAGCCGTCCAGCCGTCCATTTGATCGACGGCAGCCTGTACGTGTTTCGCGCCTGGCATTCGATGCCGGACGAGTTCCACGATGCGGATGGCCATTCGGTCAATGCCGTGCATGGCTTCACGCGATTCCTCTGTGAACTGCTGGAACGGGTGAAGCCCGAGCATCTCGCCGTGGCGTTCGACGCATCGCTCACGACGTCCTTCCGCAACGCCATTTATCCGGCCTACAAGGCCAACCGCGAGCTGCCGCCTCCAGACCTGGAACGCCAGTTCGTGCTGTGCCGCGAAGTGGCCGAGACGCTGGGCATACCGGTGCTGATCGACCATACCTACGAGGCCGACGACCTGATCGGCAGCGCACTGTGGAGCCTGCGCGGCCACGGTTTCCGCAGCGTGATCGTGTCGGCCGACAAGGACTTCGGCCAGCTGCTGGGCGAATTCGACGAACAGTGGGACTACGCGCGCAACCTGCGCTGGGGTCCGGCGGGCGTGCTGGAAAAGCTCGGCGTTCATCCGCATCAGGTCGCCGACTATCTTGCGCTGTGCGGCGATGCGGTCGACAACATTCCCGGCGTACCCGGCATCGGCGCGAAGACCGCCGCCGCGCTGTTGTCGCATTTCGGCAGCCTGGATGCGCTGTTGGAGCGTGTGGACGAAGTGCCTTTCCTGCGTATCCGCGGCGCCGCCAGTTGCGCGGCGAAACTGCGCGAGCATGCCGACAGCGCACGCCTGTATCGGCAGCTCACTCGCATCGCGCTGGATGCGCCAGTGGCGGAGCAGGCCGAAGCCCTGCAGCGCCGCCGTGGCGAAGCCGCCATGATGGACGAGCTGTGTGAACGGCTGCGTTTTGGACCGCTGACACGCACGCGGTTGAAGGCTCTTCTCACCTACTGATCGCGGCCGCTCTTTGTAGGAGCGCACCCAGTGCGCGAAAAGCCTACGGAGTGGCGAGAACAAAATTCTGCGGTCGCGCACTGGGTGCGCTCCTACAGGTGAGCTTATTTCGCGCTGTGAGAAGCCTATCCCGACGGAACGCGACGGAGCGGCGATGCCGAAACTCTGCGGTCGCGCACTGGGTGCGCTCCTACAGGGGAGGCTTATTTCGCGCTGTGAAAAGCCTATCCTCACGGAACGCGACGGCGCGGCGATGCCGAATTCTACGGTGGCGCACTGGGTACGCTCCTGCAGTTTTCCTGTACTCCCCGCAGGAACACGTCGCGGCGCGGTAGCATGGCGGCATGCAAGGCGTGCCCTCCCAACTCACTTCCCGACGCGACGCGGCCGAGTTCCGGCTGGCTTCGCATCGGGAGGGCGTGGAGCTCTATCGCGCGCATATCGTGCGGCATGCGTTCGAGCCGCATACGCACGACGGCTTCGGCTTGGGTGCGATCGAATCGGGCGTGGAACGCTTTCGCTATCGCGGCGCCGAGCATCTCGCGCCACCGGATTCGGTGGTGATGATGAATCCCGATGAGCTGCATACCGGCCACGCCGAAACCGAAGGCGGCTGGCGTTATCGGATGGTCTACATCGAACCGCACGCTGTCGCCGACATCACCGGCGAGCCGGGCTGGTGGTTCAACGACGTCGTGCGGGACGACCAGCCCAGTGCACGTCGCGTCACCTTGCTGCTGGATGCCTTGTGGCAGGCGCGCGAACCGTTGGCGTTCGACAGCCTGTTGCTGGAACTGCTGACGCTGTTTCGGCGGCACGCGCGCGTGCCGCGCAAAGCCGCGGATGGCGGCAGCGTCCGCTTTGCGCCGGTGGTGGACTATCTGCACGCGCATCTCTCGCGGCGACTGACGCTGGACGAACTGGCCGACGTCGCCGGACTGAGTCCATTCCACTTTTTGAGGCAATTCCAGGCCCATCATCACGCCACGCCGCAGCAGATGCTGATGGCGTTTCGGCTGGCTGAAGCGAAGCGGCAGCTCGCTCGCGGCGGAAGGCCCGCGGATATAGCTGCCGCGGTGGGGCTCGCTGACCAGGCGCATCTCACGCGTGCGTTTGCGCGGCGGTATGGGGTTACGCCGGCGAGGTACCAGAGGGAGTTGCAGCGGTAACCTGCGTCTTCTTTGGGAGCGCACCCTGTGCGCGACACAACCCGCGTTGCCGTATGGGGCGCCTGCCTGTCGCGCACAAGGTGCGCTCCCACAGAACAGCGACCTCATCTGAGCAATCTGGTACAAGACGCCGCGCCGCTTTCGCGCCACGCTGCACGCCATGTGGACAGGCATTCTCTACGCACTCGCCGCCGGCCTGATGTGGGGCCTGGTATTCGTCAGCCCTTTGCTGTTGCCGGAATATCCGGCGGCGCTGCAGTCGGTGGGGCGCTATCTCGCCTTTGGGTTGATCGCGCTGCCGCTGGCATGGATGGATCGCCATGCGCTACGGCAACTCAGCCGCGCCGACTGGATCGAAGCGCTGAAACTGGCCGCGGTCGGCAACCTGCTTTATTACTTGTGCCTCGCCAGCGCGATCCAGCGCGCGGGGGCGCCGCTGCCCACGATGATCATCGGCACGTTGCCGGTGGTGATCGCCATCTGCGCGAATCTTCGCAATGCGCGTCGTGACGGCCGCCTGCCGTGGGCCTGGCTCGCGCCATCGCTGTTGCTGATCGTCGCCGGCATCGCCTGCGTCAACCGGGCCGAACTCACGGCGATGCAGCAGCAGGCCACCGTCGACGTTGGGCGTTATGTGCAGGGTGCGTTACTCGCCTGCGGCGCCGTGGTGTGCTGGACCTGGTACCCCTTGCGCAACGCCGACTGGCTGCGTCATCACACCGATCGCCGCCCGCGTACCTGGGCGACCGCGCAAGGTCTGGCCACGCTGCCGCTTGCGCTGGCGGGTTATGCGTTGCTGTGGACCTTCATGGGCGCGAGCCACCAGCCCTTCGCCATGCCGCTGGGTCCACATCCGCTGCGCTTCGTCGGCCTGATGGCGGCGATCGGCCTGTTCGCCTCGTGGCTGGGCACGCTGTGCTGGAACGCCGCGAGCCAGCGCCTGCCTACGGCACTGGCCGGCCAGCTGATCGTGTTCGAAACCCTGGCCGCGCTCGGCTATGCGTTTGCGCTTCGCGGCCAGGCTCCGGGCCCGCTGACGCTGGCCGGCATTGTCTTGCTGGTGATCGGCGTGATGTGGGCAGTGCGCATCCGGCCTCGTCCGGTCGAGGTGCAGGCCGAAGGTTGAACCGCGCGACGCCGAGGTTGTGGCTGCCACATGCGCACGGCACCATGAAGGTTTCCTCATGACCGCGGCCATGCCCATGAATTCACCCGAGCGCAGCCCCATTCCCGTCGACGCGAGCGCGCCGGTGGAAACCCTCTATGTCGGCAAATGGCTGACCCTGCGCAAGCGCGGGCGCTGGGAGTTCGCCGAGCGCAACAACCCGGGCGGCGCGGTGATCATCCTGGCGGTCACGCCGGAGGACAAGGTGCTGTTCGTGGAGCAGTACCGCGTATCCATCCTCAAGAACACCATCGAGATGCCCGCCGGCCTCGTCGGCGACCTGCACGCGCACGGCGACGAGGACGCCCTGCTGGCCGCGCGCCGCGAACTGGAAGAGGAAACCGGCTACCGCTGCGGGCGCCTCGACTTCGTGCATGAGGGCCCCTCGTCTTCCGGCATGAGCACGGAAATGATCGCCTTCGTGCGCGCCTGGGATCTGGAAAAGGTTGGCCCGGGCGGCGGCGACGAGACCGAGAACATCGTCGTGCACGAGGTGCCGCGCCAGGAGGCGGGGCATTGGCTGTTCGCACGTGCGGCCGAGGGGTATTCCATCGACCCGAAGCTGTTCGCGGGACTCTGGTTCATCGAACACACCGAGCTGCGCCCGCAAACCTGAACGACCCGGCCCGGGCGCGCTAAAGAATCCGGTGGGACCGCCGATGTTTGTCATGTCGTTCCTCTTTTCGACTTGACCCCATCGACGGATTCCGCCCATGAAGACCCTGATCGCCTCTGCGTTGTTCCTGTTCGCTCCGCTGGCCGCTCACGCCGCCTGCGCTCCTACTGACTTCGCTGTTGAAGGCTTCAAGATGAAGCTCGTCGGCAGCGGCATGGGCGCCCGCCTGAGCCTGGCGGGCCAGCTGGTCAACCATTGCGCCGAACCGGCCGCCGCCCAGGTCGCCATCGACGCCAAGGACGGTGCCGGCAAGGTCCTGCAGTCCAAGAAGGGCTGGCCGGCCGGCACCACCAACATCGCCCCGGGCCAGTCGGTCGAATTCGACCTGGGCCGCCTGTTCCGCTTCGATCCGGACATGCAGTCCTACACCGTCGGCATCGCCGACGTGCGTACCTGGTAAGCCCCAGCCAATTTTTCGTACCTTGCCTTGCTTGAGGCCCCGGTCGGGGCCTCTTTTTTTGTCTGCGCTCCAATGGCAACCTCACGGGTTTGTGACGCAGTTCAAGTTTTGAGAGCTGCGGTCGATATGTAGGCTTGACCGGTGGGCATTGGCCCGATCCGCCGGCCTCCACACAGCCCGCGTCCATCGAGGGATGGCGCCAGGGAGACCCATGCATCTGGACATACCGACCCTGACCCTAGTCAGCCTGCTGATGGGCATAGGTGCCTCGATCGGTTTCACGTCGCTGATGACCGTCCTGCACAACCAGATCGTGCTGCGCATCTGGGTGGCCGGCATGTGGATCAGCACCGTGGGCATCACCCTGATCGGCCTGCGCAACCACATCCCGGACCTGTTCTCGATCGTGGTGGGCAACGCGCTGCTGGTGACCGCCAACATGCTCACGCTCAAAGGCATCGCCATGCATCTGGGCCAGCCCCTGCGCCTGCGTTGGCCGGCAGTGCTGGTGGTCGCCTATTCCTTCTGCATGGCCTGGTTCGCCTACGTCACCCCCAGCCTGGGTACGCGGCTGATGATCGGCAGCCTGCAGGCGATGTCGTTCAATTTCGCCTATGCCTACCTGCTGCTTCGCTACAGCAAGCGCGACATTCGCATGAGTTGCCGCATCGCCGCGGCAGTGATGATCTGCAACGGCACGTTCTACCTGCTGCGCGCCCTCATCCCGCTCGATCCGAATGCCGGTCAGGACATCATGCTGGCCGGCACACCCGTGGCCGCCACCTACGTGGTCGGCATCCTCACCGGGCTGGCCTCTTACTTCGCCCTGCTGCAGCTGATCACCGAACGCCTGATGGTCGACCTGCGCCAGGCGGCCCATACCGACGGCCTGACCGGCCTGCTCAACCGCAGCGCCATCGTGGCGGAGGGGCGTGCCAGCCTCGAACGCTGCCAGCAGCGGGAGCTGCCGTTCGCCCTGTTGATCTTCGACCTCGACCACTTCAAGCAGATCAACGACCGCTGGGGCCATGACGCCGGTGATGCCGTGCTGCGCCACGTCACCGCCATCCTGCGCGAGGTCACCGACTGGCCGGGCTATCTGGCGGCCCGTTACGGCGGCGAGGAGTTCGTGCTCGCCCTTCCCGGTGCCGACCATAGCCAGGGCCTGGCCGTGGCCGAGCGCCTTCGCCGGGCGCTGGCGCACTCGCATGCGCACATCGACCACCAGGACATTCCCGTGACCGCCAGCATCGGCGTGGCGATGGCCCGGCCTGGCGTGCGCTTCGAACAACTGGTGCGGCAGGCGGACGAGGCGATGTACCGGACCAAGTTCGACGGCCGCAACGGCGTCAGCTCCGCCGAGATGGACAACCTGAGCCCGGCCGAGGCCGGCGACTCGCGTTGCTGACAGCGACCTCAGATTTCCCTTACAGGATCGCAAGTTACTGCCCCCTTCCCGGGCCGACTTCTCGGCTATGCTGCCCTCGCTTCCGGGGGGAAGCCTAAGGGGGATCCAGAGCATGCATGACGAGACCATGGCCTCGGGCGTGTACCTGCCCGAGTTGGACGTTATTCCTGCACGAGACACGACGGAGGTGCATCGCCTCCGTTTCCACGGCAATGCCGGCGACTATTTCCGTATCTGGATCGTCAACGTGGCGCTCAGCCTGGTGACGCTGGGCATCTATTCGGCCTGGGCCACGGTGCGCACGCGGCGCTATATGTACTCGAACACGACGCTTGGCGGCTCGCCGTTCGACTACCTCGCGCGACCGCTGCCCATCCTCAAGGGCCGACTGCTGACCGTCTTCATCTTTGCCATCTATGCATTCGCCGGACGCATCGCGCCTGCGCTGCAGGCCGTGGCGGCGCTGATCGTGGCCGGCTTCATGCCCTGGTTGATCGTCAAGAGCATGATGTTCCGCGCACGCTATTCCTCGTGGCGCGGACTGCGCTTCTACTTCAGCGACGACTACGCTGGCGCCTACAAGTGGTACCTGGGCGTGTACTTCCTGATGGGCATTCCGTTCCTGCTGATCATGCTGGTCTCCATGATGGGGCACCCTGGCTTCGGCATGCTGCTGGGATTCGCCGCATTCACCGGCATCTACCCATGGATCAAGGGGCATCAGCAGGAATGGATGGTGGACAACCATCACTTCGGCGGCAAATCGTTCTCCTTCGACGACGGGATCGGCAACTACTACGGCGTGTACATCAAGGCGGTCGGCGTTGCGCTGGTGTGGTTCCTGCCATGCATCGCGTTGTTCTCGACGGCGGCCGTGCTGATCAACAAGGGCAATCCGCAGGCATTCAATCCGAAGATGCCCTCGCCCTATTTCATCCTGGGCGTGTACGCGGTGATGGCGCCGGCGTATCTGGGCGTGTGGACCTTCGTGCACACGCGCATGACCAACCTGCTCTACAACCAGGCGCAGCTGGGCCAATACCGCTTCCGCTCCACGCTGGCGTACTGGCCGATGCTCGGGCTGTATCTCACCAACGCGCTGGCGGTGCTGCTCACCATCGGCCTGGCGTTGCCGTGGGCACGCATCCGCACGGCGCGCTATCGCTCGGAACATCTGGAGGTGGTCGGCGAAGGCGATCTCAGCGATTTCGTCCGCGACGCCTTTGCGCATGGCGAGATCGGCGCCACGGCCACCGAAATGGATAGCCTGCTGGGCATCGATATCGGCCTCTGACGGCGATGGTTCCGGCGATCTATTTCGACGGACGATCCACGCACGCCACGCGGGTCGACGCGTGGCGCGATGGCGACATGCTGCGTTGGCGCGGCGCGAACGGCATGCAGGAATGGAGCGCGCCATGGACGGCCATCGAGCCGAGCGCGCGAGTGACCGGCGTGCCGTTCACGCTGCATGTGCATGACGGCGGCCATCTGCAGATCGACCATGACGCGCTGCCTGCGGACTGGTTTCCGCGTCATCACCTGATCGAACACGTGGTGGATGGGCTGGAGCGTCGCTGGACAGCGGCGCTGGCCGGCATCGTGGTGATAGTGGCGTCGCTGTTCGTCCTGTTCGAGTTCGGCCTGCCATGGGCCGCCGACCGCGTGTCCGCGCATCTGCCGCGAGCAGTGGAACAGGCGATGGGCAAGCAATCCCTGGCCGCACTGGAAGGAAGGCTGCTGATGCCTACGGCGTTGTCCGTCGAGCGCCAATCGCATCTGCAGTCGGTGTTCCATCATTTCGTCGTCGACATGGAAGGCGTGCCCGATGCTCGCGTGGCCTTCTACGGATCAAAAGCCCTCGGCGCCAACGCCTTCGCCCTGCCCGGCGGCACCATCGTGTTCACCGACGAACTGGCGCAAGCCATGCCGGATGACGACGCCTTCATCGCCGTAATTGCCCACGAACTCGGCCACCAGGCCAACCATCACATGCTGCGCCAGGTGCTGCGCAGCTCCGGCGTATTCATCGTGGCCGGCTTGCTGATGGGCGACGTGACATCGATGGGCGGTATCGCAGCAGGCATCCCTGCGTTTCTCGTCGACAGCCATTACAGCCGCGGCTTCGAGGAAGACGCCGACCGCTTCGCGTTCCGCGCGCTTGCCAGCCGGAGCATCGACCCGGTGGCATTCGTGCACGCCATGCAGGCGCTCGAGCGCGCCCACCCGGAGCTGAAGGGCGAAGAGCTTCGCTACGCGTCAAGCCATCCCCTGACCAGTGCACGCATCGCCCGCGCGAACGCGGCGTCGTTGCAGTTTCGAGCCGCGAAGACGGCAGCCGCCGCGCACTCCAACCGCTGAAGGCTCACCGCCATCGCAACCATGCCGGCCGGTTCGACGAGGGAACCGACCGGCGTCGCTTGCTTCGTAGACCGTCCGACCTACTTCGCCGCCTTCATCTCGATCACCAGCGCTTTGGTGGGCGCATTGCCGATGTTCTCGTTGCTGTGCGTGATCGGCTCGCTCCACATGGCTTCGCCCGCCTTGTGCTCGGTTTCCGTCACCTTGCCATCGGCGGTGGTGGTCTTGGTCTTGCCGCCGGTGACGAAGTACACGACATTCGCCGGATGCGAATGCATGGGCAGCTTGTCGCCGGGCTTGAGCGATACCTCCATGACGCGCACCTGGTCGTTGTCCAGCAGCACCTTGGTGTTCTTCGGCGCCACCTTGGCCATGTCCTGCGCGCATACCGCGCCCGCAAAGGCAACGGCAACCAGGACCAGTACGCACTTCAGACTGCATTGAGCGATCTTTGCCATGACACGTCCTCCAGCTGTTCGATGAGGTGGTCGATGGCCGCCGATGGGAGCCGAAAAGGTCGGAGGCCGGTCATGGGCGTATCCCTTGCCCCGCGGACCTGACGGCGTCCGCGCCATGCCCCCGCATGGATCATTAACCGTTAACCAGAACAGCGACCGCCAGCCACACCCGTGTGGGCTGCGCCTACCATTCGCTGGGCGGACTTGGCGAAGCGTGCGTCTGTCGGTGAAGCGGGTACGAATGCGCCGGACAGCGAGGTCCTACGCGCGGCGCAAGCTACGCCCAGGCCAGGGCGGCGTCAATTGAGCGGAAGACAGAGCCGCCTATGACGATGTCATTGCTGCTCGATCGCTTTCATCCGGGCGACGAGCGCCTGCTTGTCGGGGCTGTTCCCGAAGCGGGCGGCAAAGTCCGCGATCGTCTGCTCGAGGCCCTCGCGCGGCTGCGCCTTCTGGATGTTGGCCCGCATGAACCACCCTTGCGGATCATCGGGATTCAATTGCACCAGGCGATTGGCGACCGCCCAAGCCTTGTCCCATTCATGGGTCACGTTGAAATAGATGTCACCTACCGCAGTGAGTGTCCAGGTGTCTGCAGGATTAATGCGCAATGCCTGTTCGAAATCTCTCGCGGCTTGGCTTGCATCGCCAAGCGCGCGATGCGCCTGACCAAGGACGTCGTACGCCGTCTCGTCCTGTGGCGCCAGCTTGACCAAGGCGTTGCCTTCGGCCAGCCCCCACTCCGACTCGCCGAGCATGATCAAATTGAACGCACGGCTCTCCCTTTGATCGAGTTGACTGGGATCGAAGCGCAGCAACTCCGAACGGTAGACGACAGACAAGGCGATATTGTTGCGATTGGCTGCGGCCCAGCCGGCGTTCATGAGCATGCGAACCGGTGCCGCCTCCGCAAATACCCGGCGATACAAGTCGTCCTCTTCGAAGGGATTGCACTCGCAGTCCCTCACATAGTCCTCGCCGCCACTACGCTCGGACAACAGTAAAAGCAACAAGGGATTCTGCTTCGCGTGTTGCTGGGCAGCGTCGATGATCCGCTGCATCTGCTCCACGTTGCCGCCCCATTTGGGTTGGCTCATCCACACCAGACGCGCATATGTCGGGTAGCTTGCCGGGTCTACCGCCAACGCCCGCTTGGCGGCGCCAAAGGCATAGGCGCTGTCGCTCTCAAGCGCACCGGCATAGATCATTGCCACGTAAGCCGGCGTCAGCTTGGGATCCAGCAAGGCTGCCTTATCGAGGTCTTCCCGAGCCTGTTTCAGCAAACGATCCATTGCGTCAAGGGAACTCTGGGGAGTCCGCTGGGCGTAGTCGCTCCCGCGCTGGCGTATAGCCATCGCCAAGTAAGCGGTGCCACTGGCAGCAAGAGCATAGGGGCTGTCGGGCGCCTGCCGCTTCCAGGCATCCATCAGGGCTCGGGCATCCTCGGTATCGCCTCCAAAGGCGATGTTGTATGTGCGATCCAGCAAGCTTTGCTGCCCAGGCTGCGCGAATTGCGCCTCTTGCGCGGCCGACAGTTTTTGCTCCAGCTCTGACACACGTCCGCTCTCGATCAACTCGCGCGCTTGCACCTGCGTGACGGCGGGATCAAAGAGGTAATGGCAATATGCAGATGTCACCGCCTTGGACCAATGCACGCCAGGCGGCTCGGGATAGGCAAGGCAGCGTTGCAAAGGATCCTCTATGACCTCCGCGTTGCGCGCGTCCTTGAGGAACTGCTTGAAGTCACTGTGCGAGAACGGAGGCCTGATAGGCCGTCTCCGCACCTGCATCGGTGCAGCCGGAGGCATGAGAGGTACCGATTGTCTCAGGTAAGCGGCCCATCCGAGCGCTCCGCAGACCGCGAACACCCCGAACACCAGCAACCAACGCACGCGCGACGTCATGTCCCGTTCCCCTGTTGTCCCCGGTCGAGCATAACCAAGGGACGCCGGCCGGAACACTGGCCATGTTGCGGAGGCCATCGCCTTTTGCGATGCCGGTCCGCTTTCCATCGGAAGCGATGGAGATGGCGGCCGCGCTCTACGGACGCGGCGCGCTGGACGAGCCGATCAGTGCAGCACGAACAGCTTGTCGAAACCCGCCACGCGCAGTGTGCCGCGCAGGCCGCTGTCGGCGTTGACGATGCGGATCTCGGCGCGGTCGGCGCCAGCGTGTTCGCGCAGGAGCAGCAGCATGCCGAGGGCGGAGCTGTCCATGTTGGACACTTCGCCCAGGTCGATCACGTAGCTGCGCGCGGCGGAGCCGCTGAGGCAGGCGTCGTGGAAGGCGCGATGCACGCTGAAGTCGAAGCGCTCACCCAGTTGCAGAGTGACGCAATCGAGATCGGGGTCGTGGTGAACAGTCAGGCTCATGGTTTCGATCCTTTAGAACAGTTCGATTTCGCCGGCATCCATCGAGTTCTGCAGCGCTGGGCCGCGCGAACGCAGGCGGGCCTTCTCGCGCTGGATCGCCAGGCGGCTGCGCACGCGCTCGGCGCGTTGCTGCAGCGACTCGGCGTCGATGGGGTTGCAGGCCAGCTCTTCGATATCGCGCGTGCATTCGGTGGTGATGTCCTGCAGCTCCACCAGGCGAACGCGCGTCTGGTTGATGAGCTGGCTGAGGATGTCTTCGAACTGCAGCGAGCGGATGGTGGTGGACACGTCGCTGCCGAGGCCGCGGTTGATCTCCACCACCTGGTCGGCGACAGCGCTGGTGCGCGCATCGCTTTCGGTGACATGGGCCATCATCGCGTCGATGCCGCCCTTGGCCGACAGCGCGACGTTCAGATCCTGCGAGGCCATGGTGCCGACCAAGCCGCGCAGCTGTTCCATGGCGGCACGCGCCTTCTCCACGTGGCTGCCGATCTGCTCGTTGAACTGGTTGGAATGGCTGGCGAGGTTGCGGATTTCACCGGCAACCACGGCAAAGCCACGGCCGGACTCGCCCGCACGAGCCGCTTCGATGGCGGCGTTGAGTGCCAGTAGATTGGTCTCTTCGGCGATGGTGTTGACGTTCTTCAGCAGGCCGAACACCGCATCCATTTCCTTGGACATGCCGTCGATGCGATAGACGATGCGCAGGCTCTCGCGCGACATCTGCACCACCATGCCCACGAAGTGCTCGAGCAGGTCGCCGGTGCGCGCGGCGAAGTCCTGCACGGACACGCCTTCCTTCTGTGCATCGATGATCTGGCGCAGCAGCGACTGTTGCATGCCGGTCTTGCGCGAAAGGCCATCGAAGCCGCCGCCCAGTTCGGAGACGGCGTCGCGCAGCAGTTCCAGTGCCTGGTGCAGTTCGCGCGTGGCGTGGCCGAGTTCGTCGACCAGCGAGCTGCGCACTTCTTCCAGCGCTTCGCGCACCGGAGCGTGGTGCGTCAGCGATGCTTCCAGCACCGGTTCGACTTCGACAGGCGCGGCGCGGCGCATCTCGACGATCCATACGGCGGCGAGCACGACGATCAGCACCGGCGCCAGCCAGGCCGACGGCCAGATCAGGGTGAGCAGCAAGGCGACGGCACTGGCGATCAGGCCGATCACGGGGCGCACGCGCAGGAACGAGAGGAAAGCATCCATGGGTCTATCCGACAATCAGGCGGCCGGCGCAGCGGCGCGGGGGATGGGTTGGTGGGCCAGCGCGAGCAGTCGCGCGGCAATGTGGTCCAGGGGAAGCTTGTCGCTGGCGGCGCCGAGCTTCCACGCGGCGCCAGGCATGCCCCACACCACGGAAGACTCTTCGTCCTGTACCAGCGTGCGTGCACCGGCCTGCTGCAGTTCGAGCAGGCCGCGCGCACCGTCGTCGCCCATGCCGGTGAGCAGCGCGGCGACGGTCGCCTTGCCCACGCTGGCCGCCATCGAGCGGAACAGCACGTCGACGCTGGGCTTGTGGCGATTTACCGGCGGGCCGTTGTGCAGGCGGCACACGTATTTCGCGCCGTCCCACATCACCAGCAGGTGCTGGCTGCCCGGTGCGATGTACGCATGGCCCGACTGAATCGGCTGGCCGTCGCGCGCTTCGCACACGCGCATGGCCGAACAATGATCCATGCGCGCGGCGAACGGGCCGCTGAAGGCGGCGGGAATGTGTTGCGTGATGACGATCGGCGGCGCATCCGGCGGCATCGCCTCCAGCACCACGCGGATGGCTTCGGTGCCGCCGGTGGAAGCGCCGATCGCGATGATCGGGCTGCCGCCGCGCGTGCCGGCGGTCTGCGCACGCGGCAGCACGGCATCGGCGGTGAGGCGAGGCGGCACGTCGAGCTTGCGCACGGCCGCGCGCTGGCGCGGCTTGGCCAGCGCGGCGAGCTTCACCTTGGCGCAGATTTCCTGCGCGCCTTCGGCGAAGGTGCTGGCGAGGTCGTTGCCGGGCTTGGTGAAGAAATCCACCGCACCGAGTTCCAGCGCACGCAGCGTGACTTCCGCGCCCTCCTCCGTCAGCGAGGAGACCATCACCACCGGCATCGGGCGCAGGCGCATGAGGTTTTCGAGGAAGGTGATGCCATCCATGCGCGGCATCTCGACGTCGAGCGTGAGCACGTCGGGGTTGAGCTGCTTGATCTTCTCGCGGGCGATCAACGGATCGGCGGCCGTGCCGACGACCTCGATGCCCGGATCGCACGAAAGCATGGTCGACAGCAGTTTCCGCACGAGTGCGGAATCATCGACCACCAGGACACGTACTCTTTCCATCGCTTTGAAGTCTCTGCCCGTCGTGCTGCCCCTTCGGGGCCGGTTACTGCTTTGGGGAAGCCGCTGCGCCTTCGCGTCAGAACAGCTCCACCTCTCCCTTTATCGGATCGTTTGCCAAACGCTTGAGATATTGCTTCTCGCCATCCACCAGCACCGTGTCGGTACGGCCGCGCAGCTGCTTGACGCGCGCCTTGCCGGTGTTGGGAAAGAACTGCACATGGCGCGGATGCACATCGCCCAGATCCTCGGCACGCACTGCCAATCGTTCCGCGGCGAGATAGCGTTTCACGAACTCGATGTTGCGCTTGCCGATGTCGGTCATCGTGGCCAGCACGCGGCCACCGCCGAATACCTTCACTTCCAGGTTCGGGCGCTGGCCGCCGGCCTTGAGGATGGCGTTGATCAGCTGCTCCATCGCGTCGTTGCCGTAGCGCGCCGCGCGGCCCACGGTGTCGGCCCAGCTGCCGCGTTCGCCGCCCAGCGGCTCGGGCAACATGAAATGGTTCATGCCGCCAATGCCGCGCACGGGGTCGTAGATGCAGGCGGATACGCAGGAGCCGAGCACGGTGGAGATCATCTCGCTCTGCATGCTGACGTAGTACTCGCCGGGCAGCACCTTCACCGTGACGCAGGACTGCGCGGGATCCCAGAAGCGCCGCAGGTGCTCGAAACCTGGCAGCACACGCGCCGGGTCATAGGTGGCGCCGACGGGAAAATTGACTGCAGGGACGCTCATGCACTGCGTTTCCGGTAGACCGTGCGTCCTATCAGGTCGAAATTGTCATTGAGCCCGTACATGGACTCGGAGTGGCCTAGGAACAGGTACCCGCCCTCGGGCAGCAGTCCGGCGTAACGCTGGAACAGGCGCTGCTTGGTGGGCTTGTCGAAATAGATGACGACGTTGCGGCAGAAGATCGCGTCGAACGGCCCTTGCATCGGCCAGTCGTGCAGCAGGTTGAGCGGCAGGATGCTCACCAGCTCGCGCAGGCGCGGATGCACGCAGGCGTACTGGTCGTATTCGCCTTCGCCACGCAGAAACCAGCGGCGGCGACGCTCGGTGCTGACGCCTTCCAGGCGGTCGATCGGATAGACGCCCTTGCGCGCGGTTTCCAGCGCCTGCGGCGACAGGTCGGTGGCGAGGATCTTCGCATCGACATGGCTGCCGTGCTTTTCAAGCGCCTCGGCCAACACCATGGCGAGCGTGTAAGGCTCCTCGCCGGTGGCGCAACCGGCCGACCAGATGCGCAGGCGGCCGCCATTTTTCTTCTCGGCGATCCAGCGCGGCAGAAGTTCGTTGGTGAGCAGGTCGAAGTGATGCGATTCGCGGAAGAACGCGGTGACGTTGGTGCTGATCGCGCTGGCCAGTTCGCCCAGTTCGCCCTGCGGATCGCGCCGCAGCAGTTCGCAGTAGCCGCCGAAGTCGCGCAGCTTCAGCGCACGCAGCCGACGTACCAGCCTGCCCTGCACCAGCTGTCGCTTGTGCTCGCCCAGCGAGATGCCGCAGTGCTCGTACACGAAGCTGCGCAGGAAATTGAACTCGGCCTCGCTCAGCGACGGACCGTTCATGCCCGCCACAGCGGTGTTGCCATCGATCATGGCGGGCATGCTCATGCTCAGAACTCCTTCCAGGCGCCGGCGTCAGCAGCTTCAGACGAACGCTGCGAACGAGCGGCGGCAGGCGTATTGCGCACGGCGGCGAACACGGCTTCGGCTTCGGCCATCACGGTCTGCGTGCGTGCCTTTTCGGTCGGCACGTCGGCAGCGTCCTGGCCGAGCTGGAAGAACGACACCTGGCGGGCCAGTTCGCCGGCCTGTTCGTGCATGGCACGAGCAGCGGCCGCGGCCTCTTCCACCAGCGCGGCGTTCTGCTGGGTCATTTCGTCCATCTGCAGCACGGCGTGGTTCACCTGGTCGATGCCGGCGGACTGCTCCTGCGAGGCGGCAGCGATCTCGGCGACGATGTCGGTGACCTTCTTCACGCTGTCCACGATCTCGGCCAGCGCCTTGCCCGACTGGTCCACCAGCGACGAACCCACGCGCACCTTCTCCGCGCTGTCGTTGATGAGGCCCTTGATCTCCTTCGCCGCGCCTGCGCTGCGCTGAGCGAGGTTGCGCACCTCAGTGGCGACCACTGCGAAGCCGCGGCCCTGTTCGCCGGCGCGTGCCGCTTCCACCGCGGCGTTGAGCGCCAGCAGGTTGGTCTGGAAAGCGATTTCGTCGATCAGGCTGACGATCTCGGAGATCTTGCGGCTGGAGTCGTTGATTTCGCGCATCGCCGCGCTGGCCTGCGACGCCACGTCGCCGCCGTGCTCGGCCTGGCGGCGCGTGGCCGAGGCGAGCTGGTTGGCGTGGCTGGCGTTCTCGGCGTTCTGCTTCACGGTGGAGGTCATCTCCTCCATCGACGAAGCGGTTTCCTCCAGGCTCGACGCCTGTTCCTGCGTGCGCTGGCTGAGGTCGTCGTTGCCGCGGGCGATCTGCTGCGCGGCCGAGCTCACCGAGCCGGCGCCGTGACGCACTTCGCCGACGATCTCGCTGAGGCGCTCGTCCATCGTGCGCAGCGCGGTCAGCAGGTCGCCCAGCTCGTCCTTGCTGCGCACCTGGATGTCGTGACCGAGGCGGCCGCCGGCGATCTCGTTGGCGACCTTCACCGCCACGCCCAGCGCATTCATGATCGAGCGCATCATCAGCAGGGCCATCGCTGCGGCCACGGCCAGGCCGGCCAGCAGGGCGAAGATGCTGAAAGAGCGGATCACATGGAAGCGCGAGACCTGGTCGTCGTAGATCTGCTTGGCGTCGGCGCGCTGCGCGTCCACCAGCTTGGCCAGCGAATCCTGGCGCTGCATCATCAGCGGGCGCACCTGCATTTCCAGCAGTTCGGAAGCGCCGGTGTCGCCCTGCTTGAGTGCGTCGACCAGCGAATCCTTGGCGTCCTTGTAGTCGGCATCGGTGGAGCGCCAGTCGGCGAAGTGCTTCTTCACCGACTCGCTCATCGGGATGGCTTCGAACTGCTTCTTCAGCGCATCCATCTCCGACTGCATTTTCTCGTAATCGGCCAGCTTGGCCTTCACCTGGTCGGCCTTGCCGACCAGCGAGCTGGATTCACCCAGCAAAATGAAGGACATCAGCGAGCGCTGCGAGATCTGCGAGATAAGCTGCGCGGGCACGATCTCCTGGTCGTAGATCTTGCCCATGCCGTCGTTCTGCAGCTGCATGCCGCCGAGGCCGACGACGGCGCCGCCGATCAGCATTACGCCCAGCAGGCCAAGCACAGCGCGCATGCGGTTGCGAACGGACAGCGCGGGGACTTTCAGTGTGAACTTCTTCATGATGATTCCACTTTCCTGCGATAAACGATCAGGCCACGGCTTTCACATCGGAGGCGGCGGGTAGCGCCGCTTCCAGCATCTGGGCATCGTGGGGCTGCAATAGCTTGTCCACGTCCAGCAGCAGCACCATGCGCTCGCCAGCCGAGGTCAGGCCCTTGAGGTATTCGGTGTCCACGGTGGTGCCCATGTCGGGCACCGGGCGGATGGCGTCGGCAGTCACGTCGAGCACGTCGGACACCGCATCCACCACCACGCCGAAATTGCGGCCGGCCACGGTGATGATCACGGTGACGGTGGTCGCGCCGTATTCCTCGCGCGGCAGGCCGAAACGAAGGCGCATGTCGATCACCGGCACGATCGCGCCGCGCAGGTTGAGCACGCCCAGCACGTAGTGCGGCGCCTGCGGAATGCGCGTCACCGGCGTCCAGCCGCGGATCTCGCGCACGGCCAGGATGTCGATGCCGTATTCCTCGTGGCCGAGGTTCACGGTGAGGTATTGCGACTGGAGCGCCTCGCTCCGGATGGGGTCGGACATGGGTAGCCTCTTCGTCGGGGCCGGTTGCGGTGGCCCCCTCTCTGGGTCTGGATCGGCGGCGGAAAGGGAAACTTGAGGGAGATCAAACGGTGATTCGGGGACCTCCACACCCCTGTTGTGGGAGCGCACCCTGTGCGCGACGGCGGCACCCATGGCCGCCTCACCAGTCGGTGTTCGCGCCAACCGGGCGGCCGCGGACGGCCCTCGCGCCGCGGTCGTGCACAGGGTGCGCTCCCACAAGGGGCGAGTGTTTTTTTGGCCTAGAACTCCGCCCAGCCGCCGGCCGTGGCCAGCTGAGGTGCCGCCTTTGGGGCGGCGGCCGGTGCCGATGGGCGCGGCCGGGCCGGACGAGCCGGTGCAGTCTTCGCAGCGCCCTCCTGCAGGCGGAAGTAGCGCACCTGTTGCTCCAGGTCGTCGGCCTGCTCCTGCATGGCGCGCGCCGCGGCAGCGGACTCCTCCACCAAGGCAGCGTTCTGCTGGGTCACCTCGTCCATCTGCATCACGGCGCGATTCACCTGGTCGATGCCGGACGACTGCTCCTGGCTGGCCGCAGCGATCTCGGCCACGATGTCGGTCACCTGCTTCACGCTCTGCACGATGCCCGACAGCACCTGGCCGGACTCTTCGACGAGCATGGCGCCTACCTGCACCTTCTCCACGGTGTCGCCGATCAGCGCCT